>JACCDG011626621.1_pt1 | contig 16825 bp, 12 predicted proteins | sample 7442471 | NCBI WGS metagenome assembly JACCDG01 (sample SAMN15323444, study PRJNA562643) | freshwater metagenome | isolation source: river surface water | place: USA:Blue River Watershed | collected 2017-08-17 | reverse complement strand
CACGCCGGAGATAAAATTAATATTCAAGGAAAAGATGTTTTGATTCTTCGCGAGTCAGAAATTTTGGGAATTGTTCAAAAGTAGGGGTGAAAATGAGCATCAAATCATTATTAGGATTTTTCGTTGCGACAGGTTGTGCTTTCAGTGCACAAGCGATGTCGATTGATTGGCGTGGAAATTATCGTTTTGAATTGTTGGATATGGATAGCACAAGCTTATCAACTCCGAAGGAACGTAAGTCCTATGTTTTGAATAGTTTGATGCTGGAACCACACATCTACGCTGCTGATGGTGTCAGTATTGTCGGTTTGATCAATGTGCTTCCTAATGCCACTTATCCTGGATCACAACTTGGACAAGCCTATGGCCGATCCATCACCAGTGGAGGATCTGCAAGTACAGACTCATCAAATAGTCGTGTGCTTTCTAAAACACAGGGTACAAGTTCCATGGAAGTTCAGCAATTGTACCTGAACCTGGTTCAAGAATACGGGTCCATTACCTTAGGTCGTCAGCCAGTACATTTTGGACTTGGAATGTATGAAAATGCCGGCAAAGGTTTGTTCGATCATTGGAGCAGTTCTCGGGATATGATTGCTGCCAAATTTGTTGTTGGAAACACATCAATGACTCCCATGTTCGGTCGTCCCTATCAGAGTAAATTATCCCAAGGGGATACGATGACGGATATGATGTTGGATGTATCCTACAACAATCCTGAAACAGCATCTGCTGTGGGAATCTTGTATCAGGTTCGACGTTCTGATGTGGACACAAATGATTATCCAAAAACATCGATACCAACGGGTTCTGTCTTGGGTGGCTTTGAACAGAAAAATGTGAATTTGTTTTTGTCTCGGGATTTTGAAGGATTTCAATTTCGAATGGAAGCTGGTTTTCAATCCGGAAACTCTGGGCTTCGTAACACAGCAGGGGAAGAAGCTAATTTTGCTGGTTATGGTTTAGCTGTAGAAATGAATTTTCCACGACCTGAATCTAAGTTGTACTGGCAAATTATGACAGGTTTTGCCAGCGGAGATAATCCAACAACTAAGGATTATGAAGGTTATTTGATGAACAGAAACTATGACATTGCAATGTTGTTGTTCAATCATCCCGTTGGAAAGTTTGATATTTTCAGTTCAAGACTGGGACGAACTTCTGATCGAAAATTTGAAGTTGCTGATGAAGAAGTTATTAGCAATGCGTTCTACTTTGCTCCTCGTTTGACATATAAATATTCTGACAAAATTGATATTCAACATATTTTTGCCACGGGTTTATTGCACAACAGTCCGATTTCTAACGTGAGTGTGGCTTCTGATCTTGGATATGAATACGATCTTTCCCTGATTTACAAACCTTTTGATCGTATGCAGTGGGTGAACCAGTTGGGAGTTTTAGCTCCAGGCAGTGCATTCCAGGGTGGTCAAGGATATGATACAAAACTTACTTATGGATTTGTAACAAAAGCCGCCATCAGCTTTTGATAGGCATCTAGATTAGCAACTCGTCAGGCATCATGATTTCAACTCGATGACATTTTTGAAGGCGCGGTGGTAGCTTCCCCCAGGGATCGAAAGGTTCCTGGGTTTTTTTTGGCCAAAAACAAAAACGAGCTCAGTCCTGAGCTCGCGGAGGAAACGTGATTTGGTTTTGTTTTTTATCGTGGGGGCATTAAGACATTGCTATTTGTATTTGTAAATTGATTCTGAGGAAAGGCTTGTTGATTTGGGTTGAACAGCTGGTTCGGCCTTGTGCCAACATTGGGTTGGAAAGAATTTGAATTTCCAAAAGGAGTTTGTCCATTATAATTAAAATTGCCGGTTTTAAAGCTGCTACCATTTGGAAATTGATTATTTCCATTTTGCACGCGGTTCAGCTCGTCTGTTGCTTGGTTACCCGTTGAATTCAACAATGGATTTGAACTTTTCATTGCTTCCAAAACTTTAGACGGGAAGGCTTTACGATTCGTACTGACAACTAGTCCTACTGGGCGTTCAAAGTTCGTTTGGAAATCTTGTTGCAGAGCTTTTAAATCTTGCTTTTCAGAGATGGAATCAAATCCATTCGAGAAACTCAATTTCAGGTAATTCGACTTTGCAAGCCATTGGTTGTAGTTTGCGGACGCTTGTCTGTATTCATGGATGGCGATTGTATCTGATGGATCTAAAGCTTGAGCAGCGTAGGAATTGATAATATTTTGGCTTTCCCTATTTAGTTGTGAAACCACTTGATTTGCAAATATCTTTGAAAGAGCACCGTTCATTCCTTCTGTATTTAATGCAAGCAGAGCTTCAATTGTTTCACCTGAGCTGGCAAAGAGCTCTGAATCAGGTGCTGCAGAAAAAGCTTTCTTTAAGGACCCAGCGTAGTTTTCTTTGAAAAATTCAGTCAGTTTTTCGCCATTTCCAAAAAGTTTTTTCGATTTTCCTTTTTCATCTAAATATGATTCTGATTGAAGTTTCTTTAAAGAATCCGTAGCACATTTTAAAGTTTCCGAGGCATTTTCCTTGTCTTCACAATCTTCTTTGGCTTTGGCTAGAAGTTCTTTGCGTTTTTCTTCGCGTTCTTCAGCAGTTAAAGATTTCGATGGTTTTTTCTCTTCTTCTTTTTGTTTATCTTTAGTTGGATTTTCTAACTTTAAGACTAATTTTGTAACAAAGGCTTGAAGTGTTTTATTGTTTTCGATTGAGGTATCTGTGATATCTTCAGAAGAAATAAAAGTTTCTTCTGAGGTGCTGCAATCTAGACAAAATGTACCTTCAGTATTTCTTGTGACTTTGATTTTTAGTTTCTTTTTGTCTTTTGCATCTTTTTCAACTGCCACTGAGTATTTATTGTTATTCGAAAGTGTAATGATCTCTTCCTTCGCATTTTTATCAACCTTCGAAGACATACTTACGATTTGTAGCGATCGTGAATCCTTCGATTCAGGGTTGAAGCTGATTGAGGCACTCAGTGCTAGGACAAGACTTGAAGCCATGGCCCATTTTCGAAAAGCGGGATCTTGTAAGTGTTTTTTTAAATTCATTGGTTTCATAAAATTCCTCCTAAAGATGGGGCTTCATACCCCGTTGTTTATCTAACTTTGTTAGTTACAAAATCTAAGCCAAGCACCGAAACCTTCTAAATACCTGCAATGGAAGGAGATTCTCAAATTGAGACAGGTGGGATCAAAAGCGATATAACCAAGGGTGACGATTGTGGGCCCTGTGTTGAAAAGATTTTCGACAGACTCTGTTGTTGGTGGGCCTGCATCCAATGATGGACAAGGCGGGCTGTTTTTGTCATGATGGCCGCCTTTTCAAGGCGATGGTGAATTTGAATGAAGATAAAATTTGCTGTGGAAAATATTCCCCAGGTATGGAAGGGGATCCCTCTGACCCAGGATCAATGGCAGGATTGGCGTTGGCAAATGCGCCAAAGCCTTTCATCCCTTGCGCAGTTTGAATCTCTTTTGTCGTTGACGGAGGAAGAGCGTTTGGCTTTTTCGAATTCCTTAACGGCAGAATCCAATGAAAAGATTTTTAATATTCGCACCACTCCGTATTATGCAAGTTTGATGAATCCCGAACTTCAGGATCAAGATCCTTTGCGCAAAATCATGGTGCCCCACATTCTTGAAAAGCATAAGGGCCTTCAGCAAATGTTAGATCCCTTGGGTGAGAAAAAAAACAATCCTGCACCTCGTATTATTCATCGCTATTCTGATCGCGTTTTGTTTTTGGTGACTGATTTTTGTAGCGTCTATTGCCGTTATTGCACGCGGAAACATTTTACTGGGAATGAGCAGGTTTTTCCAAAACAGGAAGAGTATCAAAAGGCCTTGAACTATATTCAAACTCACCCCGGTATCCGTGAAGTGATTCTCAGTGGTGGAGACCCCCTCACGTTGGGAGATGAACAACTTCAGCGTGTATTTGAGGATCTCCGTCGCATCGATCATGTCGAAATCATTCGAGTCGGATCAAGGATGCCTGTGGTATGCCCCATGCGTATGACAGAACAACTGGCAAGGCTGTTTCAAAAATATAAACCCGTTTATCTGATGACACATTTCAATCACCCTCGTGAATTGACTCAGACTGCAGCGCAAGCCCTTGAACGTTTTGTGGATCATGGAGTGCCTGTCTTTAATCAAATGGTCTTGTTAAATGGAGTCAATAATGATGCTGCCATTGTTCAGGCCTTATCACGAAGACTGATGTATCTTCGAGTCAAACCCTACTACATGCATCAGTGTGATCCTTCCATGGGGACGGATCATTTGCGCACCAGCATTGAAAATAGTTTAGAAATACAACAGGAACTCTGGGGACATCTTTCAGGTCTGGCGATGCCAACCCTCAGCGTGGATATTCCAGATGGTGCTGGTAAAGCCTACTACGTGCCGGATTTTGAAATTGAAAAAACTGTGTCAGGACGTCGCTATCGGGGATGGGATGGAGTCGAAGCAGAATACATCAACCCACCCGCAAGTGCGATGATCAAACCAGCTGATCATCACCTCTACTTGCAAGAGTGGGAAGAAATTAAAAACTCAAAAATTAGTACATGATCGAGATCGCAAGGGGAGTGATCGTCAGGATGCCATCACCACTTCCAAATTTTGCATAGGTTGCTTTAGGGTCATAGAGTAAATTTCCCCAGATTGGAAAGCGTTTTCCACCACCAAGCAGGAATCCAAAATTTGTCGAGCTGCTGGCATTTTGAAGTCCAAGACCAGCCATAAAGTAGATGGAATTGTCCAAATGCTCTTCCAGATTATAGATGCCAGTGGCCAAAGCTGTGATCGTTGTTCCTGTCACACCACCACCACTGATAGAGCTAAAAGAGGCAATCCCGCCGGCTTGAATTTTTGGGTAGACGTACATAAAGTAGGAAGCTGAGGCTGTCAGAACAGTCATACTACCTGCGCTGATGAAGGAAGCTTGAGTTGCATCCATTTTCACTTCGTGAGAAGGACCTGCAGGCATTTGATAGCTGGAGCTTGGAGCAAATGTCATTGGACGCTTGCCGCCGCCACGTGTTTCTGCGGATGCTTGCACAGAAATAAAAACCAATGTGCTGGCAAGGATTGTTTTTTTGATAAGTTGAAGTGCTGTCATGATGAACCTCCTGATAATGGTCAAATTATACTTTCTCGAGCCGAGCATGCTTGGCAACAAATTTCTTGATAGTTTGATCAGAAAATAAAATGGAAATTTTTTGAGATTCTCCATCGCCTTCCAATTGAAAAACCTGGCCTACTCCAAAAATGGGGTGACGAACCTTCATGCCTTTTCTGTAAGCACTTCCTGCAGAATGATCATGGTCATCTGGGAAGGATTGATATTGATCATCAAAACTGGAGCTTTCTTTGTAAGAAGAATAAGACGAAGCCGCGGAGCTTGCATATTTCTGAACAAAGCGCAGGTTGCCCACGGCAGATTCTTTGGAAACAAATGGATCTGGAATTTCAGCTAAAAATCGAGAAGGAGCATTGTACTGCTCTTGACCCCAAACACGACGGCAGCGAGCATAGGTTAAATAAAGTTTTTCCCGAGCTCGAGTCATTCCCACATAGGCTAAACGGCGTTCTTCTTCTAAAGAGGAACCATCTTCACCACCTTCGGCACTTTTGGCACTTGGAAATAAATTTTCTTCCATTCCCACGATGAAGACCAAGGGGTATTCCAAGCCCTTTGAAATATGCAAGGTCATCATTGTCACACTGGCAACCTCTTGATCCAAGCTGTCGATGTCACTGACTAAGGCAAGCTCTTCCAGAAAGCTTTGTAAAGTGGCTTCTTCACCACGTTCGCGGTGAAATTGTTCCAGAGCGTTGCTGAGTTCCTCTAAGTTTTCAATCCGTGCTGCTGATTCCGGAGAGTCCTCTTCCTTCAAGCGTTGCAGGTACTGAGTTCGCTCCAGAACAACGGCGTACAAATCACATAAATTCAGAACATGAACTTGAGCAAACAAGTCCTGCAAGAGTTGCATAAAGTGACGCAACTTTGAAACAGTTCCAGCATTGAAGTGACGTTGTTCAATGGCTTGTTCGATGGCTTCAAATAGGCTGAGTTTTTTTTCTGCTGCAAAATCTTCCAGTTTATCAATGGTTGTTTTTCCAATCCCTCGAGCCGGCACATTGATAATTCGCTTTAAAGAAAGGTCATCTGTACGGTTCAAAAGAACTTTGAAGTACGCCACTACGTCTTTAATTTCCATACGTTCATAAAAGCGAACTCCACCCACTAATTTGTAAGGGATATTAAAAGTTCGCATCTGTTCTTCTAAGACGCGAGATTGGGCATTGGTACGGTAAAATATGGCAATATCTTGCAAAGAAATTCCACGGTTGACGCTGTCTTGGATCACCTTCGCAACAAAACGACCTTCATCATATTCATTACGCTCTTCACGAACAGTGATGCGTTCGCCTTCTGGATTGTTTGTAAACAGAGTTTTATCTTTACGTTCTGAATTGTTTTTAATGACCGCAGTGGCTGCATTGACAATATTTCTTGAGGATCGATAGTTTTCTTCCAATTTGATCACAACAGCTTCGGGAAAATCTTTTTCAAAGTCCAAGATATTGCTAATATCTGCTCCACGCCAACTGTAGATGGATTGGTCTTCATCTCCAACCACACATAAGTTACGATGCTTTTTTGCTAAAAGTTGAACTAACAAATACTGGATATGATTTGTATCCTGGTACTCATCAATCATGATGTATTTAAATTTATTTTGATATCCTTCTAAAATATCAGGGTACATTCGAAACAAATCATAAACCTTCAAAAGAAGATCTCCAAAGTCCATGGAGTTTGCTTTTTTGAGTTCGGCTTCGTAGGCTTTGTAGACTTCCAAAGATTTTGGATCCATCACGTATTTGTATTTAAAATTTCTTTCCAAATCATCCGGAGACAATGCCAGCATTTTTGCATTATTGATTTTTGATTGAAAGCCTTTGGCTGGGTACATTTTATCATTGATATTTAAGCTGGCAGCCACTTTCTTGATCACAGAAAGTTGGTCGTTGGAATCATAGATACCAAAAAACGACTTATAGTCCAACAAGGTTACGTGCTGGCGAAGGACACGTACACAGAAGCTGTGGAAAGTTGAAATCCAAAGAGGTTCGTAGACAGGGTAATTCATTTGCACCAAAAGTTGCGAAATTCGGTGTTCCATTTCGCGTGCAGCCTTATTGGTGAAGGTGACTGCTAAAATCTCATCCGATCCAGCCATTCTTTGCAGAATCAAATTGGCCACACGGTGAGTAAGAACGCGTGTTTTTCCAGATCCTGCACCTGCAAGAATCAGCAAGGGACCATTCAATGTTTCAACGGCCTGCTTTTGAGGGGGATTAAGCCCGTGAGTTAAGAATTCCATAGCACTTCCTTCTTGAAGGATCGAATATCGCAAAGCTGTGGGGAAATCCCAAGCAGTTTTTGAAGAAATCTGCAAATAAGCCAGGGCATCAGTGACAAAAATTGCAGTCTTGTGGAGAAAGTTGTTTTCCTATAAATTGAATCCTATGTTTTTATCCAGGTCGTCCTTTTTTCTTCCATCTTTTCTGTTGAAGCTCAGCGCCTTTTTGGCATTTTGCTTTGCGCTGTCTGCTTGCCAAAAGCCCAAACATACCACTCTAGGAACTGAAAGCACTCAAGTAAAAATTCCTGTGTTTGAAAATGGACAGTATCAATGGAAAGTTGTTGCTTTGAATAGCTTAGATGGGGAAGGCAATCCTAAGAATCAAAAATATATTTTTCAAGTGGAGCCCAAGGTTGTGAATGGAAGATTGCAGGGAAAGATCCATCGCTGGAATTTTTTGCAAAAAAGTGATGGCATTTTAATTCCTCAGGATTTTTTAACCATGCAGATGGCATCAATTTCTTATCATTTGGAACAGATTGAGTTGATGGATGAAGTTTACGGAAGTCGTTCAACGTCCAGATGGCCACTGGATGTGGCTCTTCAGGTTCGCTCTGTGCGTGGTGGAAAAATGGAGACAAATAATGCTTCTTACGAGATGAACTTGCATGCATTATTATTTCAGCTTCCAGAGGGAAGTGAGTTACCCTTGTATGCGAATGGGGGAGTGATTGCTCATGAATATTTTCATGTCCTTTTTTCTGAAAAGGTCTTAACACCATTAAGGACTTCGAACTTAATGAAGAATGAATTTCAATTTGAAGAACACAATCACTTAAAAATGTCGGATCTGTCCTCTGAAAATTTCGAAAAGAACAATTCAGGATGGCAGACCTATCATTTCACTTTATTGCGCGGATTGAATGAAGGTTTAGCGGATCTTTGGGGTTATCTTTATTCGGGAGATGAAGAATTTGTTGGCCGATCCTTGCCCTTGTATTCTCAGCGAAGGAAGATTGAATCGAGCAGATTCAATCTTCCTCCTATTTCTGTTTTAATGGCTCAATTACAATCGACAACTCATGAAGGCCGAATTGGAACTTCCTACGCTTTGGGGAATATGACTGCTTCCTTCGGGCGATCCATGTTGGAAGAGTTGCAACAGCAAAAGGGGCTGTCTGTCCAAGAATCCAAACAAATTCTGGGCCGAGCGATCATCGAAAAATTACCTACACTTATGGGGAAATTTCAACTGCTTCAAAAAGATCAGTATCTTTCATTATCTGAAATTTATTCGATGATTTATTCTGGTTTGGACTTTTCAAATAGTTTTGACGCCTATGTCTCGGGAAAAGGAAATTCCTCAGGGAAAAACAATACCGATAAAAAATGATCCTTGAAGAAATGGGGATGGGGGTAAGTCTTCTAAGAAAAAAAGACGAACTTCAGCTCCGAATCGAAGGTATTTAAGAATATCAGATTCTGCTCCCATACCTGTAAATCCCATGAAGCGAGGGCCATCAGATTCGATATCTGTTAAAGTGGATATGCGGGTTGTGGAATACGTTGTCGCTCCACCTATTCCTGCAAAAAAATATCCCCGTCCCCAGTCAGAAGTAAGGGCTTTTTCTTTCCAAGCTGCCGAAAGAGTTTGAAAATTTTTAGTTAAAAGAAGATTGCCTTGGTTATCTTCTGTGGTTGCAGTCCAGTAGGAAAGTCGAAGACCTCGCTGAGGATTTTCTAATTGAAGACTGTATTCTCTACCTTGCAGAAGACGTTTATCAGAGGATGCACTTGGGGCCTGTTGAAAGGTTGTGGCAACTTGGCCACTTAGACTAGCGCCTTGGGCAAATGGGGAAGTGGCAAGCCCCAAAAGAAGAAACATAACGGCTGCCACTTTTGAGAACTTGCCCATGAGAAATCCTTGAATTACTTAGTCAGTTTTTTTACGAAGGCATCTCGGATATCATCTTTTGCTTTCAGCTTCAATTCTTCGATTTGGGCAGCTGCTTCTTTTTCAGTTGGGAAAAGACCAACTCCAACACGGTACCATTTTTTTCCATCTTTCACGCCTTGAGTTGCGAAGGCATGAAATCCTTTTTCTTTCAGGCGACCAACCATATCTGTCGCTTCTTTTTCTGAAGCAAAGGATGAGACTTGGACAGTAAATTTTCCTGTTGGAGCCGAAGCAATCTCTCTTGGTAAGCTAGGATGTTTGATCTCAGCCGTTGTTTGTTGGACAGTGGCAGCTGCACCATGACCTTCTGCCACAGATTCCGCAACAGAAGAGGCCTTATCTGCAGGAGCAGCACCATGGCTATCATGAGACGGGGCGGCAGCAGCTTGGGGAGCATGGTTGTTTGGTTTTGCAGGAGCGGCTGCAGCATGGGGAGCTTCCGTGGCGTGGGCGTTTCCATGAGCATCGCTGGTGGCCTCGACAGCATGTGGGTCTGCTCCATGTTCAGATGCGGTGGCAGGACCATGGCCGTCATCTTTTTTCTTATCATCAGCAACAAATTCTTCCGCGAGTTTTGCGATCTCTTCATCCGAGATACTGCCCTCTTGTTTTTTTTCTTCACCATGAACGGATGCAACTTCGCGATCTGCATCTTTTGTAGGCTCCATATTGGAAAGTTTATGTTGATTGTCACTGAACTTCTTTCCGACAAATGTTCCAATCGAGAAAGAAAGAAGTGAAATAAAGAAAACAAGGACTAACTTAACAATGGTATCCGACTTTTGTGTCGGTTTTGAATCTGCTGACATCGACCGCTCCCTGGAAAAAAATTTAGAATTTCCCTTTCCTTTATGCTAGCGTTTCGGATGAGGAAGGGTCAATCCAACATGCTTTCGTCGCGGAAAGACCCTTCTAAAGTCGTGGAAATCCAATGCCAGAGCCACGACCGAAGACCAAGTGCATTTGAAAAATACGGGGGGGCCTGTGAATCCAAGTTCTGTCAACAAAGATGAATTACGCCAAAGATTGTATGTTGCTATCCAAGCAGCTCGTAAAGGCAGGCAGGTTCTTAACGAATATTTTGGAAAACTAGAACGTGTTGAAAAAAAATATATGGCTGGCTTGGTCAGTGAAGCAGATAAAGAATCTGAGCGCGTCATTCAAGAGCATCTGTTGAAGAATTTCCCTGAAGATATTTTTTTAGGAGAAGAAAGCTATACAGATCAAACCTTGGTCGAGCAGGATCCTCGTCCACGTTGGATCGTCGATCCATTGGATGGAACGACAAACTATATTCACCGATTCCCAATTTATTGCGTCAGCATCGGTTTGCAGATAGGGCAGCAAAATATGGTTGCAGTCATCGATGTGCCACAATTTCAGGAGGTCTACACAGCGATCAAGGGACAAGGCAGTTTTATGAATGGAAAAAAGATTGAGGTCAGTCAGGCGATCCATTTGAAAGAGTCTTTGTTGGCCACAGGCTTTTTCGGAGAAGATCCAACAATTTTGCAACAGCAAATGGAAATCTTTGCAAAAGTGATCCGTCAATCCCGAGGTATTCGTCGCCCAGGGGCCGCTGCCTACGATTTATGTATGGTCGCTCGTGGATCCCTGGATGCATTTTGGGAGCAAAATTTAAAGGCTTGGGATACCTGCGCCGGGCAGTTGCTTGTGGAAGAAGCTGGTGGCCGATGCACCACCTATCAAGGAGATGCATACACTCCTTTCAGAAAAACGCTTGTGGCATCGAATGGAAAAATTCATGAAGAGCTGTTATCAATGATACAAAAATAGATGGATACTATGGGGACTCAGAAGCAATAGGGAGTCTCAAGACAAAAGAGGTATTTTTTGATTCATGGTCATAGAAAAAATTTCCACCATGATTTTCAAGAATGCTCAGTGAAATGCTTAATCCAAGCCCTGTGCCTTTTCCAATGGACTTTGTGGTAAAAAATGGGCGAAACATTTTTTCAATAACATCTTTTGGAATTCCATCTCCACTGTCAGTGAAGCGAATGACGAAAAAACCATTTTCAAGGGTCGAAGAAATTCGAATCCATCTTTCTGAAAGATGAGCGATCGCATCGCAAGAGTTATTCAGTAAGTTTAAAAAGACTTGCCCTAAAGAAACCTCTTGTGCGCGGCAGACAAGATTTTGATGCAGATCTGAGTGATCAACTTGGATACCCAGTGCTCGAAATTTTTCCTCTGAAAGCTGAAGTGTATTCATGAGTATTTGATAGATATTTGTAGGTGTGTATTCATCTTGAGTTCCATCTCTTGATATCACGCGCATGGCTTTCATGATTCTGGAAATTCTATCGATGGTTGTCAGTGAATTTTGGATATATTCTAGAGTTTTGTCTTTCGAGGTTGTCGAATCATTGAGGGCCATTTCAATTTGGTATAAACGACCGTGAATAATGGCCAAGGGATTATTAATTTCATGAGCAATACCTGCAGCCATTTCGCCAAGCGCTGCCAATTGTGAGGTGTGTAACATTTTTGCTTTACGTTCTTCCAGTTCATTAACTGCGGCATCTTGTTGGTGGCGAAGATTTAAAAAAACAATGATCAGAGTTGTCGCTGTGATCATTTGACAAATGTAATAGAAGATCTCTATGGAGCAAAGGTTAAAAACCAATTTAGCATCAGGCAAAGAATGAAAAAAAGGCATTCCCCATTTAAAGATAGCCAGAGCTCCAAAGCACAGCAGAATATTTCCAACAATCCACTTCCGATCAGCATCTGAAAAAATCGCAGCAGAAACGCCGACCGTTGCAATCAGAAGATTTTCAGCTCCACTTCTTTCCCCAAGAACAGCAGCTGCAAACGCTAAAACCAATGTGGTTGAAAACAAAGGAAGGACCCGCATCACGGTAAAATTCATCCGATACCGAGATAGAAATAAAATGAATATCAGAAACACCGTATTCGCACCAACGGCCAGAGCAAGAGTGTCGGCACCAGCTTGTAGATAGATGAGTACAAAAATGAGATCACCAAAAATGGCAGAAAAGAGTGCGATATAAAAAGCGACTGTATTTTGTTGAAGTGTTGGAGAGTCGTCCTTAGAGATTCCTTGTAGAGCAAATGAGTAAAAATAAGAGTATAGTTTTGCAAAGAACAAGGTGTGCCTCTGTTTTATTCCCAGTGATATTTCCCTACTTGTCGGGAAAAATTAAGGCACGGTGAATGAACTTTAGTCTAGATTGATTCTGTTACAGTGAAATTCACAGAATTAACTAACTTCTTTTCTGCTTTCAGCATGAAAAGGGACAAATCCAACCATGTTCTTAGGAATCATTTTGATTTGCATGGCCTGGCATCTGGATCTGAGAAGTGGTTCTTCATAACGGCTGGTCACAAGGATGGCTTGGTTTTGAAGCCCCAGTTCTTGAATCCAATCTAAGCCATTTTCCTTTTGTCCTAGAAGTTCATAATCGAATAGAAATAATGTATTATGCAGAAGTTTCGAACCTTCGAACTGAAACCATTCTTTCAATTGTTGACCGGTTTGAAACCGTGCACGCCGAATGAGTTTTTTTGCTCCATTATCTTCTTGTAGAAATTTAAGATCCCAGACTTCATGTATAGCTGTATCATCATCCAAACTGACAATTTGTCGAATATTGCTTAAATCTAAGCATTCAACAAACCAAGCAGGAACGGGTGCTTGTTGGAGTTCTAAAGTTATTGTCGTACCCTTCCCTGGATAGGATTGAATTTGCAACTTTCCACCAAAGCTTTCCATTGTTTTTTGCGCGTGAAAGATTCCAAGTCCAGAACCACTTTCTGAATTTTCTTTTCCAAAGCTCACTCCTGGAGTTCCAAGCTTTGCTAGAATTTCTTCAGGGATGCCACACCCATTGTCTTGAATTGTAATATGAACTTTATTGCTTTTATCACTAGTGATACGAAGCAGAACCATGCCCGATTCTTCACGGAATGCTTCAACGGAGTTATTAATAAGATTTGACAAAACACGACGAAGTTCAACAGCATTGATTTGAGCAAAAAGACCGTAACTGTCATTCAAGTTAGCAATAATTTGAATCTTTGCTTTATGAGCATATTGCGCTCGCTTTTCAGAGACCAAAGAATCAATTAAGGGTGCTAAAAATTCAGTGGCAAGAGTGTGACTCTTCGATGCTAGCGCTTGATCTGCATTCCTATCCGATGATCGATGTGAGGACATGAGATTGTTGGCAATATCATTGATTCGTCGAATGGATTCACGAATTAAAATGCGCTTTTGCTCAGGAATTTCTGATAACGAAGATTCAATGGAATTCAATGCAGCAAGTGGGGAGCGGATATCGTGTGCAACTTGAGTTGCCATTTGATGAAGGGACTCTTTTTTCTGAATTTCAGACTGAAGTTTTTGTGATTCTTTAAATTTTTCGAATGTTTCATGAAACCAAGATTTCATTTGTGCAATTTCATCTAAACTTTGATCTTGAGAAAGCGACAACTGATTATTTTTGGCTAATTCAAAAATAGAGTGAGAAAAAGAGTTAATGGGGTTCACGATTCGTCGAAAAATTCGATTTCCAAGAAAACTAAAAGCTCCCCAAAAAAGCAAAGAATAGAAAACAAAAAATAAAAACTTTCGAGTTAAAATTGCATCAAAAATAGTAATGCTTTTTGATACTTTAAGGGTACCAAGAAGTTCCACATCGGAAAAAGTCATTTTAGCTTCTTGATCCAGAGTTATTTGGAAGTCTGACCATGATTTTTTTGCATTTTGAATTTTCCAGATTTGATTTTTATCACTATCTAAAAAAAGCCCAGATTCCCAGTTCGAATTTTTTGACGAGTTTTCTAAAGTTCGTCGTAAAGAAATAATATCTCCAGAAATAAAAAATTCAGAAATTGTTTGAGAAATTGTTTTTATTTCAGACTCAAATTTCATTTTTTTATCCATATATCCAAGCGCTACTGAAACAATAGCGCTAACGACCAGTCCGAAGGCTAGTAGGGCAAATGAAGACTTAGTTAGAGATTTAGAAAAATCTTTTGTCAATTTCATAGCGAATCTCCATCTTGATTTGTTTCTGCTAGAACATGATTCAGACGTTGAAATTCATTTAAACGGATTGCAAAATATCCTAATCCAGAAATTCGTGGAAAATTTAGATTTTCCCGAACCAGGAATCTTTGGCGTTTTGTACCCAAGAGTCCAATCACACAATCATTAGCAATTGTAGCAAATACTTTTTGATAGATAGCATTTCGTTGAAAAGGGTTTTGAATCATTTTTGCTTGGTCAATAAGACTATCTAGACGTGGATTTGAATACTTGAAGTGATTGTATTGCTGTCCAGTTTTTACGATAGGAGATAGGAATGCATCTGGATCCACATAGTCTGGTGATATCCCCAATAATAGTCCAGAAATTTTCTTCGAACGAACACCTTTCATCATTTGATCATGATTGAGTCTGTGAAGGGCCATGGGTATTTGGGTTTTATTTTTAAAAGATTTTTCAATTTGTCGATCGATATTTTTGAAGAAACCCACATTTGATGTTGAATAAAATAGGTCAATTTTACTTGGTTTGATTTTTTGAGAAATTTTACTTCCATAATGCAGTTTTTCAAACATATCCCACGAGAAGGGAAGACCTTCTTCTAGGCCTTTCCATTGGTATCCAGCTTCTTTTGCAGATTGAGTGAGTTGATCAATGACTTGGCAACGTAAATCTTTATTTTTGAAGGATGGATTTTTAGGATCTAGCATAAGGATCATCGTTGTCATAGAGGGGTATTCCATCACTTTGTACCCAGATGGAATTGTAGAAAGTTCTTGTCCTAAAGGAAGGATATCAAATTTATGCTGAGCTAAATTTTTTAGGACTTCATCTTCCGATTCAATAAGAAAGAAGTGAAGATCATCAAAGGATCCGGCATGCTCCTTGGGATAAAATAGATTTCGATCCAAAACAATTTCTGTTTTACCAATTTTTTTAAATTTATAAGGTCCGGTCCCTAGAAGTTGACCTTGTGAATTGATTTTAAAAACTGATAAGTTTTTATTGCTTAAAATTTTCAGAAAAATAGAAGATGCTTGCTGGAGTTGAATTTCAATATTTTTGTCGTCCAAAGCCACGATGCTGATGGGATATTTTTTATTTTTTAAAAACTGTTGAAACCCAACAACATTATCAAAAGCCCAGGCACTTTCTATTTTCAATGTTAAAATTGCTCGCTGAAGTGATGTCGCAACATCTTGAGCTCGTAGGTAAGACCCATCTGAAAAGCGACGGCGAGTATCAATTTTCATTCGAATGGTTTTTCCATCTGCAGAAATTCTGTGAGAAAGGACTAGATCGGGCAGAAGTTGGTTGTTTCCGTTGTAATAATAGAGGTTATCAAAGACTTGCCCATAGATAAGAGTGGAACCGACATCCAGATTGGTGATGGGATCCAATTTGCTTGGCATCGAATAAACAGGCACTCGAATTTCTGCAGCGAATAGAGAAAGAGAAAAGGAAAGCACAAAAAAGAACAGACGTATTTTTAAAGACTTTAAACCTAAGAGTTTCATATCACCATCCTCATTCCAATATTTTAGAGGAAAAAAGATGTGATTTTCGACTGTAGATATTCTAACACCCGCATGCCATATTAAAAGCCCTATAAATACGATAAGATAGCCTAAGAAATTTTTATCATAAATGGGTGTATGCCAAAAATTGTCATTTTACTAGGCTACTCCTACTTTAAGCGGGGTTGGGTTATTTGAAGAAAAATTGATCAGTGTTGCTGATTCGGAGGCTTGATGGATCGGAGACTTGATGGATCAGTGGCTTGATGATTCCGATGTCTTCCATCTGAGTCGCTCTTCTTGCTTCTTTGCCATATTATCTTCCTTAGTTTGAGGCGACATCTTTAATTTGAGGCGACATCTTTGTAAACAATGAGAGCTTTGGAAGTGAAATATTTGGCTTTCATTTCCAAAGTGGAAAAGAAAAGTCAGGATTTTCATCGCTTCGAAAGTTCAATAAAACTTTTTCTAGGTTTATCGATGGCACTTGGCTTTTCCATGGAGTGAACCCCTTTAACTGGACCACTGAAGGTGGTTCGTATAAAAGGAGAAATATGAAAGCAAATGTTCTTTCTTCGAATATTTGGATGTCACGGCAATTCAAAACATCATGACCTTGTGATCTGATGGCCTTCTGATCTAATGATGGCGAATGATCACTCAATGGTTCTAGGGTTCTAGGGTTCAATCTTCCACCAATTCATCTTCATTGAACTTGGATTTGAAAATGTCCGGTGGAAATATTTTTATTAGAAATCTTTTGACAGGAATTTTCTGTTTTTACTCTTCAATGGGCGTGGTTTTTCTTCTGCTACGAATGAAATTTGAAGAAGGACTTTTTTTGTTGAGTTTCTAGCGGCAAACAGAGGCCTTGGATGGAATATTTTTCGCACCTTTGCTCTGAGTGAAAATCAATCATTTGAAAAGCCGTGATAGAAAGATCTTACT
>JACCDG010209606.1_pt1 | contig 16827 bp, 19 predicted proteins | sample 7442471 | NCBI WGS metagenome assembly JACCDG01 (sample SAMN15323444, study PRJNA562643) | freshwater metagenome | isolation source: river surface water | place: USA:Blue River Watershed | collected 2017-08-17 | reverse complement strand
GACGGATCGTTAAAGACAAAATTGAACAATATGGCCGCGGCGCTTAAAGGCGCGGCCTAAAACGCAAAGCTGTAAAAAGTTTTAAAAGGAGCAAGACAATGGATATCAGAGCAGCGGAAGTATCGGCCATCTTAAAGCAGCAAATCGAAGGCTTTTCCGCCGAGGCGCAAATTTCCGAAGTCGGCCAAGTGGTTTCGGTCGGCGACGGCATCGCAACCGTGTATGGCCTAGACAGCGTGCAGGCGGGCGAGCTGGTCGAATTCGCGAGCAGCGTCAAAGGCATGGTGATGAACCTTGAATCCGACAGCGTCGGCGTCGTTATTTTCGGCGACGACCGTTCGATCAAAGAAGGCGATATCGTCAAGCGCACGCAAAAAATCGTCGACGTTCCGGTCGGCAAGGGGCTTTTGGGCCGCGTCGTCGACGCGCTCGGCAATCCGATCGACGGCAAAGGTCCGATTCAATCGACCGAACGCCGCCGGGTTGAAATGAAAGCGCCGGGCATTATCCCAAGACAGTCGGTGCATGAACCGGTGCAGACGGGGATCAAGGCTTTGGACGCGCTCGTTCCCGTAGGGCGCGGCCAGCGCGAGCTGATCATCGGCGACCGCCAAACCGGCAAGACCGCAGTCGCCATCGACGCGATTTTGAATCAAAAGGGCATCAACGCAGGCGGCGACGAGTCCAAAAAATTATATTGCATCTATGTCGCCATCGGACAAAAACGCTCCACCGTGGCGCAGATCGTAAAGACCTTGCAGGAAAAAGGCGCTTTGGAATACACCATCGTCGTCGCCGCGACCGCATCCGATCCCGCGCCGCTGCAATTCTTGGCGCCCTATACCGGATGTTCGATGGGCGAATATTTCCGCGACAACGGCATGCATGCCGTCATCATTTACGACGATTTGTCGAAACACGCCGTGGCGTACCGTCAAATGTCGCTGTTGCTGCGCCGCCCGCCGGGCCGCGAAGCCTATCCGGGCGACGTATTTTATTTGCACAGCCGCCTTTTGGAGCGCGCCGCGAAATTGAACAAGGAAAACAAATCGGGATCTTTGACCGCCTTGCCGATCATCGAAACCCAGGCGGGCGACGTTTCGGCGTATATTCCGACCAACGTCATTTCGATCACCGACGGGCAGATATTCCTTGAAACCGAATTGTTCTACAAGGGCGTTCGCCCGGCGATCAATGTCGGCCTTTCCGTTTCGCGGGTGGGCTCGGCGGCGCAGATCAAGGCGATGAAACAAGTCGCGGGCAAGATCAAATTGGAATTGGCGCAGTACCGTGAAATGGCGGCGTTCGCGCAATTCGCATCCGACCTCGACGCTTCGACCCAGCAATTGCTGAATCGTGGTGCGCGTTTGACCGAATTGCTGAAACAGGGCCAATATTCGCCGATGCCGATCGAAGAGCAGGTGGTTTCCATTTTCGCCGGAACGCGCGGATTTTTGGACAAGATCAAAACATCCGACGTCGTGCGTTTCGAATCTTCGATGCTGCAAGAAATGCGCGGGCGCGGCGCGGATATTTTGCAAGCCATCCGCACCGAGCAGGCGATATCCGAAGCGACCGAAAAAAAGCTGAACGAATTCCTGGGCGATTTCGCCAAAAAATTTGCATAAAGGTGAAATATGACCGCAACCGCCATCGAGCCTGTAACGATCGATATGCATGAAAACCCGCCTGGGCGTGAATACAGCTTTGTGCGCCTGCGTGACGGCGATAATACCGTTTCCGGCTGGGTTCCGCGCGTGAAACTTTTCGCAGGCCCTTTGCGCCCCGCGAATTTATCGCGGAAAATCATGGACGTGCCCCCGGGCGTGACTATCAATATGATTAATGGGAATTCCCGCTAATGCCGTCCTTAAAAGAATTCCGCAACCGGATCAAAAGCGTCAAATCGACGCGCAAGATCACCTCGGCCATGAAAATGGTCGCGGGCGCGAAGCTGCGCCGGGCCACCGATCAGGCGCAATCGGGCCGGCCTTATGCCGCGGCGATGGAATCGATGCTATTAAATTTGGCGCGCAATGTGATGGGATCGCCCGAAGCGCCGCGCTTGATGCAAGGCACGGGCAAAGACCAGGTCCATTTGCTGGTTGTCGCGACGTCCGACCGCGGCCTTTGCGGCGCGTTCAACTCTTCGATCGTGCGCCGGGTCAGGGCCGAAATCTTGCGTTTGAAAAAAGAAGGCAAAGAGATAAAGATTCTATGCGTCGGCCGCAAGGGGCGCGATTTGCTGCGCCGTGACTTTGCCCCGTTGATTCTTGAAACCGTCGAGGACATCGGCAAACCCAGATTGAATTTTTCGCATGCCGATTTGATCGCCGAAAAAATCTTGAAGCTGTTCGACGACGGCGCTTGCGACGTGGTGAATATTTTCTATAACCGCTTTAAATCCGCGATCAGCCAGATCGTCACCTCGCAGCAATTGATCCCGGTGCCGGTGCCCGAAGCGTCCAATCAAAACGATTCCGTTGCCGCGAAATCCGGGCCAAAGGCGATTTACGAATTCGAGCCGAGCGCCGAGGAAATCTTGGCGGAACTTTTGCCGCGCAATTTGCGCGTGCAGATCTATCGCGCATTGCTTGAAAACGCGGCGTCCGAGCAGGGCGCGCGCATGGTGGCGATGGACAACGCCACCCGCAACGCCGGCGATATGATCAATAAGCTGAATTTGAATTATAACCGCGCCCGCCAGGCGTATATCACCAAAGAGATGATCGAAATCGTCTCGGGGGCGGAAGCGGTTTAGCGGTTTTAACTCTCTCCCCCGAAGGGGGAGGGAAACTTGAAATAGGAGCAGAAAATGGCAGTAACCAGCGCAGTGAAAAAAGAGCAAAGCAACGGCAAGATCACCCAGGTCATCGGGCCTGTGGTCGACGTGCAATTCGAAGGCTATTTGCCGCCGATTTTGAACGCCTTGCACACCAGCAATGAAGGCAAGACGCTGGTTCTGGAAGTGGCGCAGCATTTGGGCGAAAACAGCGTGCGCTGCATCGCCATGGACGCGACCGACGGTTTGATGCGCGGCAGCCCGGTCAATGATACCGGCAACCCGATTACCGTTCCGGTCGGCCCGGAAACGCTGGGGCGCATTATGGACGTGACCGGCCAGCCGATCGACGACAGGGGGCCGATCGCTTCGGCCAAGAGCTTGCCGATCCACAGATCCGCGCCGGAATTCGCCGACCAAGCGACCGAAAAAGAAGTTTTGGTGACGGGTATTAAGGTTATCGATCTGCTTTGCCCTTATTTGAAGGGCGGAAAAATCGGCCTGTTCGGTGGCGCCGGTGTCGGCAAAACCGTTTTGATCATGGAGCTGATCAACAACGTCGCTAAAGCGCATGGCGGATATTCGGTGTTCGCGGGCGTGGGCGAAAGATCGCGCGAAGGCAACGATTTGTATCATGAAATGATCGAAAGCGGCGTTATCAAAAAAGACGGCCCCGGTTCTAAAGCCGCGCTGGTATACGGCCAAATGAACGAGCCGCCGGGCGCGCGGGCCCGCGTCGCCTTGACCGGCTTGACCCAGGCCGAATATTTCCGCGACGAAGAAGGCCAAGACGTTTTGTTTTTCGTCGACAATATTTTCCGCTTTACCCAGGCGGGCTCCGAAGTGTCGGCATTGCTTGGCCGTATTCCTTCGGCGGTCGGATATCAGCCGACGCTTGCGACCGACATGGGCACTTTGCAAGAACGCATCACCTCGACCAACAAGGGTTCCATCACATCGGTTCAGGCGATTTACGTCCCTGCCGACGATTTGACCGATCCCGCGCCGGCGACGTCGTTCTCTCACCTTGACGCGACCACGGTTTTGTCGCGGCAGATCGCCGAGCTTGGCATTTATCCTGCGGTTGATCCTTTGGATTCCACCTCGCGGATTTTGGATCCGCTGGTTTTGGGCGAAGAGCATTACAAAGTGGCCCGCGACGTGCAGCAAGTTTTGCAAAGCTATAAATCGCTGCAAGATATCATCGCGATTTTGGGAATGGACGAGTTGTCCGAAGAAGACAAATTGACCGTAGCCCGCGCGCGTAAGATCCAGCGTTTCTTGTCGCAGCCTTTCCATGTCGCCGAAGTCTTCACCGGATCGCCCGGCGTTTTGGTGAGCCTCGAAGATACAATCAAGGGTTTCAAAGGCATCGTTTCCGGCCAGTATGATCATCTTCCCGAAGCGGCATTTTACATGGTCGGCACAATCGAACAGGCTATTGAAAAAGCAAAGAAAATGTCTTCTTAGATTTATTTAGGATAATTTTATGACCGATAAACTGGAATTGGAAATCATCGTCCCGGATAAGATTCTGGCGAAAAGCCAGGTCAGCCAGGCGGTGATTCCGGGCGCCGACGGCGATTTTGGCGTTTTGCCGCACCATGCGCCTTTGTTAAGCAGCTTAAGACCGGGCTTATTAACCCTTTTCCAGGGCGAGGAAGCGGCAGAGATGCTTTTTCTGCATGGGGGGTTTGCGGCAATTGAAAATAACCGTTGCACCATCCTTGCAGATAATGCTACACCTGTCACAGAACTTAAACGCGACAAAATTGTATCCACTATCGAAAATTTGAGCCAGGAATTGCGCTCTGCCGATAGCGTAAAAGAAGTGCAATTGCGCCGCGATTTACAAATAGCCCAGGCCATGTTGCCCTTTGCGGGGTGATTATCCGGTGGTTTAAGGGCTGGTATGGCACAGAAGCGGGCGCAGAAACGGTCAGTATCAAAGTTTTTAAAAAAGAAATAAGGGAGATAACTATCATGATGATTAATGTCCTATCCGGAAAAATTCACAGAGCCACAGTCACCGAATCCGACGTCAATTACGAAGGCAGCATCAGCGTCGATGAAAAGCTTTTGGAAATGGCCGGGATCAACCAATACCAACAAGTGCAGGTCGTCAACGTTACGACCGGCGCGCGCTTTGAAACCTATGCTTTGCCCGCAAAAAAGGCGTCCGGCACGATTCAAACCAATGGCGGCTGCGCCCATTTGGCAAAGCCAGGCGACATCGTCATTATCATGACCTATGCCAGCATCCCTGCGGCCATGGTCGGAAATTGGCAGCCGCAGAATGTGCCTGTCGACAGCAAAAACCGCCCGGTACACAGCATCGACAAAGAAGCCGAAAGCTTTTTGGATGCCCGCCGCCGCCGCAAAACGGCTTAACGGTTCACGGTATAAGATTGACGGTGGCCGGTTTTATAATCGGCCGCCGTTTTCATTATAATCGAACTGATTTTTTATTGGATAGAATTTATAACTGGTGTTAACTGTCAATAGTCAACTGGTCACCACCGCATGAAACATTGGGATTATCAAACCGACATAGCTTGGGATAAATTCGATGCGTCCAGAATCGATCCTTCGATCGTGCCGCTGGTCAAGGCCGCGGCGCTTGTCGAATATAACGGCGGGCAATACGCTGAACATTTAGCCAAGCTTTTTGCGGGCGACGAGGAATTTTGCAAGGCGTCTATCGAATGGGGGCATGAAGAAACCCAGCATGGCAACGCGCTCGGCAAATGGGCGAATCTCGCCGATCCAAGCTTTGATCTGGAATCCGCCTTTGCGCGTTTTACCGCAGGCTATCAAGTGCCGGTATCGAATGACGGCGCTTCCTTGCGCGGCTCTAAATCGGGCGAAATGATCGCGCGCTGCATCGTCGAAACCGGAACCAGTTCCTATTACACCGCTTTGATGGAATCCACCGACGAGCCGGTTTTGAAAGAAATCTGCCGCCACATCGCCGCAGACGAATTCCGGCATTACAAATTATTTTATCAGCATTTCAAGAAATATCTCGAAATCGAAAAAATCGGATTTTTGAAAAGGCTGCGCATCGCGCTCGGGCGCGTGTCGGAAACCGAAGACGACGAGCTGTCTTATGCCTATTTCGCCGCCAACACCGCCAACGACAACGCGATTTATGACCGGGAATTGTACAACAAGCGTTACAAGGCGGGGGCCTACAGCTATTACCGCCACCATCATATCGAACGCGCCGTCGGCATGGTTCTAAAGGCCGTTGGCATGAAAGCGGGCGGACGCGCCAACCGTTTGATCGCCGATCTGGCATATAAAAAAATCCGGCGCAATTTGCAAAAACTGGACCAGGAATTGAAGCAAGCAGCTTAAGAAAAATCTGCCGCCATGTTGCGGCGGCGTAAGAAACGGCGCAAGGCTATTAAAAAGCCGGCATAAAAAACAAATGGGTACGATTATGGCAGGTCATGTAAAAACCGTTTTTGGTTCGGCGTTTTTTGGGGCGTTCAAGGGCTGGGCTGATTTGGACAGCAGGGCCAAAATTTCTTTTATTACGGATATTGAAAAAATTTTCCGCGATAAAGCAGCGTTCTTGCGCGGCGCGATCATCCATTTGCGCGGCGAGGACGGCGCGCAGCATGAGCACGAAGGAATGGCGGCGGCGCAGTTGGCAAGAACAGCCAAGCAAAGCAATATTGCTTTGTTGGACTTGCCCTTTTCCGATTCCTGGCACGTGACCAATTTGCTGGCTTGCCTTGCTTATGCCGCTTATTGGCAAGTGCATGGCGTTTCGGTCGTGGCGCATGATGGGATAAAATTCCACAAATATTTGAATCATGTCGATGCGCCGGAAATATTGGATGGCCGCGCCATAGCGCTTGCCCTATCCGGCATCAGCGCGGATTTGCCGGTGATAATCTATGGCGAAAACTTGCCAGGGTTGGATCCATCCACGCCGCAAGTACAGGTGAATTTTCACCCGGTGAATAAAGGCGATATTTGGGATTTTAAACTTGCCCAGGAAGCGGTGCGGGCAAGGGGCCAAAAGCCGGTTTCCATATCAAGAAATATGGGACCGATCCCTGCGCTGAAAGAAAAAATCATCGCTGTGCAGGCGGCACGGGCGAGGGTATAAATCGGCATTTGATTATATTATAGCGAATTCCCTCAGCACTTCCCGGTACACATCCCTTTTAAACGGGACGATCATATCCAGCATATCCTTGGGATCGGCCCATTTCCACGCCGTGAATTCCGCCGGTTGATGCAGATTGATATTGATATCCGCATCCATGCCGGTAAAACGCAGTAAAAACCATTTTTGTTTTTGCCCGGAAAATTTCCCGCCCCATAATTTTTTTTGCAGATCGAATGGCAGATCGTAATACAGCCATTCGGGATGTTCCGCCAATATTTCGGCTTTGTCCGTCCCCGTTTCCTCGCGCAATTCGCGCCACAGCGCCGCGCGCGGATCTTCGCCTTCGTCGATACCGCCTTGGGGCATTTGCCAGGCGTCAAAATGCTTGTCGGCGCGTTGCGCCACGAAAACGTGGTTTGTGCCGTTCAACAGCACGATGCCGACACCGGGGCGGTAAAGGGTGGGGTCTTTCAACATAACAGTGTACAGTGTTTAGCGCATAGTGTTCAGGAAAAAAAGATAAGCACCATCCCTATACACTAAACATTCTGTCCTAATTGGCAAGCGCCGTGATAGGCACAAGCGCGATGCCTTTGGATTCGAGGCTTTTGCTCCAGGCCGCAATTTCGTCAAGAATCAGGGGGTATGGGCGGGTGATTCCGGCGGCGAATCCCTTGGATTTCGCTATTTCTTCAAGGCGCAAGAAAGACTTTTCGACACTGCCCCGGTCGAGATTCTGATCAATTTGTATGTCGATACCCGCCCCGGTAGCGCCGATTTCGGAAATGATCTTATTGGCCAAGGTGCCAAAACCCTGGCCGTTGTCGACGAACATCAGGCCGCGCTTTTTACATTCCGCAAGTACGGGGCGCAGGCTTGCATCGTTGCCCAAAAATTTACCGCCCATCATCGCCAGCAGTCCGACATAGCCTTCGCCCCGGCTCATGACCCATTGCAGGCGGCTTAGATTTTCTTCCGCGCTGCTGCCGGTTAAGAGCGCCTTTGGCCCCGCATCTTGAATCTGCGGAAGCAAAGGTTCCATCGGCAAATCCAAAAGCACCTCGTGCCCGTCCGCGCGGGCGCGCTGCATCAGCGTGAATCCGGAAGCGCTATAAGGCGAAAAAGAAAAAGACACGGCGCTGGGCAAAACGGCGATGGCTTTTTCGGTAATAGCGACCTTAAGGCCAAGACCTGAAACCACGATAGCTATTTTCGGCCTGGTATCCGACGGATCGCGCGCGGCGGCATAGCTTTTCCAAGGTTCCGCTTTGCCTTCGATTTTGGGCAGGGTTTTCCCCTCGATCACTTCGGAAAGATTTGGGTTGACCTCGATGGGTTTTGCCGCGGCTTCTTCCGGCAAGACAGGAGGCTCAAGCGGCGAAGTTTCTTGCGGCGCTTCCGGCATGGCGGTGGGTTGCGCAGGGATTTCTCCTGGAACCGGCGCCGCCATTTCTTCCAGGCCAAAGCTTAAAACCGCTTGTGGCACGCCGCTATCTTGCGACACGGGCGCGCCGCCCTGCAAACTTGCCCAAACCACAACCGCCGACGCCGATGCCAAGCATAAAAAAATGCAGGCATAAAGCATAAACCAGGACAGGCGTCGTAACATCGGCAATCAGCCTTTACGGCGCGGTTTTCGACTTTGCGCCGCCGGTTGTTTCAGGTTTTGGCGCGCCGGTGCGGCTATAGATCGAAATGCCGCGCAGCAAGTCTATCGCCCGCGCCAGCTGATAATCCTCGTCCACCTTGCCGGATTCGGCGGCGGCGAATTTTTCAGCTTCTATCTTGGCTTTTTCTTCCGGCTTTTTCTCTTTGAGGTCTTCCTCGTTACGCAAAGCGCCGCGCAGATCGGCTTCTCTTCGGCCTTTGCCGCTAGCTTCAAGCACTTCAATCTTGGCGACGGGAACGTCGATGTCCGGGGTGATGCCCTTGCCTTGAATCGATTGGCCGGACGGCGTGTAATAACGCGCCGTGGTCAGCCGCATCGCGCCATGTCCCGGCAGCGGGATTATAGTTTGCACCGATCCCTTGCCGAAAGACTGCGATCCCAAAACGATGGCGCGGTGATTGTCCTGCAATGCGCCGGCGACGATTTCAGAGGCCGAGGCGGAGCCGCCATTGATCAGCACCACGATCGGGATGCTTTTGACCAAATCGCCGGGCTTGGCGTTATAACGCTGCGTGTCTTCGACATGGCGGGACCTGGTCGATACGATTTCCCCGCTTTCCAGAAACGCGTCGGATACCGCGATTGCCTGATCCAAAAGCCCGCCCGGATTGTTGCGCATGTCCAAAACTATGCCTTGCAATTTCGCGCCCAGCTTGGATTTTATTTCTTCGACCGCCTTGGTCAGGCCGGGATAAGTCAACTCGTTGAATGTGGTGATTCGCACATAGCCGATATCGCCTTCGATCTTGTGGCGCACCGATTGAATTTTAATGATGTCGCGCGTCAGGGTGACATCGAAAGGATCGGCACCTTCGCGGCGTATCGAAAGCTTTACCTTGGTGCCAACCGGCCCGCGCATTTTTTCGACCGCCTCGGAAAGGCTTAGCCCCATTACAGCCTCGGCATCGATATGGCTGATGAAATCTGCGGGTTTGATCCCGGCTTTTGCGGCGGGCGTATCGTCTATAGGCGACACTACCTTAACCAGGCCGTTATCCAGCGTAACTTCGATGCCAAGGCCGCCGAATTCGCCTTTGGTCTGCACTTGCATGTCCTGAAAATTCTTGTTGTTCAAATAGCTGGAATGCGGATCCAGCGCCGACAGCATGCCGTTGATCGCGTTTTCCATCAGCTTGTCTTCTTCGATCGGCTCGACATATTCCGAGCGGGTGCGTTCGAACACATCGCCGAAAAGATTCAAAAGGCGATAGGTTGCCGAATTGCCTTCGCCTTGGTCCTTGGCCGGGGCGGCGTTCGCGCCGGACAGCCACACGCCGAGCACAAAAGCAAAAGAGAATATGGCGGCGGCGCGTAAGACAGAGCCGGGACGGGGCGGGGAAAATTTCATTGCGGTTCACCAAAGGTTGGGGCGGAAAAGCCCGTCAGTTTACAAGATTTTGAAGCGCCGCGACCCAGTCTTTCGGATTGACCGACTGTCCGCGTGCGCGGTATTCGACATAAAGACGCGGTGGGGCGGATGTGGATTTCTCCATTACGCCGACAGGCTCGCCCGCCACCACTTCTTGGCCCGGCTGCGCATCGATGCGGCCAAGGTTAGACAGCATTATATGATAGCCTTCGCCATATTCAACAATCAAGATCCGTCCATAGGATCGAAATTGTCCGGCATAAACTACTTCGCCACGGTATGGGGTGGTAACCTGCGCTCCGGGAAGGGTTTCGATCAAAATTCCCTTAGACGGAAGGCCGATTTCGCTTTTTTCGCCAAAGGCTGCCAGAATCTTGCCGCGTGCCGGTAATGGCAGTCCCTTGATGTCTGCCCGATTCAGGGGCTTTACCGGCTTTGGAGCCGTTTTTTGCGCCGCTTTTTTTGCGGCCAGCTCCCGCGCTTTACGTTCCGCCTGCAATTTTTCCAGCAAATCGCGTAAATCCGCGGCCTCATCCGCCATTTTGCGGATTTTTCCGTCCAATTTCGTTTGCTCCTGTTGGGTTTTTTGTTGCGCGGCAATTCGCTTTTTTACAAGCGAATCCAGCTTGTTTCGCTCTTGCGCCAATCTTTTGGTGCGCTTTTCCAATTCGGCCTTTTTGCCGCCGATGGAACGCTGCAATTCCGCGATCGCATCCAGCTCTTGCTTGATCGAAGCCGCGCCGGCATCCAGCTTGGGCAGGGCGTGGCGCAACAAAATCAGCCCGTGGATCGTCTGCAGCGGCGGTTGCGGCAATAGCATCATCATTTGCGGCGGCTGTCGGGAAAGCCTTTGCATCGCCGCCAAAAGCCCCGCCAGGGTTTTTTCTTCTCTCAATAAGTCTTTGATCGCCGCGCGTTCCTTTTCATCGAGGTCATTTAAATTGTTTTCAAGGCTGGATATAGCGCCCTCTTGCTCTTGCGTGCGCGACGCGGCCTCCACCATTTCTTGCTGCAGTTTTTGGATTTCTGCTTGCAGCTTCTGCGCCTCGCGCTCCAGCGCTTCGCCTTTGGCTTTTTCCCTGGCTATGGTTTTTTCGACTTCGTCGACCTTTTTCTTGAATTGCTGCAAATCCTGCGGCTTGCCGCTGCTGATCGTCGATTGCTTGTTTTTGGTCTGCTCCGGCGGGGGCGCGGGCTTTGCCGACACATCCGGCGCGAGCAGGATCAACAAAGCGGCAAGGGCGAATCTAAACATTTGTCCCCGCCAGCAAGGGTTTTCCTGTCATCGCCTGCGGCTGTGGCAAGGACAAAAGCCGCAGAATCGTAGGCGCGACATCCGCCAGCCTGCCGCCCATCAAGGGGATGTCGCCGGGGAAAAGGAACAATTTCACAGGATTCAGCGTGTGCGCCGTATGCGGTTCGCCCGTTTCGGGATCGCGCATGATTTCGCAATTGCCGTGGTCGGCGGTGATCAGCATAACGCCGCCCGCCTTTTCCGTAGCATCCATGATCCGTCCCAGGCATTGATCCACGGCTTCGACCGCTTTGATCGCGGCATCCAGTTTGCCGGTATGGCCGACCATGTCGGGATTGGCGTAATTGACCAGGATAAAATCATATTTCTTGCTGTTTATAGCGGCGGTCAATTTTTCCGTCAGTTCAAAGGCGGACATTTCCGGCTGAAGATCATAGGTTGCGACTTTTGGCGATGGAACCAAAATGCGATCCTCGCCGGCATAAGGGGTTTCCTTGCCGCCGTTGAAAAAAAACGTCACATGCGGATATTTTTCGGTTTCGGCGATGCGCAGCTGTGTCAAATTTTCCCGCGCGATGATCTCACCCAAAATATCCCCCATGCTTTGCGGCGCGAAAAGGATTTGCATTTTTTTGGCAAGATCCTCGGAATATTCGGTCATGGCGATGGCGCTTGAAAATTTTACCCGTCTTGCGGCAAACTCCTTGAAGTTTTCATCCAGAAACGCGGCCAGAATCTGGCGCACCCGGTCGGAGCGGAAATTGGCGCATAAAATGGCGTCGCCGTCTTGCATCGGGCGGAAATCCGGCAGAATGATGGGTTTTACGAATTCGTCGGTTTCGCCTGCCGCATAGGCCATACCTATAGCCCGATCCAGGCTTTGTGCCTTTGCGCCGACGCCGTCGATCATCGCGTCATAGGCCAGCTTGACCCTGTCCCATCTGTTGTCGCGGTCCATGGCGTAATATCGACCGCAGATGGTCGCCGCCTTGACATGGGGAAGGGATTTCAGTTTTTGTTCCAGCTCTTTTAAATAATCTCCGGCGCTTTTAGGCGGCGTGTCGCGCCCGTCGAGCCATAAGTGCAAAAGCGTTGGAATTTCTGCGTCATTCAGGATTTTGGCCAGCGCCAGGATATGATTCTGATGGCTGTGAACCCCACCCGGGGAATAAAGGCCCATCAGATGAAGGGTAGTAGGGTATGGGGTAGTAGGCGTGTCAGAATTTTTTTCTATTACCCTATTACCCCATACCCTAGTACCCTTTAAAATTTGCAATAGCGAATTTTTTAAACAGCCGTCTTGAATCGCGGCATCTATACGCGGCAAATCCTGCATCACGACGCGTCCCGCCCCCAAATTCATATGACCGACTTCGGAATTGCCCATTTGCCCTTGCGGCAATCCGACATCCAGCCCGCAGGTAGTCAGCAGCGATTGCGGCGCGCTTTGCAGCAATCTATCCCAATTCGGGGTGCGTGCCAGGGCTATCGCATTATCCGCGGAATCCTCGCGCCATCCCCATCCGTCGAGGATGCATAAAATCACGGGTTTTTTTGCCATCGCCATGCGTTAGACTTAACATAATTCGAAGGGCCAAGGCCATAAATTTCAGTATTATTCCCTATGATAAGGATGCCCGTCGAGAATGCTTTGCGCGCGGTAGATCTGCTCGATCAGCATCAATTTCACCAGGCGATGCGGCCAGGTTAGCTTGCCGAAGCTTAGGTGAAAGGGGATGTCCTTTAAAAATCCGGCATCCAGCCCGTCCGCGCCGCCGATCAAAAAGCATAAATGCGATTCGCCCCGGTTCTGCCAGTTTTGAATTTGGGTGGATAATTCCTGGCTGGACAAGTTCTTGCCTTTTTCATCCAGCGCGACGCAGAAAGCGCCTTTGGGAATGGCGTCGCGCAGCAGATCGGCGTCGAAAGATTTTTGCCGGGTGGAATCCGCCTGTTTTTTCGCGATAAGTTCGCGCCATTCGATCCGCCAATGCAGGCGTTTTTCATAATCCGCGATCAAGGCGGCGATGTCGCCGTCCTTGGATTTCGCTGCGGTAACGCTAAGAATGGTGATGCGCGGCATAGGCCGTTATAAACCGCCCTATGCGTCAGGTCAAAGCAAGCTTAAAAATTTGCTCCGTTAATGCGGCATTGCGCCCAAATCCGCCGCCCACATTTTTTCCAGATTGTAATGGCTGCGGGTTTCGGGCTTGAACAAATGCACCAAAACATCGCCGGTGTCGACCAGCACCCAATCGCAATCGGGCACGCCTTCGACATCAGGCGTTGCCATGCCGCGATCATCCATCAACCGGCAGATGCGGTCGGCAATGGCCTTTAGCTGGCGCTGCGAGCTGCCAGAGGCGACCACCATATAATCCGCTAAGTCCGATTTTCCGGAAAGATCAAGCACGACGACGTCTTCGGCTTTGGTTTGGTTTAAGCATTGCTCGATCATATCGAGCAGGCTGCTTGCTGAAGGAACAGATTTGACTGCTGTCAGAGTTTGTGTCGTTTTCACGCTTTGGACATATCCTCCTTTAGAGGTCTAGAAAACATAAAATAAACCCCGGATATAAGTTTATTCTACCTTAAATTGTTAAAAAAATGTATAGCAAAGCGCCGATTTTTCAAGATTCTTGCCACCAGGGATGGTGTTTTTGCACCCTTATGGCGCTAGCGGATTGATTCAGGCTAAGCCCGTCTAGATACGCCCAGGCGGGCGGGACGGCGTCTGCCAAACCCTTGATTGCTGCGCCCATAAGCCTGTTTTGCGCCATTTCTTGCGCGGCAGGAGCATTGAGGCAATCTTCCGATCCGGGCCTGGCAATGACCGCGATCGGGACAAGCGCGGCGATTTTTTGCCAGTCTTTCCATCTGTGGAATTGCGCCAAGTTATCCGCGCCCATCAGCCATATAAATTTATGCGGAAAATCTTCGCGCAATTTGTATAAAGTATCGATGCTGTATTGCGTTCCCCATTTTTGTTCCAAATCCTGCGTCAGTATTTGCGGGTGGTTTGAAATTTCGCGCGCTTTTTCAAGCCGCTTGGCAAAAGGCGCCATGCCCGATATTTCTTTCAGCGGATTTTGGTTTGCTATCAGCCACCAGATTTCATCCAGCGCCAGCTGTTGCATCGCATATAAGCTAATCGCCCGATGCGCCTCATGCGCCGGGTTGAACGATCCGCCAAGGATGCCGATTTTTTTCATGCTTGAAGCGTATAGCGGAAATCGAAAGGCGTAAAGAGGAAAGAAGTTCCTAGAGGCCTAGTTCCCAGTGAAATTGACGGCTGTCATTCCGGGCGGCTTGTCACGCCGTAGCTTTAGCGAAGGCGGAAGCGCAAGCGCAGTCGAGGAATCTTTTTCGGCGGTAGTTAAGAAAGATCCCTCGACTCTGCCCTTACGGGCTTTGCTCGGGATGACAATGGGGATGATTACGAACGGCTAATTACCTTCTTCTTGTACAGGAACTTCTTCCTGCTCTCTTTCCGCCAAGCGGTTTTGTTCTATTTCCCGCCATAGCGCGCGTAAAACCGGGGTAATGCCTTGCTTTGCTGCCGCAGAAATCAAATGCACATCCTTGCCGCAGGCTTTTTGCAATTGCTTTTGCTTTTTCTTTTGCTCCGTCTCGTCCAGCGCGTCGCATTTGTTCAGCGCGATAATTTCCGGCTTGTTTTCCAGATTCATGCCGTATTCCGTAAGCTCGCGGCGGATGGTTTCATAATCCTTTACGATGTCTTCGGAATGGATGTCGATCACATGCAACAAAACGCGACAGCGTTCGATATGGCTTAGGAATTTGACGCCAAGGCCCCTGCCCAAATGCGCGTCTTCGATAAGCCCCGGAATATCGGCCAGCACAAAGGAATTTTCGTCGATTTTCACGACGCCCAGCTGCGGATTCAGCGTGGTAAAAGGATAATCCGCGATTTTTGGCTTGGCCGCCGATGTGACCGATAAAAAGGTGGATTTTCCGGCATTGGGCAGGCCCAAAATCCCCGCATCGGCGATCAGCTTCAACCGCAGCCACACCCAGCGTTCTTCGCCCGGCCAGCCCGGCAGCGCCTTTTCCGGCGCTCTATTGACCGAAGATTTGTAATGGGTATTGCCGAATCCGCCGTCGCCGCCTTTTAGCATGCGGATTTCCTGGCCGGGCGTTTTCATGTCGGCGAGCAGCAGCGTTTTATCCTCGTCCCAGATTTCGGTTCCGACCGGAACGCGGATAATCATATCCGCCCCCGCCTTGCCGGATTGGACTTTGCCGCGGCCATGGTCGCCGCGCTCCGCCTTGAAATGCTGCTGATAGCGGAAATCGATCAGCGTGTTCAAATTTTCCGCCGCGACAAAAATCACCGATCCGCCGCGCCCGCCATCGCCCCCGTCCGGCCCGCCGGTTGGGATGAATTTTTCCCGGCGGAAGGAAACGGATCCGTCCCCGCCCGCGCCGGAGCTTATGAATATTTTCGCCTCGTCCAGAAATTTCATCGCAATTCACTTTATAAATAATAAAGGGGCTAAAAAGCCCCTTTGCGCAATTTTGCCGAACCGGATTGGCCTATTTGCCGCCGCGTTCACGCTTTTTGCGTGCCGCGGCATTCGCCCTTGCCGTTTTTCTTGCAGCAACATTCGCCCTTGCCGTGCCATCGGGATCAAGCTGTTCGACAAGGGCTTCGCCCAGCTTAGGGTTTTGCTTAATTCCCCTTACCAAAACTGCGCCTATATCATTAACCGGCGCGCCTGGACCGATATCGCGGCGCGCGGTTTTTTTTCCGGGCACGATTTTGGAATGCTTAGGCACTTGCTTTTCCCGTCAAAACATTGACAAAAGTGCGTCCGCCGGATTTGTTGCTGAATTCCAGCTTGCCGTCCGCCGTTGCGAACAAGGTGTGGTCGCGGCCCATGCCGACATTGATACCGGGGTAAAATTTGGTACCGCGCTGGCGCACCAAAATATTGCCCGAAACGACGTCTTGTCCGCCGCCCTTTTTAAGGCCTAATCTTCTGCCTGCTGAATCCCGGCCGTTTTTCGTGCTGCCGCCGGCTTTCTTCTGTGCCATTTTATTCTCCTAATCTTAAATCCGTTCTTGTATCCGAGTTCCCTCGCGCTTACCGCTCGGGATAACCGCATGGATTATGCGGTTACTTTTTCTTAGCCGGGGCTTTTTTCGCCTTGGCTTGTTTCGGGGCTGCGGCTTTTGCCGCTTTCGGGGCAGCCGTTTTTTTCGGCGCTGCGGTTTTCGCCGCTTTCGCCTTGAATTCCGGGGCCAATTTGTTCGGTGCGCCGGTTTCGGAAATGTCGAACACCTGCACCAAGGTCAAATCCTGGCGGTGGCCGTTTTTGCGGCGGTAATTGTGACGGCGTTTTTTCTTGAAGATGATAACTTTCTCGCCGCGGGTTTGTTCCAGGATTTGCGCATAAACGGCGGTGTTGCCGAGGCTTTTTCCCGCGACCAATTTGTCGCCTTTTTCAAGGCCGATGACTTGGCCCAAAGTAACGGTCGCACCGGCGTCGCCCGAAAGCTTTTCCACCAGGAATTTGTCGCCTTCTTTGACGCGGTATTGTTTTCCGCCGGTTTGTAGGATCGCGTGCATAGCTGCCTCTTTCGAATTATAAATTTTTCATG
>JACCDG010736026.1_pt1 | contig 16831 bp, 17 predicted proteins | sample 7442471 | NCBI WGS metagenome assembly JACCDG01 (sample SAMN15323444, study PRJNA562643) | freshwater metagenome | isolation source: river surface water | place: USA:Blue River Watershed | collected 2017-08-17 | reverse complement strand
TTCTCGAACTACCCTATAGTACAAATGTGCTTGGCATACTTCGTGCTATAGGGTAGTTGTTCAAGCATCCTTCATGCTTGACAAGCTGCTAATCGTCTAAGGGCATAGACCGCGGTGCTGCTGTTAGTCAAAGGGCATTGACATGTTAGGTGAGTAGTGTTCGTGTTGAACCTGCTCAGCGTGTTAGTAAACTTTCAAACAAACAACAGGACTAATCTATGCCAGCTCTATATGACAAACCAGCAGTCTTCGCACAGTATGATGTAGAAGACACAAATCGTTTCCAACAGTTGGATTTCTACCTCGTAATGAATGAGGTTGCAGTTTTCCAACGTAAGAATATCTTCGACCAGCTTCTTGGAGATATCGATTGGCAGGCCAATGAAGGTAACGTGATGCGTGGAACAACGCCTCAAGGTTCACCGGTTGGTGCTCCCTTCTTCTTCCCGAATAACGTGACAGAAGTCCCGCTTAAGGACATCTATCAAGTTAGCGAAAGCACGGAAGAAGCTCGCGTTAAGACTCATGACTTTGAGTCCTTCCAGTTCAACTTCCTTCCTAGCTTCACTGCTTTCTGGAAGAACTACCTGCAATTCGCCAGTCGTGACATTGTTGAAAAGATTGCTATTCGTAACAATCAATTCATCGAAACGAACCTTTGGCATCTTACTCCGAACGTCTATTTCGCTGGGACTGGACTTATTCAAGCTCCTACTGCGATGGGTAATGCTGCTGGTAATGCGGCCAACTCCAAGACTCGTGCTTGGCTAGTTGCTCAAACTCAAGCGAATGTTCTCCAGAACATGACCTTGCGTGACGTTTATTGTGCAGTGTTGAATCTCCAAGAAGACATGGGTGCTCCTGGATTCAACAATGTCAAGAACATGGCAAAGGACAATGAAGGTTTGAAGAACCGCTATGTGTTCATCATCTCTTCTGAGGCATTTGCTGGTTGGACGTTTGACCCTGATGTTCAGACGTTGAAACCCCTTCAATTGGACTTGTTGTTCAATGACTTCAAAGGTCTCCTCTTCGGGACGACTACCACCAAGATCAACCCGTATCCGCTCCGTTTCAACACTGTTGATATCGTTGATGGTGCTGGTAACGTGTTGTGGGCTGCTGGTCAACCTATTGACCCGGAAATCTATGATGCGACTGACAAGAAGCGTAAGCCGAATCCGTACTACACTTCTCTTGTGTCTGCTCCGTTCGAGATTGCTCATCTCATGGGTGATTCTGTGGCACGGACTGTTAAGGTTGGTCCTCCTCCGAAGGAGTTCGCAACTGTCAACATGTCTGCTGAGAAGTTCTACAGCATGAAGTGGAACGGTGAAGTCCGGTTGACTGATCAAGTTCTCATCAAGCGTCCTGATGGCTCGTTGGACCTGAACAGCTATGGCAAACAATTGAAGTTCATCTCTGAATGCACTTTCGGTTATTTGCCCGGTGAACGTCGGTTCTCTATCTCATGTGTTTATGAGCGTCGTCGTCCGGTTATCCTCGTTAACTAAACCACATCAACACATCATCTGAAAATAAACTGATATGAAAATCAAAAACATCCTAGTTGCACTGGTTGCCGCTCTCAGTATTACTACTGTCAATGCTGCACCACTTAATCGTACTGTAACAATCTTGCCGAGTGGGTTCACTAACTTGCTCAGCACTCTGCCTGTCAATGGTGGAGCACTGATTACACAGTTCACCATCACAAGCACTACTACGAATGCAGGTCGTATTCGTGTGTTTGACACGCCGACGAACAGTATGACGTATAGCAATGCGTCTTACACGATTCCGTTCACGTATGCTACAAACTATATCACACTCTGGACTAATTATTTCGGAGTGACCAATAGTTTCACTAACGTGGCAATCATCGACACCACTACCACAGTTGCTGCTTCGACTAACCTGTATCCAGTTCGGTTTACTGGTATCACTGGGACGAATCAATCGACTGTGTTTGATGGTACTTACACATTCATCAACGGTCTTTGGGCTACCAACGAGTCTGTTGGTGGCACGGTGACGGTGACTATTACTGGACAGCAATAGCCATCGGGTTTGGGTGGGTGGTTGGATAGAGTTATGTGATAGTTCCTCGTCCAACCACCTTCTCATTAAACAAGTCAGTAAACCTTCTCTCCCCTCTATTTCATATGTTATCTTCTCGTGTTGTTGGTTACAGTGAGCGCAATGTAGATATTGATGCTCCGAATGTGATAACTGCTGCAGCTGGTATTGCCACTCTCGTTCTTCCAAATGAATATGGTCGTGGAGAAATTGCTCAACGAACTATTCAAAATGTAGGCGCTAATCGTGCTTACTACTCTTGGGGCATGTATCAGAAGACTGGTGCTGGTGGAACTACTATCTCTCCTGTCTGCGACAATTTAACTCTGTTCCACGGCTACATGGAGCCCGGTCAACAGCTTGACTGTTCAATCCATCGTCACTGCGTCAGCGTTTACTCAGTTGGTGGGACTTCTATCTCCACTACTGTTGTTCGCCGCACTGACATGACTCACCGTAACTGAATCTTTCCAATTTTATGTTAAAGAAACTCCTCATCACTGGTTTAATTTGTTTGGGCGGACTACTCACTAGTTCAGCTGCTCCTACGCTTGGTGGGCCTACTCTCAGTTCTACTAGTGGGACGAATAGTTCTAGTGGTGGCGGAGTGGACACTAATGCTGTCATTGCGCTGATTGAACAGTATGGCGGTGGTGGCATCACCAGCAACACGGTAGTTGAACTGGTCGTTGATACATGGTATACCAACGGTGCCGACGCTGTCATCGTTGAAGCACAGGTTGAATTGAATAACTCTAGTGCACTGATGTTATTCAGTGTCAAAGACACGAACAGCGCTGTTATTGGTTATCTGCCCGGTTCTGCTGCTTGGAATGAGTTTGGTAATGCCTCTAAGTATGCGTTTGCTAATACAACTGCAACAGAAGATAATGTGCAATCATTAGGTGGCTATGTTCCTGCGTATGCTGCGTTTCGTTACTACGCCTCAGGAACTACTGCTGCTCTTTATCAAAATGTACCTAACGGCACAAGGCTTGTTTACTTTGGTGCTGGCGGGAGCAGCGGGACAAACAGTGGCAGTGGAGGTGTTTCAGTTTCGGAAGTCTCCGCCGTCATCCAAACGAATCTGACTACATACAACATTTTGGACTACGGTGCTAGCACTAATGCACACTTAGCATTACAAATCTGTTTAGATAAAGCTGGAACAAACAATGGCGGTGGCAACGTTTGTTTCATCCCGGCGGGCAACTGGTATATCACAAATAGTAGCTACTACCCGACTCTTTCATCCGAGAATCTAGAAAGCATGTTGGTCATCATCGGTACCAACACCATCGTTCGAGGTGTCGGACCATCCAGCAAAATCATCGTGGACTTGGGCGTGCTCGCCTCGCGCAACGTCTTTGGCTCGGGCGATTCGATTGCCAGCGGTGGCGGGCGCGTGAACTGGCAGGGTGACAGAAACATCACCTTTGAGAACTTCACCATTGATAGCCAACAGAACGGCGGCGACCAAACCCAATTCTATGGCGGCCACACATTCAAATTTATCAACATGACCTCGCGCAACTCCGGCGCAGACTTCATCGATACGGAATCCGTCACGACCACGGCCATCGGATGCTACGTCAGCAACGCCGTTGGTTCAGCCTTTCAGACGAAGGCATCCACCAGCGCGACCGCGCAGGGCATCATCGTCGGGTGCGACTTCGTGGATAACAGCTCGGCGGCATCTGCGCCCACCATTCAAGTCCTGAACAACGTTTCCATCGCGTGCGACAACGTGGACATCGGCGGCCCGAAAAACCTCTATTCCTTCGGCGTGTTTGCCGGAGGGCAGTTCTTGCTCAACAACTGCTATTTCTATCCCACCAACGGCGGTCAAGCTCCGATCATCGTGGCGGGGGCAGTTGGGGCGTTCACCGATTGCACATTCTACGGAGCAGGCTCAACCACCTCGAGTAACTACATCTATTTTACAAACTCAACAGTCAGCGTGGTCAATGGAGTGTTCTATTCGAAGGACGCCATTTGGGCCATCGATTCAAAGCTAACGGTTTCGATGTGCAAACTGGTCAACAGCGTCAGTGCTGGCATCACCATGAGAGGAACGGGGTCAGGTCCGTGGGGCAGCAAAATCAGCCTCACCGATTTCTTCGGCGGGTCGGCCACCGCGATTGATAGCTCCGTGAGTTTTGCGCGTATTGAAAACAACACAAGTATTGACCGCAATGTGCTCATCACTGGCGGAACGAATAGCATCATTGCCAACAACACCATGATCGGCACGGCCTCCACCCGAATCAGCAGCGCGAACTTCAATGAAATTCGCGGCAACATTATGCCGGTAAATTCCGGATCGGTTCACAGCATCATGCTCACTGGCGCAAACTCGAACAGCATTTCCGGCAACAAGCTGGGGAAGTTCACATTTAATACGGCCTGCTATGGCAATGAACTGACCGACAACCGCATTGAGTCATTCGCCTACATTGGCGGCGCGTCGGCTGGAAACTCGTTGAACACCGGCACGCGCCTGCGCAACACCACATGGACCAACACGTTTTTTGAAAGCTCTCTCTGGGACGGACAATATGCCACCAACCTCCAAGCAACGAATATCGTGTCTCCACAAGCAAGTGTGTTTCCAACCAACTCAATTCCCCTAGGCAGTGCCACAGTTACCAACATTGGATTTGTCTCTTGGCGAGGGTATCTCGTCACGGTTGCCACCAATCGAGCCGCAGGCGGCTGGATGTGGCAAACCAATGGGCCAAGTGGCGCACCTGTGTGGGGAGCGTTCAATCCAGCGTCGCAACCATGATCGCCCGCATCCTCCAGCACCTCCGCACCATCTTTAGTTGCCCACTCGGCTACGAAGACGCGCACGGGTTTCATTTGGGGGAGGAACAATGACTCCAGACACTAAGCAACAATCGAAGTCAACAGCTAAGACTGTAGGTGTAGCTACTATAGGTGCTGCGATTGTTGCTGCTGTTACGATGTTAGTATTGCCTCCTGCACCGCCTAAGAATCTGAGGTCATTTAAGTCACCAGTTGAAGGAACATCTAACTGGGACATCGTTTACAAGTGGTGTTACAAAGACGAAATACAGAGCACACAATGGTTCTTTTTTGCTTATACTACGAACACAACGAAGATAGTTGTTGATGCGACTAATAAGCACAGATTTTACACAATCACTGAATACTTTTTGACTGGATTTCCAACTAACTTAGGTGACATGTCAAGATTCAGATGGTATAGGACTAACAAATAAAACAATGAATAGCGAATACGTACAAGAAAAAGTTAAACTCCACGACACGACACTCTATGGGAAAGATGGCGATTTTGGAATTGTTCATCAAGTCAAAGTGATGTGGAGAGCACACATATGGATTCTTTGTTCAGTTAGTGCAGCACTTGGATTCTTCATTAGACCCTACATCGAAACAGTACTTAAATAAGGAGATACTATGGCAATAAAGAAATACTTAGATTGGCGTGGTTGGTTAGCTGGATTGTGGGATGCAGCTATCCCTGCAGGTGCAACCGCAGTAACTACACTACTAGGCACTAACGGCATTGCTGCCACATTTGGTGGTGCAGTTGCTGACATGGGCATGAATTGGAAACAGGCTGTAGCACAAGTCAGCATCCATATGGTGCTGGCTGCGGCTAGGTATCTGCAAGCCAAACCCCGCCCCGTTATTGTTGAGGAAACAGTCCAGACTACTTTCACCGAGAAAACCACAACTACTACGGAAAACAAATGAAAAAACTAATTGCACTATCACTGATCTTGCTTACAGGTTGCACAACTCTGTATACAAGCATCGTCACATTGACACAACTCCGAAAGGACATCATGAATGAGTATGGTGTCCTCTATCGTGCTGGACGAATTAGCCCTGAAACGGACTTCAAAATTACAAAAGCGGATGAGAAGTTTCGTGAAGCGGCTGCGGCGATGGAGACAGTCTTAGTTCACTACAAAGCTGGGACTGCTACTGATGCTGACGTGACAGCTAAACTGACAGCTGTAAAAGCAGCTATCGCTTCGATTATCACACTCATTGAACCCTACGTGATAGTTCAAACCACAGCTAAGTTCCAAAATCAACTCGTAACTGCTAAACAACTATGACACCTGAACAATTCCTTTGGCTCTCACTTGTAGCTAAAGTTGGCATCCCTGCTGCACTTAACGTTCTAGATGGCATCAAAAATGCTAAAACAATAGATGAAGCTATCACAGCTCTTCAAAAAGCTAAAGCACTTACTGCTGAGGATTTTAAGAGAGAGATTCAATCTTAACATTTGTGATATGCCACAACCTGTAGCACCTCCTCCCAGCGATGAAGCTGGAGCGATTCTTAATCCTCGCCAACTACAGCGATGGTTAGATGTGAACCCTGTTCCAGTCCTCACTAGAACTAAGTCTTACATCACGCTCCCAGCTTTCTCTGTCACTGCTGGATTCAAAGGTTACTCAGAAATTGTTGCTGCATTTAATTATGCAGCTTCAAACAACTTCACACTCAAGTCTGTCACTGTTCCAGCTTCTCCGAACTATGTTGCCTGTGTGATGTGGGTTGATTCTGAGTACAATGTTTATCGCTACAGGCTGTGGGAAAATGTTGGTGAAGTGTTCTACTTTGACATCCCGCTTTACACAAATCAGAAAATCGGAAAGAATTTCCGGATTGAGATTTGGAATGTCACTCCAACTTACGATGCTCTAGCCACCTTCACTCTAGCTGGTAGTGATACAGCTGCGGTTAATTCCTCGTATGTCTACAATGTTGGAACTGGTCTTTGGAATGGTGCTACTTACAATGCACAGATTGGCGTTGATGGACTGTGGGGTATTGTTTATGGGTTCAACATCATCAAGTCTCCAGGGACAGTGACACCTGTAGGTAACTGGGTTTTCACTACTGGGTCAGGAACTGCTCCTTTCTCCACAATCTCAGCAACATGTTCACAAGCAACTGACATCGTTATCTACACTTCCAAACTAGGAAACTACGACTACAGATATGCGAATGACTCTAGTCTGACTTCCGCTTCTGCAATCGTAACTAATTTCTCAGTCGCACTCACAGCAAATTTACCAATCAGCTGGCCAGCTAACAGTTATCCGACAGTCAACAATTAAAGATTATGCCACAGTATATCCTCCCTCCATTTGACCCTACTGCTTACCCGACACTCTCTGGTGCGCAACTCTATCAGTTTGGTTCAGGGTTACAGCCTAACACAAACTATGGGTTCACAGTCCAGACTACTGATGTGTCTACTGTTCCAGTAGTCCCAGATGCCAATACATATCCCGAATTGAAAGCCTTCATGTGGAAGCGCAATAGTGCTGCTTCTGTTGGGGCTTACTTGTGGAATGACACAGCTACGTCTGACCCTACCTACTTAAAGTGGGTCTCCATCAACATTGCTGCACTTGGGACTGGTGTCATCGTCAATAGCATGATTGCTGACAACACCATTACTGACAGCAAGATTGTTGACCTTGACTACTCTAAGTTGACTGGTGTTCCTCTCACGTTTGCTCCTGGTGGTGCGGCTGGCGGTGACCTGACTGGGACTTATCCTAACCCTAGTGTTGGGACAGCAGCTATCACTACATCGAAGATTGCTGATCTTAACGTCACTACTGGGAAGTTGGCTGATGAGGCTGTCACTCTAGCGAAGATTGACCCATCTGGTGTTGGATACGCAGTACTTCGGACTAATGCTGGTGCTACTGCTGCTGAATGGCTTGACAGCAAGATTACTCAGTTGGCCAATCCAGCTAGTGCTGCTGATGTCGGTAAGGTTATTCGTGTTGCTTCTCCTTACACGAATGGGTTTGAGCTGGCTGCTGGTGGGGCTGCTCTACAGACGTTGGTGAAAGCAATTACTGGAACACAGAGCACAACGAACAATATCGCAGTAGATGGTTCTGTTCCAACAACTGGTGAAGGTGTTGCTATTGTTGGTGCTGCTCAAGCTATCACACCATTGAACACAGCTTCACTGATTCGTGTGAGATTCTCAGCAATGTTCTCACACAACACAGCTGGTGGTATTGTTGTAGTCGCATTGTTCAGTAGTGCATCAGCAAGTGCTCTCCAAACAAGGGCAGTCTACATTGGCGACCTTGGCAATTCAGCAGTCATATCATTGGACTTCATTGTATCAGCCGCTGCTCTCACAGCCCGCACTTACAGTGTAGAGTTCGGTTCTGGCAATGGAGCTGGTACTGCGAACTTCAACTTTGTAAATGGTGTGGCGGGGACTTTTGGTGCTGCATCTAATGCGTTTCTGCAAGTTGAAGAAATCTCTGGAACACTCAGCTAATATGCCACTCAAGTATATACTAGACCAATTCTGTAACAAGATTGGTCTTGACCCAGCTCAAAGTAATCAGCGCTCAGTAGCACTCCGTTTCATCAACGAGGGCGCTAAAGAACTGTATGATGAATCTGACATGGCTGGGTCATTGATGGAAGCTCTGTTCAAGATCAATGGTGACCAGACTGTCTCGTTTCCTAGCTACTTTGGTGACCTTAGAGCAGCTCGTCCATTCGATACACAAGTCCCCATTCACATCAACCAGATGCGTCCTCGCTACAATGTAGTGAACTGGGCTGACATGTGGCGAAACTATCGCATCAAGAACAAACATGCTCTCCACACATCTGTCCGGAATCAATCTGTTGTCACTGTGACAGTTCACGCAGTAGAAGCTGTTCCGATTGAAGTTACGATTGTTGGGAGCACAGACTACTCTGACAGGGTTAGTGAGACGTTAGTCATGGATGCTACAAGTAAGAGCACTACTAACACATTCAATGACATCTTCTCATTCACAAAAAACATCTACAACAACTATAATGCAGTGCTCACTGATGTTGATGGGTTGGATTTGGCTGTGATTCCGAACAACCAACTACAGTCTGAATATCTCCATGTAGATGTCAGTTCATTGCCTTGGTCAAATGTAGATGGCGGAAACATTCAAGCTCACTGGATTGAGGTGCTCTACAAGAAACGGTTGGCTCTACTGTCAGTTGATGCTGATGAGTTCCCTGCGATTGGGTATGATGACGTAGTAGTCAACAAGGCTCTCCAACTCTACTACCAAGAGATTGAGAAAACAGAACTGGCTCTAGCCTATGACCAGAAAGCTACTCGCACTCTAGGTCGCATCCACAATAATGAAAACAGAGCTACTGAGGATTGCGTCTCGCTAGTCCCAAATCCTCACGATTCTTTGCAATATCACATCCGCCCATATCGTCCAGGTTGGTTTCCAAACCTACCTAATGTCTAAACATGTCTTCATTTACACAACAAGCATTTAATGGTGGGATGAATCTCCTTGCAGATGATACAAATCTGCAAGAGAACCAGTATCGTCTTGGATTGAACGTGCGTAATCGCTTTGGGAAGCTCAGCCCTGTAGCGAATGGAGTGCTTGATGTGTTTGCTCCAGCTGGGATTAAGCAGGAAATTAGGACATTCGGTGAATTCATCATCCTTTTCTGTGCTGGTTATTGCTACTACAGACACTACACAGCTACTGGCTGGAAACGTATCTTAGGTTTTCAAATGTCCAAGGAAGCTCCCCGCTTTTGGACAGAAGTAGTCCCTGTTCTCAGTGCTAAATATTTGAGAAAATTAACTGCTGGCACAAATGCTAGTGCAGCAGTCACGTTAAATGTAGTTTCTGGGGCTAGTGCAGGCAATCTTTCCGGGCTAGTTGTGCAAGATAACATCAATCAACCCCAATTTGTCTACTTGGATGTCAATACTGGTCTGCCAACTGCTCGCGCTTTGCAAACTTACAGTCAGTGGTCATGGACTGATGATGGTGGAGACACAATTTCTAATGATAATCGTGAATATGTCCCTATCGGGAACGCTATGGCATGGGTTGATGGAATTCTGCACGTAGTTTCTCAGGACTATAGTCGGATTTATAGGTCAGTTGAAGGCAGACCTCTCGATTTCGTTGTTAACATTGATGCTAATGGAGAGAAAGGCGGAGATGCTACAACTTCGGACCACTCTGTAGGTGTTGGTGGGATTAGTTGTTTAAGGCAAATGTCCACAGGCGGACTATTTGTAGCTGCTGGTAATGCTAACTTCGTAGTGACGAAGAATCAAAACCCTAATGCTCCTAGAGTGTGGGGTGAGTTCACTTTCATCAGGACATTTCTGTTCAATGCTACTTGCTTATCTGACAGAGCTATCATTGATTCCCTAGGTGATACTCGCTTCATTGATTTGACAGGGATTCGCTCCTTCAATGCTATCTTACAGACACAGAATGAAGGTAGAAATTCAGTATTCTCACTGATGATTCAGTCTATCTTCTTGACAGCAACCAAAGAGAACATTGTCCAATCTGCAACTTCCGCCGCTGCAATTCTCTATGACAATTATGAGAATTATGCAGTGAACACTATCCTTGGCCCAGCAGTTGCAGTCTATGATACACTAACTCAGAGTTGGGTAGGGTTTGATTTACTACAGACAGGTGGTTCTCTAGTGAAAATGTTCGCTAAGATTGAACTGACAGTCCAGAGACTTTATGGCATCACTAGCGATGACAAATTGTACACATTTTACCGTGGCACAACATATGCTCCTCTAGTTAGAACTCTTAGCTTTTCTCCGAAAGTGCTTCGAGTAGGTTCTGATGGTGTTCCGCCAAACTGGGAACATAAGTTGCAGATGACTAAGTGCGTGTTCTCTGACATTACTACTGATATGTCTGTATCTGTGACACCATTCGTGATAAGTCAACCTAGTAAGGTTGGGACTGTCACGAAGAACATCAGGTATCAAGCACCAGTTCGAGTGTACAGTGGGTTAGGACAACTCAATGATGTAAACACCAACATTCGGACAGAGAATTTCCCTACACCGAACTGTGAACAAGGTAGTCAGACATACAATATTATTACTTGGACTGGCCAAGCGGAGCTTATGGGGTTCAGTGTTGATGTCAATGACATTAAACCTGTTAACTCACTGAGGTCACAGTCATGACAGTTGAAAAGCTAACACAGTGGATATTGGATAACCGAAAAGGTGATGCGTTCATTGGTTGGACTAAACAGCAAGTGTTTGCTGCTCTGTTGATAGCAATGGCTCACAACACGCTGACATACTCACATGATGGTGAACGATTTAATGGTGTAATCTTAGCGAAAGAGACTGATGATGTGTTGCACATCTATGGAGCTATCGCGACAGAACCATCTGTCCTTCGAAAAATGGCTAAGTGGCTATTGAATAATCACAGTGGGAAACAGATTACTGCCTTACGAAAAGGTCAGTTGACAACTTACAATTTGAATACAGTTCTAAGAATCCTCAAATAAGGAGAAATACATTATGGGTGGCGACAATATTTGGAATACAATCACTGGCAATTACGATCAGATTGGTGGAGGCTATGCTCCAACAACTACAGCCACAACTGATGAGATACTTAATCAATATCTCAAATACATGCCTCAACTGAATGAGATGCTTTCAGCCCAGGCTGTGAAGGCTGCTCAACAGCAAACTCCTGCTCTCAATCAGTTGCAACTTGAGCAGATGCAGAAATACGGTGTCCCACTAGCACAAGCTGGTAACGCTATCACTGCTGAAAATGCCACAGCTGGGGCAAATATCAATAAGTCCCTCCTACAGGGAGCTGGAGCGGACAGTGCTCGTGCTGCTTCTGCACTTGATAAAGAGATAAACCCAACACTCTATGCTGCACGTGGCAGGGCTGGTGACTTAATGAGCAGCATCAATTTGAATGGGCTTAGTGGTGGTGAGAGAGCTGAGGTTGAACGCTCTTTGAACAAGGACAACATTGCTACTGGGAATCTCGGTGTCAATAACATGACAAACGCAGTCAAAAATGCAATGACTTATGGGGACAGGATGACTCAAAAACGTCAAGAGTTAAACCAATACATTAACACTGGCCTTAATGCATCGCAAGGTGGTGTTAATGGAGTAGGTATTGCGCTAGGCGGGACACAAGCTCCACAAACTAACTTCGGAACTAATCAATTCCAAACACCTGGAGCAGCTACATCTGGTGCGCAAACTCTTGGAACATCTCTCCTTGGCAACTTAACTCAAGTCGGTGCTAGTACGATTGCACCACAAGCTGAGTCAGCATGGAAAGGCTCTGACCGTTATGCGATGGACCAAATCGGAGCGAACAGTTAATGAACAATCACTTTCTAGACCAGGATTTGTACAATGAATATGAAGCTCTGTTTAAGGATAAACCTGAGGCTTGGGACTTCATTAAGTTGAGCAACCATTACTTTGAATGTGTAGATGACTGTGTTGATGAAGAGAAAGACAAGAACAAACTTCGAAAACTCACTGCTTATGCAGGGATGTTCTACAACCACAGTTACTGGTTAAAATATGGACAGACTCTTTACCCGATTGAGCGTCTCATTCATTGTCAGTATTTTGATAGTGTTGATTGGGAGTCATCTCCTGAATCTTGGAAAAGAAGAGACAGCAAAGCTCTTAGCCACCCTTCTGTCAACTTGGTTTTTGCTGTTATTCTCATTGAGTTTGGTCAAGACAAATTGAATGAATTCTCTAGTAAATTTCGTGAACATGCACACCGCTTACATTTGAAGGATATTGAATTATGAATGGCGCATTGATTAGTTTGCTTAGTAGATTTCTGTCTGATGGTGACGCTAAGAAAGCGAAGGAAGATGATCGCAAGTATCGTGAAGAACAGAAAGCTAAAGATTGGGAAAGAGAGGACACCAAAGTAGCAGAAGATCGTGCTTACCGACAATCGTTAGTTAAAGCTGACGAACTCAAGAAGTTAAAGCAGACCACTCTCGACAACACTTGGCTTGAGCAACATTATCCTAAGTCTGCTGCTGATGTTAACGCAAACACTCTTGAACTTGTTCCCGATGTCAGCAAAAAGTTGCTTGAGGAAGATAGACTGACGCGGAAAGCTTTAGCTACAATTAACCCCATCTACCAAGCCATCTCTGACCAGTTTCCAGGATGGTCACAAGAGACTGTTTTAGCTGCTATCGGAAACAATCCTGAGTTAAGTAACATTGCTCAAAATATCACTGCTTTCAAAGGCATCAATGCTGGCGTTCCTGACTCAACTGTTCGGGCTACTCTTGCTGGAAATGATGCCTCTATAGCTCGGGCTAAGTTGGATAAGATAATTGATGAAGCTAAATTTGACCGTGCACCACAGGAGGCTGTTGGCAAGCAACGCGAGTCAATCCTTCGAAGTATCCTTGGTGGAAGTAATCCATCTGAGGCGTACGCTAAACAATTTTATCCTCGCGTCAACTTAGAGACAGGTGAGACAACAATCCAAGAGAACCCATACTATAGTCGAATGACTCCTGACCCATTAGCTGGAATGGTTGGTGGAAATAACATGTTGAAAGGGATTGCTGACCAGCTAGGTTTACCCAAGTATCCAATGCAAATTGGGCCTGATGGTGTTCCTGTTCAGCGCACCAAACCTGCTACTGCTACGCCAGTTAAGACTGATGTTCAACGTAATGCTATCTTTGGTGGCAACTTAGCTGTCTCGCCTGACGAGGTTATTAACTATGGAAAAATCACTCCTGAGGAAGCAGTCAAAATGCAAGGTTTGATTGTAAACAAGGATGGCACAGTTAGTGCGCCTCGTAAAGAACGCGAACCATTTGCTTTCTCGAAGAGAGATGCTGGGTTTTCTGGGTTAATTAACTTAGCCAACCCTAATTCCCCTTACAACCTTGTTAACCGCATCTATGGGTCAGAAGGTCTTGGGATTGGTGACGCGTATGTGACAGGAACACGTGAATTGACTGAGGAAGAGAAGGAAGCGGCGAGACAGAAGACACGGAAAGCTCTCAATAAAATTTACTGATATGTTAAGAAAACTTACACCTGACGAGTTGAACGAACTGGAGAATTCTGGTTACGATACATCCTCATATAAAGGTGAACTTGTAGAATTTCCTGACCCACCTAAAGCCAGCATTGGCGCGGTTGCTGGTCGTGCTGCTTTAGCAAACGCTCTACCAGCTACTGCTGGTGCGGCAGGGTTTGCTGGAGGCATGGCGGGTGGTGCAGCACTTGGTGCTCAACTAGGTTTAGCTGGCGGTCCATTTGCACCTGTCACAGTGCCTGCTGTAGCTCTAGGTGGTGGTATTGTTGGTGGCATGTTAGCTTCGGCTGGAACTCGTAAGGTTCAAGACATGCTCACGCCACAGGCTGCCTTAGACAGGCTAGCACAAGATGCTATTGAGAGACCTGTAGTAGCTAGAGCTGGTGAAATTGGGGCTTCACTGTTGACGATGCGTCCGTCACTTAGTGTGACCAAGGATGCAATTAAAGGCATTGCGCAATTACCCGCTGCCTCAGTTGCAGGTAGTAAAGCTATCAACACATTGAACCCAGCTTATCGTTCCGCTCTTGCAAACGTAGGTTTGGGTGCTGGTATTTTTGGAGCTACAGATGCTGGTTTGCAGCTAGCTGAGACAGGTGAGATTGACCCTGGCCGGCTAGCTACTGAAACACTTATTGGTGCAGCACTTAACAAGCCTACAGCACTGGGGCGGAAGGTAATGCGATTGCCTGCTGAGGCTCCTGCTCGCACCATTGATAATCCAGAGGCTTTGAGGCAGACTATGGGAAGAGTTGTTCCTCCTGCTCCTCCTGCTGCTGATGCACACGTTGAGGCTTACAGACAATCATTAGCTGGGCAGCAACAATTCAATGAGTCTGCTATTGCTCTAGCTCAAGAGTCTATTGCCAAGCAAGAAGCTTTAAATGCTGAGTTGGAACGTGTTAAACAGACGCAAGCAGAGTTAGCTGACGCTACAACAGCGGCTCTTGAGGAAGCGCGTTACAGCCGTGCAGCTCTGATGACACCTAAGGAGGCAGAAGTCAACACTGCAATGCAAGAGCAGAAAATTCCTAGGACTCCTTCTAAGCAGTTCAGTGAAGTTACTAGTGATTTGCTCCGCTCTAAGAATATCAATGTTGAACAGTCAACCAACATTCCACAAAAAGGTGTTGCTCGTCTAGGTGGTGATGAACGGAAAGTTATTATTAATCCAGAGAAAGCTACTTCTGACACTGTTGCACATGAAGGACAACACTATGAGATTACTGAAATTGAGAAGGCGGCTACTTATGGCGACAGTAGAGCTAAGAAGTTTCTCAGTAACCTATATGATAAACAGAAAGAAGCGTTGGACGCTTACAATAAGAAGCTTGTAGAGGCTGGTCAAACTCCTGTTGATGCACACGAATTTGCTACTACTGAGCAGGGTGCTGAGTTCCTCAAACAACAACTTAATTTGAAGAAAGAAGGAGAGTGGCGGAAATGGTGGAATGATACTAAAGCTCTGTGGTCACAGCGATTTGGGAAAATTCCTAGCACTGACGACTTACAAAGGGCACTCAATTACAGGTTTGTAAACCGTGTAAGGGAGATGGGAACTATTGGGAAGTATGGCCCACTCGGGAAGGTAGACAGTTCTGTAGCAGGAGTTGGTGCACTCATTGGTCCTGACCAACGTGATGCTCGTACTCCAGAAGAACATGCTGCTCAGCAACGTGAACGTCGCAAACAAGCTGCCGCTGAAAGAGAAGCTCTTGGATTTCCTAAGGGTGCTGAGCTGTTGATGAATACTCCTCCAAAGGAGAAGCAACCTCTCAACAACATCACCACAGCACAAGCTCAAGACATCCTGCATTATGCCAAACAGAGCATTGGAAATGTTCTTAAACGTGTTCGTGCTGGTACAGATAAGATGCCGTTTCTAACAGAGGATGTAAAAGCGGACCTCTCACTGGACATCTACAATGAAATCGCGACGAAAGGGCTAGATGAAGATGGGATTGTCGCTACTGTTCAACGTATAGCTGGGCGGAAGGTTCGTGAGTACATGAAGATGAAGCGCACTGAAACTGGTGCTAAGTCTCTTGATGCTACAGTTGGTGAAGAAGGTGGTCAGACAGCACAAGATAAGACTGCTGACACTATTGACACTAATAAAGGATTTACTCGGGAAGATGCTATTAGGAAGTTGAAAGAAGCTCTCGACACATTGATGGGTTCTGATGACTTCGAGAATCCTGATGCACATGAAGTGAAAATTAGTGCTGTCGAAAGAGCACTTGAGAAGGTTCGGAAGCTGCCTGTCGGTTCACAAGTTGATGAGACTACTATTCTGTCGCAGCGCAGTAGTGAAGCGAATCGTGGCATCCCACGTGATGAAGGATTCAACACTAAAGAAGGTGATGATGTTCTCTCCAGCAATGAGGATATCGAAGTTCGTGACCACACCAACCTTACACCTGGAGAGAAGTTGGCTAAGAATAGACTACCTTTCCTCAATGATGAGTCTGTCAGAGTTACTGTCAATAACATCAAGGAGATTCCTGAGGCGGGATATGTGCAAGTTGATGAGTTTCATCCGAAGCTTGGGAACACATTCTCCTCTAACCCGGAGAGCATGAATAAGATTGGGTATAAGATGCCTTCCACTAAGGAGTTGAAGACACTACCTAATGGTCAATACACTTTGAAGCAAGCTAAAGAGATGCTCCTATCTCGGAACTCTGAGGAAGGGAGAGGTATTCAGCGAGATGCTCGGGAAGTTCAACAGAATAGCCCTGAATTCAAACGATGGTTTGGTGATAGCAAGGTTGTTGACAAGGATGGTAAGCCTAAACTGTTATTACACCTTAGTAAAAACGGTGGAT
>JACCDG011385197.1_pt1 | contig 16833 bp, 10 predicted proteins | sample 7442471 | NCBI WGS metagenome assembly JACCDG01 (sample SAMN15323444, study PRJNA562643) | freshwater metagenome | isolation source: river surface water | place: USA:Blue River Watershed | collected 2017-08-17 | reverse complement strand
GGGGCAATCATACGAATGCCGTACAGTACCAGATTGCTTAGCTGATCAACAGGCAGTTTCCAGAATTTACCATAACCCTGGTAGTCGGCGGTGGATGTGCCATGCGCTTTGTCGAGTATGGCCTGTACTTTCTGATACCTGGATGTTTTAGTATTAGCGGTCATAATTTAAATAGGATTAGTACTTTTTGTTAGCGTGTTTTTACCATACGTTTGGTGGAAATACCATCGGGCCGGTTCCATCGAATAAACCACATACCGGCCGGAAGTTCCTGTATGTTTATTTCCTTGCTTCCTTCAAATGCAGGAAGGGAAATGCTGCGGGCTAAAACACCCTGGGCATTAAAAATGTTTAGATGGCTGTTGCTATGGCAGGCTCCGTAAATGGTAATGTTGGAAGCAGTGGGGTTCGGGAATAAGCGCCATTCGTACCAGTCTTTTTCCTGACTTATTCCTACGGTATGTGCATTAACCACTACAAACTGGTGCATCATGCCATGGTCTTCGTGAGCCAGAATGTGGCAATGGTACATGTAAGCGCTGTCGTGTTCAATACCGGTGGCAAAGTCGGTAAACTGAGTAACGAAGGTTATGGTGTCGTGTGCATCCACATACATCACATCTTTAGGTCCGCTAAGCGGAGCCGGAATAAGGGTATCGCCATTAATGGAAACAATGAAGAAGGAGATGTCGTGAATATGGAAAGGATGACCAACACCAGTGGTATTAATAATCGTCCACGCTTCTGTATTATTTAAATATACAGTATCGTTAATGTAATCATGAATAAAGGGCAGCGTATCGATATTTGAACCATACTGATCAGCGATTTGGAATGGTGGTCCTCCATGCACATTGATAGAATCCTGGTGGTTATTATAATAGAACATGGTATCTGTACTAAATACAAAGCGTTTAATACGTGTTACATCCGGTGTTTTCCAATGCGGAGGCATAACGTATGTTTTTAATGTGGGCGGCAGGGCACTTACATAAGGATAAGTGTTATCGCTTTGCACATGTATTTTCATGAGCTGATGCGGGATGGAGTCGAAATTAGAGAAGGGATACTTACCACCGTGTCCGTTAGATACCGAATCGCCTGCAATATAACAGCCGGGATCGTTATATGTTTTCCCACCCGCAGCGCTGTCGGGCAATTGATTGGGAAAATTAACCAGGAAAAAGTCTTTATTGGCGGCGCCGGTAAGGTCTACTGCGATTTCATAGCGTTCGCCGGGTGCAATGAATACGCTGTCGGTTGTATAGGGTTGTTTTAAATAACCGGCATCGGAAGCAATAATTTTTACGGGCTTCACTACTCCGTTAGCGCCTACTATTTTCAATTGCCATGCCCGCTCGCTGGAACCATCAAGTATACGGAACCTTACCAGGTGGTCGGGTACATTCAGGTAAGGCTCAATGGTACCATTCACCATTAAGGAGGTTCCCATGGAACAGGTAATGTTTATACTGTCTTTAGTGCCGTGGCGCTGAAATTCTTTATCCTGCAATACCAGCGGAAAATCGTCTTTTCCATAGGTATGGGGCAATTGGGTACTCAGCGGATCGCTCAGGTCTCTTACTATGATCATTCCGGCTAATCCCTTTTGCACCTGCCGCTGTGTTTCCATGTGCAGGTGTGGATGGTACCAGAGGGTGGTTTCATCATCGAGTACGTTAAAATAAGGATTCCAGGTGGTGCCCGGTGCAATGGGCTGATGCGGGCCACCATCGCACCAGGCGGGAATATGCGCACCATGCCAGTGTACGGTAGCGGTATCCTGTAAATTGTTTTTTACGGTGATGTTGGCTGGTTTATTTTTATGCCAGATCAGGGTAGGCCCCAGTATGTTTCCTTTAGGATGCCCAGGACTGTTAAAGCAGTTGGTAGGAATGGGCATAGTGTCTTGCGGAAAAACATGGGTAGAGTCGGGCCAGCCCACTATGGCTGTAACCGAGTCCTGATGGGTCATGGGGTTGGGATTGGCCACAAAGAAGAATTGCCGGGACGTATCATCCATGGTTAGGTGGATATACGGACTGTTGTAATTGGACAGGGTGTCCGGAACCAGAAGAGGTTTTGTGAAGTTTTGTGACCACACTTTGGCACTAAGCAGAAGCAGGCTGACTAAAATGAAAAGACTGATGCGGGGCTTGTTCATAAGGGTTTAATTGAATATAGGGGTTAAAAAATTACATGGGAATACACCTGTTTAAACTCGTTAATATAAAACTGATCTTGTTCATAGTTTCACTAGTGTTATGGTAAGATTATTAAGACATATAGAAATATCAATAAACTCATGGCTAACCGCAATTTCATCCTTTTGGCTTTTGGTTGCTGAGCCTGCCGAAGCATGGCTTTTTACTTTTTACTTAACACTATCAGCCGTCAAATATAGACAAAACTATTTATGCTAATGTTTGCCCAAGTTAAAATTTTGACAGACTGACATTTTGTGTCTTCTTATACGGTTTGGAAATATCTAGTGTTATGGTAAGATTATTAAGACGTATAGAAATATCAATAAACTCATGGCTAACCACGATTTCAGCCTTTTGGCTTAGGTTGCTGAGCCTGCCGAAGCATGACTTTTTACTTTTTACTTAACACTAGCAGGCTAATTCTCCTTTCGACCGATTGACCTAAACATATTTATCCATTGGCATTTATCAATGTAATACCCGAAACAGTTTTGGAATGTTTCTTCTCAGCATTGTTATAATGCCTCCGGTTTCTGGCAGCCATTAACTAAAAAAATGTACTTTTACATAAAAGTATCGCCTATGAAAACCAAATTCGTTATTCTGCTTTCCTTTATTGTTAATTTTGCCTGTGTGCATGCGCAAAACGATTCACTGCAGGTGTATTATTATGAAAACTATCCTTTTGCCTATGCCGAAAATGGCACGCAAAAGGGGATAGAAATTGAAATCATCCAGAAGTATGTGTATTGGATGAAAATGGAAAAGAATGTTAACATCAGCGTAAGTTATAAGTCCTTTGCTGAGTTCAGTCAGTTTTATACGTCTGTAAAACAAGGTAGCGCCAGGGTTATTGGATTAGGGTCGGTTACGGCCAGTGATGAACGTGAAAAGGAAGTAGCCTTCTCTCCGGCTTATATGCGTAATATTTCGGTATTGGTTACCGACGGACAAGTGCCAACGGTTAAAAGTTTAAGTCCTGCCGATGTATCCAAATCGCTGGGTACTTTAAATGCTCTGGCTGTAAATAAGTCTATTCATGCCGAGTTCATGAATGAAATTAAAAAACAATACCTGCCCGGTTTGAAACTCAGTTTTACAGAAAATCAGAACAGTATTCTTTCGGCTATTTCAAAAGACGGGAAATCTTTCGGTTATGTTGATATTGTGGCCTATTGGGCTTTTATGAAAAATAACCCGAAGAAGTTTTTGAAAATTCAGAAGCCATTTAGCAAATCGGGAGAAACCTTTGGTTTCATCATGCCTTATAAATCGATACATCTGCCTTCCATTAACGAGTTTTTCGAAAAGGGCTTTGGTTTTACTTCTACCAGAACATATCATGAGATTCTGGAAAAGTACCTTGGTTACGAGATTATTAACGCTGTAGAGATACAGTAACTTTTCCTAAAAGAAAGGGATAATCTGTCCGCCTGACGGAACAGGATCAAAGGCAAAAGATAAATAAAATAGAGAATAAGACGAACTATTCAATTTCTTATTCTATCTCTCTACAATTTGTATTCGTCATATCGAAAAGCCAAAAGCCATAAGAGGGTGTCACCTAATCTTTGTGAAGCCCCTCTTCTCTGTGCTCACTGTGTTGAAAAACCATAACTGTATTTTGTGAGTTGTACGTTGTATATTGTATATTGCTTTGCCTTTCCGTGGCGCACTCTGAAAACAGGTCATGCCTGGTTCCGTAACTTTACTTAGGTATCCTTCAGTAAGCCCAGAGTAATTAACTCAGCAGGAAAATGGAAAAATCAGGAATTCCAAAGCCCAATCAAAAACCTCAATCAGCAATCAACAATTCCAAATTTCTATGAGAACAATAGCCAGTATACCCCATGAAAGTATGTCTATTAGTATTTTTATGATGAACGATAAGTATATTGTGAAATTTGAAGCCGGTCTTATGGAGCAAAGCTTTAAATTTAAAACTGCCGACGTGGGTGGTTTGGAAGACCTGAAGAGTAGGATAAATACGGTTTTTATAGAAAAAGTAAGAATACGTTTTAATGAAATGTTTCTGCAAATGCAAGAAACCGGGAAGTAGAATAAGCGGAATACAGGTACGAAAGAATAAAAGGAATTTCGGAGTACGGGGTACGGGGTACAATATCCTTACTGCTGTCCTAATGTTCTGCTACCGGAGCCTGATAGCAATTTCTGAAAAATTATAGTACATTTATGCTTCCTAAAAAGACCAATAATTCCTAAATATACCTTCTATGAACAAAATCAAAGTTGCTAATCCGGTGGTGGAACTGGATGGGGACGAAATGACCCGCATTATCTGGAAATTTATTAAAGACAAACTGATATTGCCTTACCTGGATGTGGATATTAAATACTACGACCTGGGTGTAGAACATCGTGATGCTACGAATGATCAGGTAACTATTGATTCGGCGGAGGCAATTAAGAAATACAGTGTTGGGATTAAGTGCGCAACGATTACCCCCGACGAGGCGCGTGTTAAAGAATTTAACCTTAAACAAATGTGGAAATCGCCAAATGGTACCATACGCAATATCTTAGATGGCACCGTTTTTCGCGAACCCATTGTGTGTAAAAATGTCCCCCGCTTGGTACCTAACTGGACGGCTCCTATTTGTGTGGGGAGACATGCCTTTGGCGACCAGTATCGTGCTACCGATTTTGTGGTACCCGGTAAAGGAAAACTGACCATGAAATTTGAAGGCGAAGATGGAAAAGTAATAGAACATGAAGTGTATAAATTCACCGGTCCTGGTGTCGCATTGGGTATGTATAATACCGAGGAATCTATTCGTGGTTTTGCACATTCCTGTTTTAATGTGGCTCTGAATAAAAAATGGCCGCTCTACCTCTCTACCAAAAACACCATCCTGAAAAAGTATGATGGCCGGTTCAAAGACATCTTTGAGGAAATCTATCTCAACGATTATAAATCAAAATTTGAAGCAAGGGGTATTGTATACGAACATCGCCTCATTGATGACATGGTGGCTTCGGCTCTGAAGTGGAACGGTAATTTTGTTTGGGCCTGTAAAAATTATGATGGCGATGTGCAGTCCGACTCCGTTGCACAAGGCTTCGGCTCTTTGGGTTTAATGACCTCTGTATTGGTAACCCCCGATGGAAAAACCATGGAAGCAGAGGCTGCACACGGCACCGTTACCCGCCATTTCCGCGATCATCAGGCTGGGAAACCTACTTCTACCAATCCAATTGCCTCTATATTTGCCTGGACCCGCGGATTAGAATTCCGGGGAAAATTAGACAACAATCAGGAACTTATTAATTTCTGTCACGCATTGGAACAGGTTTGTGTGGAAACAGTGGAGAGTGGAAAAATGACCAAAGATTTGGCAGTATGTGTACACGGCAATAAAGTGAACCACGGAGAACATTACCTTTATACCGAGGAATTTCTTTCAGCTCTGGATGAGAACCTCAAAAAGAAACTGGTTCAGCAGGCCGCTGTAAAAGCATAAACTGAAATCCCCGCCTCTTGTGCGGGGATTTTTTTGCACCTCTGTTTTGCAAAAACAAAACTTTTAGTACCAATTCCTTATCTCCTGATTGTTCTGAACATAGTTATACCAAAGGGCTGTTCTTTTGAGGTGCGTAGTTTACCAAAGCACAGACAGAGATAGTTTTGAGGATGAAATGCTTAGCCATTAATGTGTAAAAGGACTCATTTTAAATGTATAACTGTAATTTTGATAAGGAAGCAAATACTTTTCTAATGGCCAGGCTCCCCATGAATCAATACACCCCAAACCCATTTGTTTTTTATCAATTGATAAAACGGTATAGGGTTTTGATTCAATTTCTCTCGTATGTTTTTGACTTTTTTTATCCCCCTCATCCAGGTCGTTATCTGAAAAATTGCGAACACTAATGCTTAATAAACTATCCGAGGTGATTTCAATTCCGTATCCTTTTTTTGAATATAATTTATACCATCTTACATCGGTTTTATTTCCGGTTTCCTGTGGTCGAATATAATCATAGCATTGATCGCTGACTTTTTGTTCATAGAGGCCGACATGTTCGGAATAATTTCTGTCGCTGTAATTTTCAACCGGACCCCTTCCGTAATACTTAATTTCCGAATATTCTTTGGGTAAAATGAGCTGCATTCCATATTTCATCAAAAAATAAGCCTGCTTTTCTTTACGGGTCATCTCAGGGCTCATTTGTTTGTTCACCTTCAGGGATTGTGTTACCTGAATTTCTCCATCGCTGTTAATCAGGTATTCAATAGTAAGGTGTGCATCTACTTTTTTTCCTAAATAATAGTGTGCAACAATCCTGGTTTTTCTCTTATCGGTATCGTCAACGTTGAAAGATAATAATTCCTGCTTTTGTGTCGCTTCTTTCCATGCTTTCAATTTAATGGGGAAGTTTGCTCCATAATCATTATCAGTTGGTACACGCCAGAAATTTGGTTTTAATGATTGTTCATTTTCGAGAATACGTTTCTTGTTTACTTCATATTTTTCCAGAAACCCAGTTGAGCGATTGAACGAAAGAATCATTTTGGAAGAACTTACAACAATGGAATTCTCATTTTGATTTATACTTAACATATCTTTTGGGTTTATACTCAAAATCCTTGAATAACCAGAAGTTGATAGTAAAAACTGTTCTTTTGCAATTTCATACCCTGCTTCTAATAAGGGTTCGGGATTTATTAATTTATAATGTACATTTAAAAACACTTCATCCTGTTCATAATCAGTTAAATTCAGAGGAATTACAATTTTCTTTTTGTGTCGGGGTTCAATCATTAGATTTTGAATTTTTCCCGATTGTTTTGTTTCACCATTTACCATCAACGACCAATGCAATTCAATATTTTCAAGCCCCCTGAAGAAATTTTCATTGAAAATTTCAATGGTTCCTTTTTTGTCAACAGGCTTTGTTAAAATATTTTGCAAAACGAATTTAACTTCGTTAGCATGAGGATTTGGGGTTCTGTCAGGATGAAAAATGCCATTGCACATAAAATTCTCATCTGTGGGCACATTTTCTGGGCCGTAATCTCCTCCATAAGCGTATATTATTTTACCCTGATCGTTCTTTTTATAGAAAGCCTGATCAATCATATCCCAGATAAAACCACCCTGAAGCTTTGGATACCCATTTCTGATAATATCCCAGTATTCTTTAAGTCCCCCCATTGAATTTCCCATGGCGTGAGCATATTCACACATTATAAGAGGTTTTGAGTTTACTTTTGAGCTATCGGTATAACGCTTTAATTCATTTTGTGAAGGATACATAGGAGCATGAATGTCTGTATTCCACTCCGATTCTGCCGGATATGTAACCATGGCACGTTCGTATTGAATGGGACGAGAAGCATCTCTTTTTTTCATCCACAGATAAGTTTCATAGAAATTGTATCCGTTTCCTGCTTCATTCCCCATGCTCCAGATTATAACGCAGGGTCTGTTTTTGTCGCGCTCAAGCATGCGCTGACATCGCTGTAGGTGGGCTTCCTTCCAACTCGGGATGTTTGCTAATGTTTTGTCTAAGTCATATCCCATTCCATGAGATTCAATATTAGCCTCATCCACCACGTAGATACCATATTGATCGCATAAATCATAAAAGTATTCATCGTTCGGATAGTGACTTGTACGAATTGCATTGAGGTTAAATTGTTTTAAGAGCTGAATATCTTTTTCCATTACAGCCTCTGAAACGTATTGCCCTGTCCGGGGGTCGCTTTCGTGTCTGTTTATTCCCTTTATCAGAATGGGTTTTCCATTTAATAGTAATTTTTCACCCGCAATTTCAACTTTTCTAAACCCTGTTTTTTGTGGAATTACTTCTACTATTTTTCCTTCAGAATCTTTTAAGATAAAGAGTAATTGGTAAAGATAGGGTGTTTCTGCAGTCCATTTTTTTGGATTTGTCATGGGAATACGGATCAGACCTTTTAAAGCCTCTGAATCATAACTGTTTTTGAATAGTGGCTTTCCATTATCCAATATTTCAATTTCGAGAAAGTATTCATGCTTTTGAGTAGTATTTACAAAATCTGTCTTTATCAGAAGCATCGCATCCTTATAAGATTTATCTAATTCGGTAACAATTTCAACGTCTCTCAGATAAGCTTCATTTCGAGCGTAGATATAACAATCCCGGGTAATGCCACTCACTCTCCACATATCCTGACATTCCAAGTAAGTTCCGTCGCTCCAGCGGAATACCTGAAATGCCACAGTGTTCTCACCTTCTTTTACAAAAGGGGAAATGTTGAACTCGGCAGCTAATTTGGAGTCTTCCGAATACCCGGCAAATACTCCGTTTATCCATACGCTTAAGTTGGATTTAACTGCACCAAAATGAATGAATAGATCTTTGCCAACCATTTCTTTTGTTAATATTACTTTTTTACGATAGGAACCAACCGGATTGTAGGTGTCCGGTATCACCGGAGGTTTGGGCTTTATAATATGCTCAAATTCATAATGCGTATTCGTGTAAATCGGGTAGCCATAGTTATTAACTTCCCATGTTGCAGGAATAATAAAATTATCCCATTTTGAATCGTCAAAGCCCGGTTGATAAAAATCTGCTGGTGATTTTTCAAAATTCTCTGCCCAATTGAAACGAACATTCCCATTTAAGCTAATGTATAAGGGTGAATTTTGCCATTTACCTTTTAATGCATTTTCTACATTATCAAAAACAATATAGGAAGCATGCATAGGGGCTCTGTTAATTTCGTTTTTTAATTCGTTTTTCCAGGCATCCCCAATGTCCTGGGGCTGGGAGAATAAAGACCTGGTAAAAAAGAGAAGCGCAAGTGTACTGCTTTTTTTAAACATAATTTTATTTGGATTATTTGGCACTTTGTTGAGTTCTGACAGGGATGTCTTTAGTTAATGAATACTGTTAGGAAATATGTATTAGGCCAATTCTCCTTTCAGCTGATCGGCCTATATATATTTATCCATCGGCATTAACCAATGTTATATCCGAAATCGTTTTTGGGTTATTTATGGTTAACATTGCTATAATAGGCGACTTGTAATAAAAAATAAGAAAAGAGTATGATTGGTTTTGTTGATTTATTGAAGAACATATTCACACTTGTTGCCTTTATTTCCGGTTAAACGTGGATTTAAGGGGACACCTATGATATAGTTCCCTATATTGCTAATGATATAAAAAGCAAGGCTAACCCGGCGAATAGTATTGAAAACAGAACGTAGTTCAAAAGGGTTAACAATATGCGTGTTGTTAATTTAATGGAGTCAAAAAATTGTGCGTACACCCAAAAGGGGAGCAAAATGATAATAACATATTTAATAATTTCTATAGAATCAATTAAATCAGGATCTTTCAGGATGTAGTGCAGGGGAAGAACTATAATGAGGAAAACAAAAGTACGAAATCCGGCAATGAACGAGTTTAAAATTAAGTGTTGGAAAAAATTGTATTTGGTCTTATAAAAGGCAAGAAAGGATGCAAATGAAACAATGGGCATCATTATTAAAGTGGTATAAGCATAATGATTTTTTAACCAATCAATCCCTTTAAATAACCATTTACCTGACACGGCGGTTGCTTTTTTCCCCGGTTCTTTTATCGCAATTGAAATGGTTTCCCGAACTGTTGTGTTATCTGAGTAATGAAGCAATATGCCATATATTGTACAAAGAATCAGTACATAAGCGAACGGTTTAGAATGGTTTATTCTTTTCCCATTAATGTAATCCTTTATTGCATGGCCAGGCCTGTAAAGCAGTTTTCTGGTAGTGTATAAAATGCCTTTGTCCAGATGAAAAACACCGTGCTGGATTTCATGCACAATACTTTTAAAATTGATGTCTCCGGTGCTTGCTGATTGTCCACATGTGTTGCAGAATTTACCTTCGTAGGTATTAGTGCAATTCTTGCAATTGATTGTCATTTTAAGGATATTTTGTTTTTCTGAAGGTCTTTATTTTATTACAGTTACTGTACCTTTGTATTCGTGTTTTAGTCCGAACCTGTCCTTTAATCGGGCTTTCCAGATATACACATCTTCCTGAACAATTTCGTTTCCTCCGATCTTAATTCCATTCCAACTCACGCCCCAGGAGGTAGTTTCAAAAACAAGGTTTCCCCATCTGTCGTATATATAGTATTGAAAATTACTCTCGTCTATACCAATTCCTTTCGGAAACCAGGTATCGTTTATGCCGTCGTTATCAGGGGAAAAGGCATTGGGAAAGTATATCACAAAAATATCGTTAACACATAATAAGCGGGTGGTTGTGTCAGCACAGTAAGCATTATAGGCTTCCAGAGTTACCGTATAACAGTCTTCCTTTTCCGGATAATAGTGAGTGGGATGAATGGCCGGTGAAACTGCAGCTATGTTGTCGCCGAAATTCCAAAGATAATGATCGGCGTTTTGAGAAGTGTTGTTGAAGTTAACAAGGGGATTGAGAATGCTTAGCTCCGTTGATGCATAAGAAAAATCCGCCTTAGGTGTTGAATAAACAGTTACAGTGAGGGAAGATTGATTAGAACACCCCATGTTATCCATTACTGAAAGGTACACGGTGTATGTACCGGAAGAAAAACAATTGTACAATGAGTCGCCAATGGTGCTAACCAGATTATTAACGTGCCAGTTGTATTGCAATCCCGAAATGACCGGGGTATTGTATGTAACACAAAACGGTTCGCAGCCCGCAGTATCACCTGTGATAATCGGTGTTAGGGGAGGGGGGAGAACGTTTATTGTAACTGTTTGTGTTGCAGTACCACAAAAATCGGACACGGTAACTGTATAGAGACTGGTCTGGTTCGGAATAACCTGTATATCCATTGTGGTATATGAACCAGGTTGCCAATTATACGTATAGTTCCCTGTACCGCTGATTACCTGAACACTTAGAAAAGCAGTGTCTCCTGGGCAGATAGCAGTTGGAGTGCCGGCTATTAATGTCAGTGAATCCAAAACAGTTATTGTTCCGGTTGCCGGAAATGATGGGCAGCCTAAAGCATCTGTAGCCATGACCTGGTAGGTTTGGGAAGCATTGGGAGTGTATGGACTGGACATAGGCAGGCCATTAGAATCTGTCCAAGAGTAGGAATACGGGGCTGTACCACCGGTAGCATTGGCTGTTAGAGGTATTTGCTGCCCCGGACAAATACTTACAGGGGCAATGGCTGCCAATAAGACCTGATCGGGTTCCGTAACCGGGGTTGCGACCGTAACGCTGCATCCATTGTAATCCTGTATAACACAGGTATAAATGCCGGCTTGCAGGTTGCTGGCAACAGGCGAATTTATGCCAGGAGCATTAGCCCAGGTATATGTGAAGGGCGGTGTTCCCCCTGTGAGGTTTAACGTAATACTTCCTGTATTACCGCCAAAGCAGGAAACCGGAACAACAGTAACTGTTTCGCTTGGTCCAGGTACAAGAGGATTTATTACGACGGTGTCTGTAGATGAACAACCATTTTGCAGGTTAATTCCACTTAGAATGTATTCGCCCGGATCAGTAGCATTAATCGAAGTTCCGTTTATGGTTTGTAAAAAGGGGGTTGTCCAGACACAGGTGACATTGCTGTTTATTGGATTGGCAGTTAATACAATAGAGAGGACAGAACAACTAAGTGTTTGATCTGATCCCGCATAAACCTGTGGGGTTATGGTGTCGGTTGTTACCAGTACGCTGTCAGTTTTTGTACATCCCGAAATGGTATCGGATATGGTTACAGTATAAATGCCCGACTGAGACACCACCGGGTTTTGTAAGGCAGAAGAAAACATGTTGGGGCCACTCCATGCATAAAGAGCGCTCGAAGTTGAGGAAACATTAAGTACGGCCTGGGTTTGATAACAATTGATTATTTGTGGGCCACATACTGAATAATTAAGCGTGGCCACAGAATCAATGTATACGGTTAATGAATTGGAACAACCGGTAAGGTTGTTTGTTACCGTAAGTGTGTAGGTACCGGGCAGGTTTATTAAGGCATCTTGTGAAATTTGCGTATAAGCGGCAGGGCCGCCCCATGAGTACTGTGCATTTGTAATTGATGAGTTTCCATGCAGGGTAATTGGCGTAGAGGAACAGTTAAGACTATGCGGGCCGGATATACTAATATCCGGTAAAGGCAGGGTATCAATAACAATGGTATCAGAATAGGAGCATATTTCCTGAAACTGAATATCATCAAGGGCGAAATCGTTACCGGCGGACTCATTTTGTTGATCAACAATCTGAATCAATGCCGTTGTATTACTTCCCGAAAACCACGTGGCATTAAACTGACTCCATACACCGGGATTTCCGCAAGTATCCGGATTGGATAATAACACGCCATTGATGGAGAATTGTAATTCAGCATGATTAATGTCGGAGCCTCCGATTCCAATACTTGCAGCCCAGGCAGAAAAGTTATACAGTGTATTAGGCAATACCGTAATGGTTTGTGTCCATACAATAGAAACACCAATGCCATCATAAATCAACATGTTTCCCGTGCCACTGGTGTGATCGCCCATGCTTGCTGCCCATGCGCCATTCTGTATACCTGGGTTTGTAACAACAGCATAAATACCAGGACTAATCTGACCAGACATGGAGTAGGTGTATGTACTGGTAAAGCCTGTATTACCAGCATCCAGATTGCCATTTACAACCAAATCATTACTCAATAATTGAGCAGTACAAATATAGCTTCCGGGCGATGTTACCGTTATGCCCTGGGCATTACTTCCTGTATTCCATTGATAAATGCTGTAACCCGCAGGCCCGGGTATTGTCAGATTTATATTTTGCCCTGAGCAGAAATACTGATCTGAACCCAAGCTAAAGGCACATTGAGCCTGGATTCCGGAAAATGAAGAAAAAACAAACCAGAAAGCAAAACCGGTCTTTATCAGATCAATGTATTGAATCAGACTTACCCGTAACGTATTTAGTTTATTCATCCACAAAGGAGGTAAGCAATCGTATAACTTTATCCCTGATTATTCTGCTTTGAAAATTTTTGAAGTACTGATTAACTCATTATTATTATAGAGTTGCAGGAAGTACATCCCGGCTTTTACGGCAGACAAGTCGAAACGAAAGGAATTACCGGAAAGTTGATTTTTCTCCATAACCAGTTTCCCCGTAACATCAATACATTTTACTGTGGCATTGTGTAGCGGGTTACTAACATTAAGATTCAGCAGGCTGAGTATGGGATTTGGAAATACTGTTACAGTTTGGCTTAACGCATCCGCATCCTTAATGCCAATAGTGCTGGTGTTAATAAGCACAGTAATATTATCCGATAGGTTGTTGGCCACAACAAGGTCTGGTTTTCCATCGGCATTCAAATCATCCGAAGCTACATGAAAAGGAGCGTTTCCTGTAGCAAAATTCAGCGCAGAACCGAAATTACCAGAACCTGTGTTCAATAGAACTGAAATGTTAGCTGATGCATAATTCGATGAAATCAGATCTGGTTTTCCATCGGAATTAAGATCGGCGCTTGCCACGGTATAAGGAGTTGTAGCAGCTCCTGTGGATAACAATCCCGGAGTAGAGAAATTACCAGTGCCATTTCCAGCCATAAACGCCAGATTATTTTCTTCTGAATAAGCGGCAACAAGGTCTGTTTTAGTATCCTGATTAAAGTCGCCTATGGCAAAACTATAGGTATAAGTTGCTCCGGCAAAAGGTATGGCTGTACCAAAACTGCCTAAACCATTTCCCATTAAAAATACAATGTGATTATTGCTTCCGATGTAATCACACACTGCAAGATCCATTTTAGAATCGCCGTTTAAATCGCCTGCTATCAAGGTATAGGTTTGATTGGAGGTAAGAAATTCTGTTGGCGCTGAAAATCCGCCGGAATTATTGGCCAGCATTAAATAAACCTCACCATTTGTATTGAATGCATCCATAGCGGCCACTGCCAGGTCTTTTTTTCCATCGCCATCGAAATCCGAATAAACTATCCCTTGCGGATACGTTATGGTAAACAGGGTAGGGGATCCGGAGAATGTGCCATCTCCGTTCCCGTTAATAATTACAGTTTTATCATCATTGGTGCAGGTAACGGCCAAATCGTATTTTCCGTCCGCATTAAAATCGCCTGAAAGAAGAAAAAAAGCCTGGTAGCCTACGTTTATTGGCGTTCCTGCTGTAAAACCTCCTGTTCCATTTCCCAGTAAAATAGAAATACTTTGTCCGAAAATATTGGCCACGGCAATGTCTTTTTTATTGTCATTGTTAAAATCCGCAATGGCAACTGATCGTGGGCCGGCATCTACACCGTAAGTGGTGGAAGAAAAGCTAAGGGTAGTTTGTCCTTTAAGTATGCCAAAGGAAAGGGCAAGCACTAAGGTGTGAATTTTGGTTTTCATGATTGATTTTATGTGGTTTTAAGTGAAATTTCTTTGGTGAAGCTTTGGTAAGGGGGCAAAAGTAAAGAGACAGGTTGAGCTGGTCAGAGATGTAAAATCATTATTATCCATAGTAATAAAAAAATATCGACCATACCCAGGCGAGGCGGGGATACTTTCATTATGCAATTTTTTCCTTTGCTTTTTACCTAAAAAAGGTAAGAAGACAAGAGTACCTGTAATAACAGGGGAGCTGGTAATAATACTGATCAGACATTGGTAACAGCTAATCGCTTATTCAGTCAATTCGCTTAAACATTATTATGCGCAGCTATTTATTGTTACAACGCCTGAAATAGATTCAGACTATATGCTCGTTAACATTGGCATAACCTGTACCGCCAGATTATCGCATGCGTCCAAAGGTAGTTGTTCAACCCCCATCAGGAAGTTACAAGACTGAATTGAACAGATTTTGGCTAATTTAGAATTGGGCAATAAAGGATGAGTTAAAAGCTCTGTATTGCAATAGTATCAGGCATTCGGGTTGTGTTTTAGAAAGTATATTGAACTTTATGAACTACAGACCTTGCTTAAATGGATACTTATATACCAATGAAGGAAAAGTGAACGAATACCTATTACCAAACGGTACTATCCCAACTGCCTGATTTATACCTAATATAAACCAATTTTACTCAGAATGGGAGAAGCTTTTGAATCAATGATTGTGACCTTTATTTTAGTTGTTTGAATTCTATTTACTTTTAGGATTCGTTTGTAACCAATGGTTGTACCACCTGCAATTGTTTGCCATTTTTCTCCCACCCTGGCTTCTACTGTAAACGATTTAACCCGCTGGCCTAATTTAATATATTCCTGTAGGACAATATATTTTATGTGTTGTTTTTCTTTTAAGTCAATTTCTATGGTAGCAGTTTTTTGATTGTTATCGGATGCCCAATAGGTTTCAAAATTATTATCTAGGAGATTTTTAGGATCGAAAAGTTCACTTTGATCCCTGATATTGCTCGCTTTAATTTTTGCAGAAACTGCAAGATCTGTTTTAAAGGTACTATCCAGTAACCTCTTAAAGGCACTAAGTGATTTCGCATCATTTTCATGAATCATTCCCCTTCTGTCGGGTGGTATATTTAACAGGAGGAGGGATCCGCGCCCAACTGATTTCAGATAAATATCAAATAGTTCTTCCGGAGTTTTCACCAATGAGTCCTGTTCTTTATGATAAAACCACCCGGGGCGGATAGAAATGTCAGTTTCTATGGGTGTCCAATCTTTCCCATCCTCCGCGCCGGTATTTAATAAATCTTCAATATTTGATTTACCAGGGTATAGGGTGTCAAGAGTTATGGTATTCCAGTTTGTTTCTCCTGCAAATCCATCTTCATTTCCCCCCCAGCGGCATCCGGGGCCCGCATCGCTGAAAAACATAACATTTGCATTCATTTTTTTTACCATTGCAATAGTCGTGGGCCAGTCATAATAGGTTTTTCTATCAATTTTTCTTTTCTCATTCTTTCCACCATAGAACCCGTCTCCACCATTTGCGCCATCGAACCAAACTTCAAAAAATGGCCCGTAGTTTTCTATTAACTCTTTCAATTGATTTCTATAATATTCTATGTATTTTGGTGTTCCGTAGGCTTCGTTATTTCTGTCCCACGGTGACAGGTAAATTCCAAATTTTAATTTATATTTTTTGCATGCATCCGATACCTCCTTTACTATATCTCCTTTGCCATTCTTATAGGTACTGTTTTTAATGGAGTGTTCGGTATAATTAGAGGGTCAAAGGCAAAAGCCATCGTGGTGCTCTGCTGTTAAAATTATTCCGTTAAATCCCGCCTGTTTTAATATATAGACCCATTGTTCAGGATTGCAAGTGGAAGGATTGAATACGGCAGGCTTTTCGTCTCCGAATCCCCATTCTTTTCCGGTAAATGTGTTTGTTGTAAAGTGAATGAACGCATTGGTTTCCATCTGATGCCATTCGATTTGTTCTGCAGAAGGTATTGGTAATATAGCAGGTGGAGGCGCTACTTTATTTTGTGAATTACTCAGACCTGAAACTCCGAAAAATAAGATTAATAGATATTGCTTCATTATGAAAAAATATAAAATACCATTATTGTCCGGATAAAATTTAAAGAAAGAGGTAACAGAAGTTACCTCTTAAAGCATTAGGTTTGTTTTGCGAAACTAAATCTAAACGCTATGAGCAAAAATAAAAAAAATCTCGGACAGCCAATC
>JACCDG010354847.1_pt1 | contig 16833 bp, 22 predicted proteins | sample 7442471 | NCBI WGS metagenome assembly JACCDG01 (sample SAMN15323444, study PRJNA562643) | freshwater metagenome | isolation source: river surface water | place: USA:Blue River Watershed | collected 2017-08-17 | reverse complement strand
TTCGGGCGGAAGCTGTGGCGCTTCGGGCGGAAGCTGTGGCGCTTCGAGACGGCGATTTGTGTCCTCGACGCGCGCGATGTTTCCCCGAGACTCTCCGTGCATGGAGAGCTCGATCCGATCCGCGCGAACACGAAGATCCATCGGCGAGTCTTTGAACGTGCGCACCAGCCCCTCAACCTGTGCCGGGTCCCACCCCATGCGCGCTGCTTCGTCGGCCCAGGGCGGATGCGTTGGAGGTTGTGCGGGGGTGTCGTGGGGGTGGGAGGACTCGACCAAGGCGTCCACCTCGGGTCCTTGAGTGGGGGCGGCGAACGGCCCTGCACCTCGGGCGATACACGCGATGACGCCGCCACGCTCCGTCATCATCGCGCTAGGAGTGACGGCCACGAACGAAGCGCCATCCATCAGGTCGCCGAGCGCGTCCAGTTCCTGCGCGTCCCACCCCATGGCGTTGGCGTCGGAACGCCAATCATCGTTGGGCGCCATCTGTCTCAGGACAGGTCGTTGCGGTGGCTCAGGGGGTACCGAAGGAAGGGTCGGTGTCCCTTCCGCCCAGTGTCCACAGCGCGCGCAGCGCGCATTCGTGTAGTCGATGATCGTGGCCCGTCCGCAGTCGCGGCAGGATCCATACGTGCCGGTCGGCATCGTGTCTCCATGGCGTGGAAGAGGAGGTGGCTCACCGTCGGATCGCCGCTTCTCTTCGGCCTCCAACATCAGCCTCGCGGAAGTTTCAGAGAGGGCCCACGAGTCCGCCGCGCGGTGCGCCTGTGCCCCCTGCAACGTCCTGGCGTCGCGGGGCGTGCAGTCGATACGGCCGTCCCTCCGTCGAAAGTCGCAATCAAACTCGCGAACTTCGACGTACGCGCCTGCCAGGTGGGCGAGTGTGCGGATCTGCCACGAGGGCCAGCCCCATTGGGCCGCTTGCAGAGGCCAATCGGGATTGGGGGTGATGTCGCGGACCTTGGGCGGTGCTGGCTTCATTTCTGGCGCACTCGTGACTCTGCCAGGACTTGTTCGCGAAACGCCCTGTACTCTTCGCCGGGGAAACCAAATACCCGTGTCCTCCACGGCTTGATCACGAGTGCGGGACCGACGCCTCCGCCGGTCGGGTAATTCGTTTCGTCGTGAGGACGTTTCACAGGCTCTCGTGCCTCGGGGCCCTGCGGAGGGTTATCCCGGCGTAAGAAGCGATGACGTCTGGGGAGGCGCCGTTCTGCGGACCGTGAGGGCGCGCCCATGCTCGCACGACCGCGCCTCGATTGACGGCACGTGGCTTCATGCGCTGCCTCGTGGGCATCGGCAGCACGTACCCATACAGACACCGCATCGGGTGCAAAGGATCGCGCCCTCGACCTCGCATTGGAGGCATGCGGGCATCGCACGCGCGCCGACGACGACCAGGGTCTGCCGATCACTTCCTCCTGTCCACTGAACCCACGCGAGGGATGCGCTCCTGGGGTCGAAGCCACCCCTCGCAAGCCACCCCTCGATCCCGTCGGCAACGGCGAGGCGCGTGACCATGGCCCGCGAAAGACACCACACCACCAGGCCACGCGCGCGCAGGTCCGCGGCCGTGCGATCGACTTCACTGCGTGGGATGTCACGCGCCATCGTCGCTACACCCTGTGGAAGATCTGGACCCGCTGGTCCATGCGATCTCGGATGAGCGCCGCGGCTTCCTTGGCGGCCGCTTGCACCCTCTCGATCTCGACGCTGACGAGGTTCGGGTGGACCTTCTGGTCCGCCACAACGTCGAGCAGATGCATCGCGAGCATCAGCGCGTCCGGGATCGCGTTCGGGCCAATGCGTGCCCCGAGCAGTCCGAACGTCGCGCGCGCGAACTGGAGCGCCGACTTGTGACGTTCTTGCGCGGCAGCCACCGCCGGGTCGATTGGATTCTGAATTCCGTTCATGGGGCCTCCGAGGTGCAGTCGGCGTGTGGGGCCGACGAGGTTGTGGGCGTCACCGTGGCCGTGGTGTGTTCGACCGTCGCGCGAGGGACGCGACGAGCGCGCGTCGCGTGGAGGCGAACGAGGCGGACGAGGTTGCGATCTCGCGTCCAGGCGTGCCACGGCACGCGTCCTCGCGTCACGTCGTGGATGAGGAACCACTTCTCCATCGTGGGATGCTTCCGCCGCTCCTCCCACTTGGCGTACGTCTGCCGGGAGACGCCAAGGCGGACGGCGGCGGCGGACTGACTCAGTTCGAGCCGGGCCCGCCAGTTCCGCAGCAGCGTGCTTGGCCTCGGTCGTGTTGTACGGTGGACAGCCATGGGTCGTCAGGCTACAGGGAGCACCCGCGGGTGTCAACACCTGCGCGCTACGCACCCACGGGCGACACGTACCGTACCCCAAGGTGCGCCGAGTTCTTGACGTGGCCACGAGCAACGGGTTAGTAGTGCGGACGTGAGAGAAGCGCTGAACCGATGAACTCCCAGGACGCCGAGATGAGGAGCGTCGCGCCGACCGACGAGTTGTGGTCCATCCCATTCGCCCGTCCGTGGGGGGAGGCCATCGTGCGTCCCGTGCCTCCGGGCGCTCGCGCGAGCGCCCCCAAGCGACTCGATAACCGTTCGCGAAGGCCGGGGGTGTTGTTGGGCCGGTACATCGCGATTCGGGCGACCCTCACGCTCGATACGTGGGGCCTGGAGTGGATCCGGGAACGGATGCTCTACCCCTGGGCCCCGGAAGACCTCAACGAGGGCGGGCAGATCCTCGGCGTCGCGCGCCTCGAAGGTTGCGTGGAGCATTCCGACGACCCGTGGTTCTTCGGCCCACGGTGGTGCGGGAAGCTGAACTACGGCTGGCTGCTCGCGGACGTGGTCCCGATCGATCCGCTCCCGTACAAGCCACGCTGTGCGCGTGGGGCGGAGCGGCTCGGTCCCGACATGCGCGGGGAGGTGGTGCGCAGGATGAGGGACGCCGGCTGGTCGGGGGGCGCACGATGACACGCGGTGCTTTTGTCGTGCTTGCCGGGTGCGACGCCTGCGGGAAGGATCGTCAGGCGGACGCTCTCGACGAGTGGCTGCGCGGACGCTCCCTTGAGACGCTGCGGACGCGGGAGCCCTCGGATCATCGCATCGGGTCGATGATCCGAGGGCTCCTGCAGGGCGGCGTGCCCCTGGACCCTGTTCAGATGGCTCTCCTTTTCGCGGCGGATCGCGCGGAGCACGTTCGTCAGATCATGCCGCTCGTGGAGCGCGGTGCGTGGGTTGTGACGACGCGGTACATCGAATCGTCGATCGTATATCAGTCGCTTCAACTCGAGGCGGCAGGCGTGCGGGCCGCCCATGAGTGGGTCCGCGATCTCAACCGTCACTTCCCCCCGGCGGACCTGACGGTGGTGCTGGACGTCTCCGCGCGGTGTGCCAGAGAGCGGCTGCAGCGGCGAGGGGATCTCGACGCGTACGAGCGTGACATCCTTTTTCAGGAGGCGGTTGCCGAGAGGTATCGAAGCCTTGAGTTCTACGCAGACGGTCACCTCGTCCACGTGGACGGGGAGCGTGAGTCCCAGGCCGTTCACGCGGACGTTCGGCGTGCGGTGGAAGCATGGGAAAAGCATCGCGCGTAAAGACCGCACAAACGAGGGCCCCATGGTGGAGTGGATTTGTAAGGTCTGGAATCGGGCACGCGCGTCGCTCGACGCGCTGGGTAGCCACTGGGTCCGATCGCGTACGTGGGTCGACCCGAAGGGTCAACGGTGGCGGTATGACCGGCTCCGCCAGGAAGCCGAGGCGGGGCGCGACAATCTGGCCGCGATCCTGGCTGCGCTTCCGGACAATTTCTTCGTGCCGCTCGCAAGTGGCGCGAAGATCCGCGCGGAGTCGTTGCGGCGGGCCAACGCGCAGGGATCGCTGCGCGAGTCGCTTCATCCCCAGTGGCTGGACGACGCGTTTCGTCCGCGGTGGAGAGGTCGCGCGTTCGGCTTCGGGAGCCGGTCCAGGGTCCGCTTGATCCGGCGGTGGACCCCTTCGAGCGCGGGTCGCCCCGTGATGAGGCGCGGGCCATGAGCGTGCGCGGGAATGGGCACCGTCTCGAGACGCTTCGCCGTGCGCTCGGGCTGACGCACGAGGCCCTCGCGAGAATGGTCTTGGGCGCCGAAGCTGATGCGCCCGCGCTGGCCGCCCTCGAGGCCGAGGGGGGCTCGTTGTCGCTCGTCGAGCGGCACGCGCTCGCGGTGGCGTTGGGCGTCCCTCGTGACGCGCTCTCGCACTACCTCGGAGGGCACATCGAGCTCGGTCACCTCCTGGGCATGCGCGCGGCTGAGGAGCCGCCCGGCACCGTTCGTGAGACCTGGGACAGCTACTTTCTTCGGATCGCCGAGGCGGTCGCCGTGCGCGCCACCTGCGACCGCAAGCACGTCGGCGCCGTCATCGAGCGAAACCGTCACATCCTCGCGACGGGCTACAACGGCTCGATCGTGGGCCTCGAGCACTGCGACGAGGTCGGGCACATGATGGAGGACGGCCACTGCGTGCGCACGATCCACGCCGAGGCCAACGCGATCGTTCAAGCGGCTCGCCACGGCGCCCGCATCGAAGGCGCGAACATCTACGTGACCGCCTCTCCCTGCTGGCCGTGCTTCAAGATGATCGCCAACGCGGGGATCGTGAAGATCGTGTACGGCGAGTTTTACCGCGACGGGCGAATCCACGAGGCGGCTTCCGCGTGCGGGATTCAGCTTGTCGGACCTGCGCCTCGCGAGGGGCGTGAAACGACCCTCCCCCAGTGAAAGGACGACGATGAAAAGGGATGCGATCATCATCCGGCCGATCCAGCCGAACGGCGGCTTCCGCCGCGAACGGCCCGGCGGGCGTCGGGTTCGCGTGCGGCCGCCCCTGCCCAATCCGCCCCCCACGACGCGCGAGGGCGCATGAAGGAGCTTCGGATGGACGGGGACGAGGTCGAGCCACCTGAGGGCCCCACGGAGACGACGCATCGCAAGGTGCGGTTCTGCCTCCAGTGCGAGAAGAACACGTCGCATCGGTACGCGAATCGATCGTGGGTCTGCACGGAGTGCCAGAAGGACGAATGGCTCTGACGGGAACGTTCGGGTATCCGCGGCGAGCGCTGCCGCTGAAAGCGAAGGCCGATGAACATGGTTGAGAAAACGTTGATCCGGCACGCCGTTGCGGCCATCGTGGTGCGCGACGGCCTCGTCCTGGCGGTCCACCATGCCCGACGAGGGGGGCTCGAAGTGCCCGGCGGCAAGGTGGGTGGGCTGTGGTATCCCGATCCGAAGGTGGAGACCGACGCGGAGGCGCTCGCGCGCGAGCTCGAGGAGGAGTGCGCCCTGAGGGTACAGGGGCCGGTTCACTGGCTCGGCGAGTTTCGCGGGAACGACTTCGTGTGCCGATTCTACCTCTGCGACGCGGACGGCGAACCGACCCCCGGAGGTGATGTGGACCGCGCCCTTTTCGTCTCCCCGGAAGATCTCCAGGGCGGCACGGGGCCTCGCGATTACGAGATGGCCTGTCTCGCACTGCGGGTCGTGGAGGGGTCCACCCCTGCGCCCGTCGCCCCCGCGTCGACCATCCGGCGTGAGCGGCAGGCGGCGCGACGGTCGGTCTTGCGGAACGCGGACACGCTCAACCGGGAGCGGCGCGAGGAGGCGCGGTGGTCTACGCGACGTGCCAGGGAGAGGGCCCCCTCGCCCGCGTTCGATTCACCGACCCACGTCGCGCTGACCGCGCAGCAGGTGGCGCCTTCAGGTCAAGCGTCGGGCGCGCAGGCGACGACGGAGGAACCCGGACCGTCCGCAGATGCGCAACCTGTGCGCCGCAGGCGTCCGGGCATTCGTGCGATGTTGCCCGCGCTCGCGCTCCTGGGGATGGCCGCGATCCCCCTCGACGACCCGGAGGACCTGTGAAACTGCTGGACGGTGCAGAACTCGACGAGGCGACCGGCGCACGAGGCATCCAGCGCGCACCCTGGTACCACGAGCGGCTCCTCGACCGGGTCGATGCCGAGGCGTTCCGACTTCAGGTGACCCACGGCCCGAACGTCGGTCGCTGCGTGCTCAACGTGGTGACGCCCGACGAGGTCCTCCTGAATGCGTGGCTCGATGCGTCCCTGCGCGACTTCGGCGCGGTGTACGTGGATCGGTTGAAACGGTACGCCATGGACGAGTTCGGCCTCGTGTGGCCCGGCGACCGTCTGGCCACCGCCGCGCTGTTTCGGACGGTGGCCCCGCCCCTCGCCGCGCTCCTGGATCGTGCCCCGCGCCCGCGCCATTTCTACCTCGTCGTCCACTATCGTCACCGAGGCGAACCGGCCTGCGTCGTGCTGGAGTACGTCCTCACGACCGTGCCCAACCCCAAAGCCTGATAACCGCTTGACAAGTGGTTAATCTGGTGCGACACGATCCCTCAACAGTTCGAGCTTCTGGCGAGCTCGACCTCGCAACAAAGGCTATGTCCCCGTGAGCGATGCAAGTCCTGTAAGCCGTTACGTGACGAATGAGGTGGGGCCCGTGTTTTGCCTCCGCGACCTCCCTCCCGAGGTGGTCGCTGTTCTCCTCGCGCGCTATTCGAGGTCTTCGCGAGGTCTTCGCGAGGAGCTCGCGGGCATGCTGACCGAGGAGTTCATCCCGGGCGAAGGTGTGGCGGAGGTGGACGGGCTCGCCGAGGCGCGCGCGAGCGCGGCGCGCATGCACGAGAAGTGGGTGGTCGGGTATGGGCACGCGAGTGTCGCCGAGCACGCCAACGTGTCGATGGGCATCGAGGGCTGCTCCATCCTCGCGGCCAAGGCCATCGAGGATCGTCGCCTCGGTGTGGCCTACACGGAGAAGAGCACGCGGTACGTGAAGTTCGGACGGGGCTCCGTGGTCACGAGGACCGGCTTCCCGGCCTCGTACCAAAACGTCTACATGGGTGCGGTGACGGATCTTTTTGAGACGTACGATCGACTCGTCCAGAAGGTCCAGCGCGATCTCGGGGATCGTTATCCACACGTCAGCGAGTCCGCGCGGCGTGCGAAGTCGCTCGACCTCCTTCGGGGTTTGATCCCCGTGGGCGCGAAGACGTCGCTGGGAATCACCGCGAACGCCCGCGCGCTCGCGCATCTCATCCGCGGTCTCATGGAAGATGGGCTGCCCGAGCATGCGCACCTCGCGGGGTTGATCCGCGAGGAGGGGCTTCAGATGGTCCCGACGCTCCTGAGGTACGTGGAGCCCTCGACGTTCCGAGCGAGGGGGCTCAAGAGCGTGCGCTCGATGGCCGAAGACCCTTCGGGCGCTATCGCGAAGTTCGTCGACCGGCCTTCGAGCGTGGACGATTCGTCGCTGCCGCGCGTCGCGTTGATCGAGCCGCGGGAGATCGACCCTCGCTCCGTCGCGAGGTCCATCCTCGAGCACGCGGGATACCCCGACGTCGCGCTGTGCTCACACGACCTGTCCGTGAGCCAGGCGGAACAGGTGATCGTGGTTCACCTGCGGGACCGTGAAGATCGCGAAGGCTTGTCGAGAGCCTTTGAAGACGTGAGCCTCAAGTGGTTCGTCGCGTGCGACTACGGCGCATGGCGAGATCTTCAACGGCACCGAATCGTCTCCGCGACCCGGCCGCGCCTGGACTGGTCGCGAGGATACGTGCTGCCGCACGAGCTCGCCGACTTCGGCACCGACACCGTGGACGAGTTCATGTTCGCGATGGACGCGGCCCGCTGTAAGTTTGATGTCCTCCGTGGGTTCGATCCTGACGCCGCGCAGTACGCAGTCCCGCTCGCGGCGAGGGTCGCATACACGTGGAGGGTCAACCTCCGCGAGGCGCTGTACATCGTCCGCCTGCGGAGCTCGTCCGCGGGCAACATCAGCTACCGTCGCATCGCCCAGCAGATGGCGAAGGATCTCCTGAACGTCGCCCCGTGGATCGAGCCGTTCCTGAAGGTCGACTGGGAGGACTACGAATTCGCGCGGGAGCCCGGCGCGCAGCCCGTCGCGCGCCGCGAGAACCCCGCCGGATGAACGCCGTAGGGGTCGCGCCGGGCGGGGGCCAGGGTCGGCTCGAGGTCCGAGAAAGGCAGGTCGGTCATGTCGGGTCGACGTCGCACGAGCCTTGAAGCCTACCGTCAGATCCTGGAGACGGGAGTTCTCGGAAAGGCCGCGTGGAAGGTCTACGACGCACTTTTTCAGAGCGCGTCCGGTCTCACCCGCAACGAGCTCGACCGGACGCTTGCGCCGGGCAAGCCGAACGCCATCTACTCGCGTCGGTTGACCGAGCTCGAGCGGCGGGGGGTCGTCTGGCGGAACGGAACTCGTGAGTGCGCCGTCACGGGGAAAGTCTGCGACGTCTGGGACGTCACGGACGTCCTTCCGACGCGACCGGTGCGGCCCCCGAAGGGCCCCCAGATGCCTTCCGCGGAGGACGCGGCGCGGCTCGTTGCGCACGTGGATGCCCGCATCGAGTCGTTCCGATTGATCGGCCTGGAAACACCTCCCGAGCTCGAGGTCCTTCGCGCGTGGCTTGCGGCGGGCGCGCCACGATGTGGTCGCGCCCCGACGCGCGGTCGTGATCCTGTTGGACCAGGACGGGACCGAGGCCCTTCGGCGTCGAGCGCAGCGGCGTCGCCCGAGCCCGAGGAGCGCGTCCAGTCGTCGGAACTGCCTCTCTCCGCAAGTACCGCATCGCCAGCCTGCGCGCCCGACCCGCCGCGCGCGGCTCCCGTGAAGCCCAGAGGGTGGAGTGGAAACTCGAAGCAGGGTCTACTGTTCTGAAGGAGGGAGCGCCCCATGGTATTCGACGATTCGCTCATCGGGCAAACGGTCGTTCTGAGGTCGTGCGGGGAGTACGTCGGCGTGGTCCTGCGCGTGTCGCGGTCACCAGCCCGCGTCGTGGTGCGTGTCACGGAGGTGGTGCAGGCCGCCTCGTCCGATCCCGACGGTCGCTACTTCCTACGGGGCCACCGACCGGGCGAGCAGCTCTCCGTGGGGTTCACGTCATGCCGCGAGCTCGCGGGAGAGGCGCGTGGGATGACCTACCTCGATGCGCTGGAGAGTCGCCGCGAGGAGATTCGAGGACGTCTCGCAGTCCCTCCGCAGCGGAGTGAAGACTACGCGCGAGACGTCCGCATGGTGGCGCGCGTGGACCGCCAGATCGCGGCCGAGCAGACGCGTCTGAGGGCCCTGCGCCTGCGGGGTGGTGCGACGGCTTCGGCGGTGACCTAGGGGACGATCTGTACGGTCTGGAAGCTGTGCAGAGTCCGCGTGAACTGCGCCCGTTCGATCATGCGCCAGGGGATCCAGGCGTACCCACTCTGCCCCCAGGATCGTCCCCAAGAGTTAGCGACGAGCACGCATTCAGGGTTGTACCCGACGAGGCGCATCCCGTGGCCACCGAGCTCTTCCTCGTCATCCTTCGGCATGCGGACCAGGCCGTCGCGACCGACGTCCTCGAAGGACGCATAGAGGAGCATGGAGATGAGAATGGGGTTCCCATTCCAGAGCTCGAAGCGGATCGTGTCGCGGTCGCGCGCGAGCGGCGTGAACCCGACGAGCCGCGCCTTGCCTGCCGCCTGCGTATAGGCATCGGGCGTATGGCCACGGATGGCGTCGGGTGAGCCGCTGTAGGGGGCATGCCGCTCGGGCGCGAACCCCTCTTCACTCAGGATCTGCAGCACCGTCTCGGCGTAGGTCCCCTCGTCCGCGGGGTAGACGCCGTCCCGCTCGAGCGCGCGTCGATACAGCGGGAGCCGGGCCGGAGTCCATGACGGCAGGCCCTGTGAGACCATGCGACCCTGGAGGGCGCCCGCGGCGCCGTTGGTCAAGCAGGAACCGATCTCACCCTGGTCGAAGATCAGGTCGAACTGGGGGCGATGGTCGACGGCGGGCGGCAACCTCACGCGCGCTCGGTCGCCCAGCGTCGCCTTGACGCCCTGGTGGGCGTCCGGCGGGATCAGCTTGCAGCCGAGCCGCCTCATCGGCTCATTCCCCCTTCGGCGTTCGCACGACGCGCCTCGTCGAGGCTTGGGAACCGGCGGAGTCCTCGTCCTCGTCCCGCGAGGGCCGCTTGTGTGTCGCGCGAAAATTGGGACCACCCTGCGGTCGCTGCGCAGGATGGCTGAAGCTCGTCGGTGATCTGCCCCGCGAGGCTCAGGGCGAACGCCATCGGTGGGTCGATGTCCCAGCGTAGCGTACGCGCCAGGGTGAGGGCGACGCCACGCAGCGCGAGGCCGATCGCGCGCGCGGCACGGTTGGCGGCGCACGCCCCGTCGGCCTGGCCGAATCGGAATGCGTCGACGGCGCGCCGCAGGTCGGGGACGAGCGTGTCCCTCACTTCGCCCAGGCCGCGGGTCACCTCGGCGCGTGTGGAGGCATCGCTCATCGGCCAGAGTCGGACGACCGTGAGCGCGATCGTGAGCGGCCCCGCTTCGGCCTCACGATCGCTGAGAATTTCGAGGAGATGGGACGCCTTCTCCGACCAGTCGCCGATGGGGACCGACGCATGCGCAGCGGAGGTCGCAGCACCCGAAACGGGGCGCCGCATCGTTTCGACGCGTGGAGACGCGACGCAGGAGAGAGTCGTCGTCAGCAAAAGGACAGCATACGTGAGCCAGTGCTTCATGCGGGTGAACCTCCAGGTGCAGAAGGCGGGCGGCTGGGAATGTGATCGCCCAGCTTCCACGCGGAGTAGGACAGGAAGGCGACGAGGCCCAGCGCGGCACCGGCCCAAAGGAGCGAGGCGCCAGACTCGGCGGTCTGCCGGGCCCTTCGCGCCATGGCGTCGAGGGTCTCGGCGGGCGTCGTCGGGTGGGTGTCCGCGCCTGTGGGGCCGCGCGGGTTCTCGTCGGGGTCCGTCGTGAGGATCGGAAAGCGCTCTTCGGTGCGCGTGCGCGCTGCCGATCCGTCGGACCACCACGCGACGGGGCCATTGATTGCCTCGGCGTAGCGCGTAACCGACACGGGGCTCCAGTAACCCTGCAGTCCGTTCGCGTCGAGCGCCCGCATGGCGAGGGCGAGTCGGTCGCGCACGGCGGACAGGATCGCGACGGTTCGAACAAGCCCGGTCCCTTCGGGTACCTCGTAGATCGAAGTCACCGTAGTTTGATTCTGCGGATGCGTGCCGAAGGGATCGGCGAGTACGTCGAGGACGCCGCCCTTGCGCGTGATTCGCGGCCTGGGCGAGACCCACCCGCCGACGTCAGCTTGAGGCAGCGCGGCGGCTTGGACCGCCGAGGTGAGCGAGGCCGCGCTCGGCGCGGTGGCCACGCGCACGGAAGCGTGTGTGATCTCGAACACGTAGAACGGCACTCCAGGAAGACTATCGGAATCTCCGGGACGTGTCGATGCTCGATCCGGTTACCGCGAATCGTTCGGCGAGACTCGGTCCGAATCCGACGGTTTGTGTGGACCATCCGAAGGACCGCGTTGCTTTGGACTACGCCCCTTCGGAGCGCGAACCGCGGCCAGGATCAATCGTTTGAGCAGCGTGGGGATGGTGAACGTGCCGGGCTCGTCGGGGTGCGTCACCACGGAGATCTCGCGAGACATCCGAAGGAATGCCCCAAAGATAGGGAGCGACTGGTATTTTTTAGGGGTCAACCCAACAATAATCCCAATGCTCATGAACAGTCCGAACGCCACCACGTAGGGCGCGAGACCTTCGCGAACGCACAGCAACCAGATGTCGCGCATGATCCTCCTCCTCGTGTACATTGCACGGACGTGCAGAGAACGTCAAAGAATATGACCTCACGTCACGTTCGGTGTCGATCGGATCGACCCGATCGGTTAGTGGTGAATGCTCGAGTACGTTCTTCTGCGGAGGCGTGCCGGTGAACCACTGGTTGAGACGTCTGGTCATTCGAATGCTCGCGTGGTTTCGGCCGCGTCACCTCCTGCCTGCAACGGACGCGTACCGTGTGTGGAGCGAGGATTTTGCACATTCCGCACGCGAAGGTCTCTGCGTGTTGGATGGCACGGGGAATGTGCGGAGCATGAACGCGACGTTGTGTCAATGGCTTGGCGTGCTCGTGCCGACCGTCCAGGACCATCACGTCAGTGAGCTCGCGGATCGAGACTACCGTGAGGCCCTCGCGCCGAAGTGGGGCGACATCGGGGAGGAGTGCCTGGACTTCCCGCTGAACTCAATCCCCGTTGCGCCGCGACGGTGGGTCTCGGCGTCGGGCGCACGGCTTCGGGAGTCCGACGGGTGGGCGGTCGTGCTGATGGACATCACGACGCGAAGGCAAGCGGATGCGACGCGCGCGGAGGCGTTGGAGACGTCCGGCCTGCGCGTGGAGCGCGGGAAGGAATTGCTCGCCATCGCGGCCCACGAACTGCGCACGCCCGTGACCGCGCTGCGCGTAGATCTCGCCGTGCTGACCATGAACCTCGCCGACCTGTCCCTACGACACGACGAACGCATCGCGATCCGCGAGAGTACCGAAGACCTCGCGCGTCAGGTTGAGCGGCTCGGTCGCCATATCGATCACCTGCTCGATATGGCGCAACTGAGCGCGAGGCGCTTGACGCTGCAGAGGGAGCACGTCGATCTGGCGGACCTCGTGCGCAACGTCGTCGCCAGGATGCGCCGCGAGGCGGCCCGCGCGTCGTGCGAAGTTCGCGTGTGTGCGGACAAGCCCGTCCTCGGCACGTGGGATCCGTTCCGGCTGGAGCAGGTCGTCAACAACCTCCTCTCGAACGCATTGAAGTACGCGCCGGGTAGCCCCATCGAGATCTGCATCGGGCACTTTGCGGAACGTGCGTGGCTCACGGTTTCGGACCGTGGGATCGGGATCGATCCCGTCGACCACATTCGTATTTTTGAAAGGTTCGAACGCGTCCGCGGTCACGCGGGAGACCGCGGGCTCGGCCTGGGTCTTTGGATCGTTCGTAGCATCGTCGAACTCCACGGCGGGTCCGTGGAGGTGAAGAGCGCGCTGGGCGAGGGATCCGTGTTTCGCGTCGAACTTCCGATCTGATCAGCCCTCGCAGGCCATGCGACGCAAGGTCTCGATCAGCACGAGAGGGTCCTGGGTCTTGTCGAACCAGCCCGCCGTACATCGGCGAGCGATATCCTGAAGCTGTTCCCGTACGACACCTGAGGTCATGATGACGGCGACTTCTGGATCTCTTGCCCGGGCGTGCTCGACAACCTCCATGCCCAGCCCGTCACCGAGGTCGACGTCCACCAGCAGGGCACGAAACGGAGTCTTTTCGATCTTGTTCACGGCGTCCACCACGCTCGTGGCGATGACCACGTCAAACCCCAGGTGCCTGCGGATGATTTCCGCGACCTTCATCGCGTAGTTGGTGTCATCCTCGACCAGCAACACCTGGTTGTTTGCGGGGCGACGCGCGCGGAGTACGGCCTCGGCGGAATCGGGCGTGACGCGGTTGTACCGACCCGTGTTCACGAAGCCCAGGACCTCCGTGACGATGTCCCTGGCGGTGCGGTAGAGTGCCGCATTCGCCGCATCGGCTCGTTCGAGGTTCCGGGATGCCTCATTGATTCGCGAGGCGCGTGAGACGGTTTCGGCGGAGTTCATCGGGGGTTCCTTTCGCTGATGCGATGCCGACCTGCATGCGGCGCGCCGGACGGCTCGGATGCCTCGATCGGCTCGCTTGTGGCGTCGATGACCTGGTCCTGTGCGACTCGAACACCCAGGGCCTTTTCGTAGGATGCTTGGAGCGACGCGTTCTGATCCCTCAACGCCACGAGTGCGTCGCGGAAAAGTTCGACATGCGCAGCTTGGGCTGCGGACCCACGCACGATGAGCCGCTCGTCGCGTACACGCTGCTCGTTGAGTTCGGCGATTTTCTCGGCGTGCTCACGGTGGATTTTTTCGATGTCGGTCGCATGTTGCTGGCGTACCGCGTCGAGTTGCCTCTCGAGCTCATGAATTCTGGCTTGCTGTCGATGGGCGAGGTCATCTTCGCGGCGCGTATAGCGCTGCCAGAGCAGCGTCGCAATGCGCCATGAAATGGTGGCGACAGCCAGAAAGCCGCCCTGTCTGATAAGATTGGGCCAGTCCACGATCGCCCCGCGACCGTATCACTCGATCGCGAAGCTGTACACAGGCAGGTTCGGATTATCCGCCGTGGCCGTCGGGCATGTAATGCGGGGCAGGTTCATTGACGATTTCCGGGGTGGGTTCTTGCACCCCTTCGATCTGCTCTTGCACGCCGCCGCCGTTCGGGGCGATGAGTCGGCCTGCGGCTCCGGCCAGAAGCTGGATCAGCGTGCCCGCGACTTGCGGACCTGCGGCGTCGACGATCTTCTCGAGGAGACGGCTCCAGTCGGTCCCGCTTTTCGAGGTGGTCGCGTTGCCGCCGCCCCCCGTCGAGTCGTTCGGGCCGCGTGTGCGAGCGAGCAGGTTTTGCAGCCGATTGGCCTCCTCGATCGCCTCCTCGAGGCTGCGGCTCTTGTTGCCGCCAGCTTGGATCGCCCGAAGCTCGCGCTGGAGTTCATCCAGGCGCTGGACGATGAGAGGGTCTGCGGAGGTCTTGGCGATGACTTCGCTGGAGGCCGCCGCGATGTCCCGCGCGACGCGCTCGCCGCGCTGATTCATCGATGCGATGAGCGAAGTCTGCATCTGAAACGCACGCTCGGCGGCGGCGGCCTCCAGCTTTCGATCTTCCCGTCGTCGCTCCTCCGCGAGAGCCTCGTCGCGCCGTCGCTGCTCACGCCTTTCCTCATCCTCTCGGCGCCGCGCCTCCGCCAGTCGTTCTTCGCGCGCATCACGTGATTCGACGAACTTGAGAAGGAGCGGGGCGACCGCACTCGCCAGGCCGATGATCGTTTGCGAGGTTTCCCCCGACCGGCCGTGGTCACGGTCTCGATCGCGGTCACGGTCGTCGTAGCGCCCTCGATCGCGGTCACGGTCTCGATCGCGGTCGTCGTAGCGCCCTCGATCGCGGTCACGGTCGTCGTAGCGCCCTCGATCGCGGTCACGGTCTCGATCGCGGTCACGGTCGTCGTAGCGCCCTCGATCGCGGTCACGATCGCGGTCGCGGTCACGATCGCGGTCGTCGTAGCGCCCTCGATCGAGGGCGCGGTCACGGTCTCGATCGCGGTCACGGGCGTCGTCCTCGTCCTCGTCCTCGTCCTCGTCCTCGTCCTCGTCCTCGTCCTCGTCCTTGGCAGGCTCTGCCGGGGGCACCCGGAGCGCTCCTCGCGACCTTCGCTGGCGACTGATGACCGAGTCGTCGCCCCAGTCTTCACCGGGGAACGGAAGGTCGTCCTCGCCGTCGTCGATGCGGATCGTGCGTTGAAAGATGCGAGCATTCTCGCCCGCGTCCGCGGTCGCGTGGAGAGACAGGATGTACTCCCCGTTCCCCCAGTGCTCCCGGATGTGCTCCCGGGAAAAGGTATTCACGTCGAAATGACCCCAGGGACACCCCTTGGGTCTTCCGTCAATACTTTTCTTGACGGCGATATATCCGGGCTCCCACCCCTCCTTGATGGTGCCGTATTCGCCCTTCCGGGGCTCTCTCCCCGGCGGAGCCGCAGGGAAGAGGGGGCACCCTTCCCACAGGCGCTCGCCCTCTTTCGGCGTCCACTCCTTGATCTGTGACTCTTTGCCGCTCATGAGGCTGCAACGTAATCGAGGGGTGGGACCATGTGCAAGTGACACGTGCAAGTGAAACCTGGGAGGTGACGATCGCAAGCCTAAGACCGCTCCGAGGACACCTTCGAAAACTCGGTGAAAGTTGTGAAAGTTGTTTTATTTCAACAACTTACACATACGTGATACCACTTTCACATCGATCCCTCCGAAAGGCCCTCGGCCGCCGCGGTGGGTTGCACCGCGATGGTGGCAGGTGTGGTTACGTGTGCGTTTGTGTGTTCCGAAGCTCGACTTTGCGCCATCAACCACGGGGCGAGCTCGCGCACGTGTGCGATGGGGATGGCGTGGATCCCTTTGGGGATGTCGCCGCGCTGGACGTTGTCCGCGGGCACGAGCGCCCTGGTAAATCCTGCGGTCATGGCGGCCTCGAGGCGTCCGAGGCAACGATGTACAGGCTTCGTGCGACCGGTGACGCCGACGGTTCCCAGCACGGCGCAGTCGGCGGGGAAGACACGACCCAGCGCGCTGGACACGATCGCGGCGGCGACGGCGAGATCGGCGGCGGGCTCAACCACCGAAGACCCCACGACGGAGGTGGCCTCGACATCGAGCGTGCGGTTCGTCAGCGTGACTGTATCGGCGAGGAGCGTCAGAAGTCGTGGGATGCGCGCAGCTTGAAGCCCCGCCGCCGACGTGACGCGGGGCGGTCGCTCGGCCACCTCGGGCTTCTCGTCGCTTCCGCTGCCGAAGGCTTCGGGCGAAGCCGACACCATCGCTTCGAGGATGGCGAACGTGGGTCGGTCCGATTCCGCCATCGGAAAGACCACGCAGCCGGGCTCGTCGGCGGCGCGCTCGGAGAGCAACTGCGCGGTCGGGTCCTTCACTTCGCGCAAGCCATCCGAGGTCATCTCCAGCACGGCCGCTTCACCGGGGGGGCCGTCGCGGTTCTTGATGATCTGAAGGACGCGGATGGGCGTCTTGCGGTCCCCGTCAAACATCGCGACCGCGTCGACGAGGTGTTCGAGCTTACGAGGCCCCGCCAGGAGACCGTCCTTCGTGACGTGCGAAATCAGCAACATCGTGGTCCCCATGGCGTCGCATCGCTCGCCGATGCGTCGGACCACCGCGCTGACCTGCTTCACGGTGCCCTCTCCTCCTCCGTCTTCCTCGCCGGAGAGCGTCGAGACGGAGTCGATGATCACCATGTAAGGTTGCTGGGCGGCGAGCGTCGCCTCGACCTCTTGAATCTTATTGGTCGTGAGTACGCGCAGCCCCGGCACGGACTGGTCGAGTCTTCGCGCGCGCGCCCCGATCCGCTGGTCGGGCTCCT
>JACCDG011228998.1_pt1 | contig 16836 bp, 16 predicted proteins | sample 7442471 | NCBI WGS metagenome assembly JACCDG01 (sample SAMN15323444, study PRJNA562643) | freshwater metagenome | isolation source: river surface water | place: USA:Blue River Watershed | collected 2017-08-17 | reverse complement strand
CTATAAGTGTCCCCTCCCAGTAATCTCTGCAGTGGGCCATCAAGTAGATTTTACTATCTGTGATTTTGTGGCCGATCTGCGTTGTGAGACGCCATCAGCTGCAGCAGAAATATTGACTGAGGGCCAGACAAAGTTATTACTAGCACTGATTAATTCAAGAAAAAGGATTTTATCAGAGATTAGAAATATAATTTCCGGTGCCAAAAATAGATTAGAGGATAGAAATCCTAATGAGATTTTGAATCGAATATGGCGTATTTTCCTGGAGCTGCAAAAAAGGTTGGAAAGGGTTAAGATTACCCATCGTTTTTTAGAATTGACTCGTTTTCATGAAAAGCAGCTTTATTTAGATGAATTGGGCGTGCGATCTACTCAAGCGATTTCAAATAATTTGAAAAATAGTTCTACCAATTTGGAAAAATTATATGAATTGATAAAAGTTCTAAATCCAAATAGTATTTTGGGAAGGGGATATGTTTTTTTAAGAGATGGCTCAAAAAAGATAATTGGTACTTATGATAGCTTCTCTAATTTAAAAGAAGGCGATACTCTAGAAGTTCAATTTAAGGACGGAATCGGAACAGTCATCAAAGGGAGGTTAAGTTGAAATTAATTATGTTTTTTATCTTTATATTTTTATCCTGCTCAACTCATACAAAAAATAATGAGAGTGAGATTTTTACTGTTTCTTTAAAGCCAGGTGAAGTAAAAAAAATAATCCTTGCAGAAGGGGTGCTTCAAAATAATGATGAGGTTTACTGTAAGGAACAAAGAATACCCTGGTTTACTAATAAAAATAAAACCCTTTTTTTTATTTCTGAAACCTATTTTTCAGAATTAAACCCATTTGAATGCTTGAGGAAAAATAAAGAGGGGAACAAAACTATTGTCAGGGTTCTTTTAGAAGATAAAGAATTTCCTTTTGAGACATTATCAGTGGCAAAAGAGAAAATTGATTATTCAAAAAAGGATATGGAACGAATCACTAAAGAAACGGAACTCCTTGCATCCATCTATGCTCAGGGAGTCGAATCTTTATTGTTTAGTGAAACATTTGAGACCCCATTAGAGACGCAAGTGACTTCAATTTATGGAACCAAAAGACTTTTCAATAATAAGAAAAACACACAACATCTTGGAATCGATTTTAAGGCCGATGTTGGTACACCCATAAAGGTTTCAAATTCAGGTAAAGTTGTTTTGGCCCAAGATTTATTTTTTACTGGAAACACTATAATCATTGATCATGGCCTTGGCGTTTTTACCATGTATGGACACTTATCAAAGATATTTATAAAAAAAGATGAGACAGTTTTTAAAAATACCTTAATTGGACTTTCTGGTAAAACCGGCAGAGTAACTGGCCCACATCTTCATTGGGGCGTTAAGGTGCAAGGTAATTGGGTAGATGGGAACTCTCTAATCCAGGAAACCAAAGCTTTATAAAATAGATTCAAAAATGCCCTTTTGGAAACCTTTCTTCGTTAGGGTTTTGAATAATAAACTTTTCCAGTTCTTCAAAAAAATCTTGAGGGTTAGCAAACGGTAGTGATTTTTTAAAAAATAAATAATTATTTTCTTGCTTAGCCTTAATTAAATAGTTCTCAAAAAAATCTCTGACTGGAGCTGGGAATAAAGAACCCTTAGTGGTCTCTTTATTAAATATGGAATTTTTAGAAGTAAGATATTGAAGCAGCTTTTTCCTTTGGGCAGGGTACTTCAAAATTGACTGCGATTTATGGCTTAGAAAATTTAACGGATATAAAATAAACTGCCCAGGAATTAAATGGTTTCCAAAAACAAAATCGCCAATTGACGATATATTTATTTTGCCTTCTCCTAAATTTAGATTTCTTTTCGATTTAGGCAGGTGATAGGACCAGAGAAATTGCAAGGCTTCTTCATTTGCTTGCTTTTTGGTCTTGTGTGATAAGTTGGCAAATAAGATAAGAGCTTCTAAAAAACTTCCATATAACTTAATAGTAATAAGGTCCCAGGGATTTTCTTTCACCTTTTGTTTTAATAAATCGACTTCACTGACAGTTCCCTGGCAAGGTAAAATAAATAAGATGGCACCTTTTTCACCTTTTATTTTAAAAGTAAAAGGAGTTTTAATCTTTTCTAAATCCTCAAAAATCAATTTGACATCAGTTCCTTTAGTATAGTGCTTTCTATCCAGCTCAAATCGATTTCTCGGATAATAAAGGTGATTGATTTTTGTAATTCCTTTATCAATAAAAATATTTAAATAAATAAGAAGCAAGCTTGCCGAAGCCACAGCATCATCAATGGCCTTATGTGCCTTTTTATGTGGGATATGAAAGAGGGAGCACATATAATTTAGGTTGGAATTGACTAGGGTTGGCATTAAAAACTTAGTCATCAAGTTTGTACAAAGAGTCTTATTTTTAAGAGGTTGTTTTTTTAGCCTTTTTAAAACTGAGTAAAAAAAAGGAACATCAAAAGAGATATTATGGGCAACAAGGATAGAATCCCCCATAAACTCAATAATCTCATCGATAACTTCCTCAATTAAAGGAGCATTCTTCACGTTTTCCTGAGAAATACCAGTTAGACCTTGGATGAATTCGGGTATTTTCATTTCAGGATTTATAAGAAAATCTTTTGTTTGAACAATTTTTAGATTTTCAATTTTAACTAACCCTATTTCTATTATTTTATCACTTTTTTGATTTGACCCGGTAGTTTCAAGGTCAAAAACACAAAAGGATAAATCTGATAAAAGTTTAATGGAATCGATATTTTTCATGCTTCATTTTACCAAGGAAAAAAACATCTTCAAATTGGTTTTTATAATTAAATCTTTAGGTTTGGGGAAATTTGTCACAATTTTGATTTTTTAGACTCTCTTGACTCATTAATATTTAAAAAGCAGAGTAATAATTAATTTGGTGTTTCCAGTGGTATTGGAGCAGTTTTGGGGTTATCAAGCTTAGCCTTTATAGATACAATTAAAAAATCTAATCCTATTATATTTGGAGCTGCACTTGGTGGAATTGTAGGACAAGGCATTGTCGCCTGGGGTCATGCAAACTCACCTAAACAAGATTATTCAGAAAATCAAGAATTTAACACTGAGCTAAGGCGAGATTAGCATGAACAAAAACATTTTGAACTTTTACTGGAAAAATGCTTATCAGCAATTGGCCATAATTTTTCTATCCAAAGAATGAAAATCTTATTTGAACATCCAGAAAAGGTGCCCGTAAAAAATTACGGTGGGACGGAAAGGATTTTAATCTGGTTAATGAAAGAATTAATCTCCTTAGGGCACACAGTATATCTAATCGGACATCCAGAAAGTGATGTTTCAAATTTAGGTGTAAATTTGATTCCCAAACCCAGGGGTGTTAAAGATTTCAGGCCCTATATCCCAAAGGATGTAGATATAATACATCTTTTTAACAACCCAAAATATGAATTTGATGTGCCCCTAATAGCGACCCTTCATGGAAATGGACAGGTTGGTGAAAAATTCCACAAAAACACAGTATTCCTAAGCAAGAAGCACGCATCAAATCACAACTCTGATATCTTTGTTTATAATGGAATAGACTTGGATGAATATCATTTTAATGAGGGAAAAGTTCTTGGTTGGGATAACTTTCTCTTTTTAGCTAAAGCAAGTTGGAAAGTAAAAAACCTAAAACAATGTGTTCTTGCTTGCAAGGCGCTTAAAAAACACCTTCACGTTGCTGGAGGGAGGAAGATAAATTTTTCTTCTTATGTTCATTATTATGGTTTAGTAAACCAGCAAAAAAAATTGGAGCTATTTGAAAAATGTGATGGGCTTTTATGGCCAGTCAGATGGCATGAGCCTTTTGGAATCGCAGTCATAGAGGCTATAGCAATGGGTCTCCCAGTAATTTCTTCAGCCTATGGAAGTCTTCCGGAACTTATCACGCCTGAGGTAGGTATTCTCTGTAAGAACTTTTCTGAATTTAAAGCGGCTATCGCTAAACCATCCCGAAAATTTGATCCTGCATATTTGAGAAATTATGTTTCAGAGAAATTTACATCTAGGATTATGGCTGAGAACTATTTAAAACTTTATAAAAAGGTTTTGAAAGATGGTTGGTTAAATTCAGAAACACCAAGGTACTTATCAAATGATGATCCTCAGAATTTATTGGAGTTTTAAAAGTGAGATTAACCTTTCTTCTTATTATTTTTGTTCTTTCTTGTTCCTCAAAACCTTATCAAAGACGAGATATTTCTTCTTTGGGAATAGGGAAAATCAAAAGGGTTATATTAATCGGAATTGATGGACTCGGTGGGCAATATGTTGAAAAGGGTGATATTCCAAACCTGAAGAAGCTAATGGCAGAGGGAAGTTATACCTTGAAAATGGAAAATGAAATGCCCACAGTTAGCGCGACAAATTGGTTTTCTATGCTTTCTTCAAGTGAATCATCATTACATGGAATTAAGGATTGGAATGGTAAACCTGGTTTTCCTGAACAATTCTCAACCATATTTAAAACAATCAAATCTCAAGCCCCAGATTCAAAAATTGTGACCGTTTATAATTGGGATGGAATTGGACCACTTATTCAGGAAAAGGATGTAGTGATTGCGGATAGAAGTAAGAAAAAGGCGTTTGAAGTTGAGGTCGCAGCTGTTGATCTTCTAAAAAATGAAAAACCACTCTTTTCATTTTTTTATTTCGTAGACGTTGATGAATCAGGCCATAAAAGTGGTTGGGGAAAGGAAAGTTATTATCGCTCTCTTCATGAAGTAGATTCTAGTATAGGTAAAATTATATCCACTCTAAATGAAGAGGGTATGCTTAATGAAACATTAATTATTGTTTCTGCAGATCATGGAGGAAAAAGAAAAAGTCATGGACCAGATGGTTCCATATACAGAGAAATACCTTTTATAGCTTTTGGTCCAAATATAAAACAGGGCAACATTATAGAGGAAAAGGTTCGTATAATTGATGTGGTTCCCACTATTGCGGCATCCTTAGGCGCAGCCCCTAACTGGCAATGGAATGGAAAAGTGATTCAATCCATATTTCAGGAAGCGCCGGAAGTTTTAGATCCCTACGCCAAAGATTTAAATCCGAAATTTTATAAAGTCGAGGCAGGATTAAAAATGGGAAAAAATGCCTTTGTTTTTAGGGATAAGTATTTTAGTCGATTTGATTTAGTTAGCGGAGAAGAGGATATCCAAGAAAGATCAAATTGGAATTTTAGTGGCCTTGAAAAATTTGAAGGAGGACCCGAAGATATTGACGCTGCAATAAATTGGGGTGATGGTAAAGCTTACTTTTTTAAAGGGAAAGAATTTATTGAGATAAATCAAAACACTAATAAATCTTCGGGCGTTAAAAAAATTAATAAAAAAAATTGGCCAGGTTTAGAAAATTTAAAAAAAATAGACGCAGCGGAAACTTTTGACCAAGGGTTTGCTTATTTTTTCAGTGGTAATCAATTTTTAGTTTATGATGTTAAAAAAAAGCAGCCTTTGGAGGGATATCCACGAACTATAAAAAATAAGGATTTTCCAGGGCTTGAAAAGTTTGCAGGTGGAGGAGCTGCAAATTTTGATGCTATTATTAATTGGGGAAATGGAAAGGTCTATTTTTTTAAAGCTGACGAATATATTCGGTTTGATATCAAAAGTCATAAGTCTGATCAGGATTTCCCTAAACCTTTGAATTGAACTTGTTCTTGCCTTTCATTTCCATGCATAATAACTTGTAAAAAGAATTTATATCTGAAGATGCGCTATGCCAAAAGAACTGGTTATCAACCAAACACTTAATGAATGTCGAGCTGCTTTAATCGAAAACGGCGAAATTCTTGATTACCTAATGGAAAGAGGTAACGAGGAGAGTAAAAGTAGACCCTCAGTAGGGAATATATACAAGGCCAGAGTTCTAAGAGTACTCCCTGGAATGCAATCTGCTTTTTTAGATATCGGATATGAAGAAAAAGCGGCATTCTTATATGTTGATGACGCATACCTTCCTTCCTTAGATGAACAGAGAGAAATGGCTAAAAAAAGTCAAGAGGCTTTTGAAAGTAGGCCAGGGGAAACCATTCCGGACGAACTAAGCACTCTGGCCGAGACGGTAGATATGAGATTTCGCCCCAAAAATCCAATTGAGGATTTTTTAAAGGAAGGGGAAGAAATATTAGTTCAAATTGCCAAAGAACCTATTTCTAAAAAGGGACCTAGGGTTACCAAACTAATCACCCTAGCAGGCAGATATGTAGTCTTTATGCCCTATATAGAACATATCGGTGTTTCTAGAAGGATAGAAAACGAAGACGAAAGAGAAAGATTAAAGGACATACTTGAAAAAATTAGACCCGATGGAAGAGGCATAATTGCCAGAACTGTTGCCGAAGGCCAATCTGCTAAAACCATTAGATCCGATTATAATATGCTTGTTAAAATTTGGCGGGAAATCCTAAAGAAAAGCGAAAAGGCTAAGGCGCCCGCTTTAATTTATCGAGACCTAACTTTTATTCAAAAGGTTTTAAGAGATATCACCGATGAAGATGTCTCCCAAATAATAGTAGATGATAAGGAAAACTTTAAAGAAGTCGAAAAATTCCTAAGCAAATATCTCCCAACAATTAAAGGAAAGATAAAAAAATATGATGGGCCTACACCGATTTTTGAACATTATGGTGTAGATCTTGAAATTGAACGAGGTCTTTCCAATAAAGTCTATCTACCATCGGGTGGAGTTTTAAATATTGACCAAACTGAAGCACTTGTATCAATTGACGTTAATACGGGTAAATTTGTAGGAAGAAAAACACTTGAAGATACAATTCTAAGAACAAATCTCGAGGCACTAAGAGAAATAGCTTATCAACTTAGACTAAGAAATTGTGGTGGGATTATCATCATAGATTTTATCGATATGGAAAAAGAAGAGAATAGGAATACTGTATATTCATCACTTCTTGAGGCCTTAAAAAAAGATCGTGCAAAAACCAATGTATTACCGATCTCAGGACTTGGATTAGTAGAAATGACCCGCAAGAGGACCAGGGATACACTGTCTAGAATAATGTGTGAGCCTTGTTTGAACTGCGAGGGTACCGGAAGAGTAAAATCTACGCTTACCGTAAGTTACGAGTTAGTTCGGGCCCTACATAAAGTTTTGGGGAAATCGAAAAACTTTAAAAAAGTATTTATTTATGCTCATCCTGAAGTAACCGCAAAACTTTGTGGTGAAAAATTAGATGTAATTTCAAACCTTGAGAAGGAGTATGGAACCTCCCTTTTAATCAGGTCTGAAAACAACTACCATATTGAGCAATATGAAATCTTTCCTCAGGAATTTCAATCAACGTAATTTCAGACACTTAGGCTAGCCCTTTTTTTCCTTAATTGATTTAATTATTGAAAAAAAGGTGTTAGGTTACTCTGCAGCAAAATTCAATAAACTCGCCCTTTTCATTGAAAAAGGGCCATTGTCCAGGAGGAATCGTAATGATTTACGAATTAGCAGTCGTTTTAAAAGAAGATGCCGGTGATTCAGGAGTAGAAAGTGTCACCAAAATCATCCATGAAGTAATTAAAGAATATCATGGGGAAGTACTTATTGAGGATAACTGGGGGCTGATTAATTTCGCTCAACCAACCTCAGACGGTAAAAAAAGAGGCAATTATTCATATTGCTTGTTTAGAGCAGACACTCAAATCAACAAAGAGTTAAACCGACGATTCAACATTAATGAGTCAATTATGAGCTCATTAATTATTAAGCGTGGGGATGATTCTCAAGCTGAAGAGCTTGCCAAGGCTTACAAATGTCCTTATTCCAAAAAATATAATGGTTCAGTGGCCGATGGTCAGACTGATGAACTTCTTGGAATGATGGATATGGAAAAAGACCGTAAGAAAATGTCCAAAACGAGAACTTGCTGGTTTACAGTTAAAAGAATCACCGCTGATTGGAAAGACCCTAAAACTTTCTCATGGCTAATTAATGATTTTGGAAAAATTTCTCCAGCAAGAGTTTCTGGGATTTCTAAAAAACATCAAAGATTTGCAACTACTGCAATAAAGAGGGCCCGATGTATCGGTCTCGCAAGCAGTCTTTCAAGTCGGACTGGTAGATAAAACGGGGATTGGATAATTTAAATGCAAGTTGATGAAAATTCACAACATTTAATGGAAGAAGGGAAAAATAACCTAATAGGTAAATTGGGTGTTTTAGCTCTTCTTGCTGTGGGACTACTTTTGTTCCCACCTCTGTCAATCTTGGCTCCAGTTCCTTTCGCCTTCGCAATTCTAGTTGCTGGAAGAATGAAGGGATTGATCTTCTCTGGAATTTTTTCAGTGGGAATGACTGTTTTGGCCATTTATTTTCCGGATTTTATAAATCCAATTGCAAGGGGTACATTATTATTTGCAGTTATGGGATTATTTTTGGCAGAAATAATTTTTAGAAAGATTCACCCTATAAGGGGATTTATTACCTTAGGGATACTTCTAAATATTCTTTTTGGCTCTATTTTGCTTATAGGTATGGCCTCAAAGAGCTTTTCCCCAAAAAAAGTTGTTGAAGAAAGTGTAGTCAAGTTAGTTGCTGAGCTTAAGACTTCTGAAAAGCTAAATTTGATAAAAGAAGAAGATGGTGAGGAAGCCAGGGCAATAAAAGATATAATTGATAAGCCCCAGAATCTGGTCAAGAAAATCGTTTCTTGGATTCCAGCTGGGATATTTGTATCAAGCTTTTTTATTGCTTGGATCTGTTCCTATGTAATTCTTAGAAATTCACTTTTTTGGAGACAAAAAGTTAAATATCCTTTTGGAATTAGAGATTTTTTACGATTTAAAGTCCCAGATTATTTTGTTTACCCATTAATCCTTTCTCTGGTTTTAACATTAGGCGGAGAATATATATTGGGGGAACAAGGAACATTAATTGGTGGAAATCTCCTATATTGCTTGGGCATATTTTACTTTTTTCACGGTCTTGGAATTTTTATGGATCTCTTAGATTATCTGAAAGTGTTCGGTCTTCTGAGAACACTGATGTTTGCCATCACCTTTCTTTTCGCTTGGAGAGTTTTGGTTATTGCAGGGGTTTTTGATTTATGGGTGAATTTTAGAAAGTTTTTTAATAAAAATAATATTTCAAAGAAATAAAAATTTAAGGAGTTTCAAATGAAAGTAATATTAACAAAAAAGGTTCCCTCTCTAGGAAACATCGGTGAAGTTGCAAATGTATCTCAGGGATTTGGACGGAATTTTTTATTCCCAAATGGGCTTGCTGTATTGGCAGATGAATCAAACAAAAAACAGCTTGAAAATGAAAAGAGAAGATTGGCCAAAAAGGTAGAAGAGGTAAGGAATCACGCGATTACCCTAAAAAAACAAATTGAAGATATCTCAATTGAGCTTGTTCGAAAGGTTGGACCAAATGGAAGATTGTTCGGAATGGTTACAACTTCTGAGTTGTCCAAAATTCTAGATGAAAAAGGTATTCACGTTGAGAAGAGACTGATCCTAGTTTCATCACCTATTAAGGCGCTAGGAAACTTTAAGGCTACAGTAAAACTTTTTTCTGATGTAGAAGCTACTTTTAAAATTAAAGTTGTTATGGATCCAGAGCAGGCAAAAGAGATGAAAGAAAGAGAAGCTGAGGCAATAAAGGCAAAAGCAAAGAAAAAAGCTGAAAAGCCTGTTGAGACTACAGAGGAAAAAGCACCTCAAACAGAAGAAGAAAGATTAAGAGAAGAAGCAGAGAAAATAATTGGTTAATTATTTTTTATTATTTTTTTAGTTAGAAGGGGATGCATTTAATGCATCCCTTTTTTTTTGACGCAAAAAATTAGCCTAGTTGGCATTGCCAGTCTCCTTCACTTTTTTTAAATTCAAAGGATGATTGAAGGAAAAGAATTACCCCACGATTTATTGGCCGAAAAATCTCTCTTAGGATGCATGATTTTCAACTCTCAGGCCATTGATGAAATCTCAGAATTAAAATTGGAAAAACCTGACTTTTATCACCCCCAATACGCGGTTATTTTCGAAAGTATAATGGATATCTTCAATTCAAGTAGACCCGTAGATTATGTTACACTTTGTTCTTCCTTGGCAGAAAAGGGAAGGCTTGAGTTGGTGGGAGGGCAGGCCGCAATTTTAAATATCGTTGAAGAACAAGCTTCCTCAGCAAATATTTATCATTATGGAAAAATCGTCAAAGATAAGGCAAATCTTCGTGAAATGATAAAAACCGCTGGGAGGATGGCCGACAAGGGAATGAAATTTTCAGGCAATATAGATGATTTTATTCTTGAGATGGAGGAGGCTTTTTTTAAACTTACTTTAAGTTCAAAGAAAGAAGGTCTTCGGAAAATAAATTCAGTTTTAAAGCAGAATTTGAAAGATTTGGAGGATACTTCGAGAAAACCTGGTCAATTAACCGGGCTTTCCACAGGCTTTCCCCACTTAGATACCTATTTGCTGGGGATGCAGCCAGGGCAATTATTCGTTTTGGCGGCTAGACCTGGTATGGGAAAAACTGCTTTTGCGTTAAATATTGGTGTTAATGCCGTTGAGCATTCAGGTTTACCAGTTGCAATTTTTTCCCTTGAAATGATGGCGACAGAACTGTCTTCAAGATTATTGTCTTCAAAGGCAAAAGTGGATTCTAAGAAGCTAAGATCCAAAAATTTCATTGAAACCGATCTTAGAAATATTGCAAAAGCCGTTAAAGAGCTTTCAGAGCTTCCAATTTTTATTAATGATGAGCCTGTAACTGTTTTTGATATACAAAGCCAATGTAGGAAAATTAAGGCAGAGATGGGCTTAGGGCTAGTGATTGTAGACTACCTTCAATTAATGAAACCTCATAATTCTAATCCAAGTAGAGAACAACAGATTTCGGAAATTTCAAGAGGCTTAAAGGAGATGGCCAAGGAATTGGAGTGTCCTGTTTTGACATTGTCCCAGCTTAATCGGGGTGTAGAAAATAGACCTGGAAATAAAAGACCAAATGTTTCAGACTTAAGAGAGTCTGGTGCCATTGAGCAGGATGCGGATGTTGTAATGATGATTTATCGGGATGAAGTTTACAATCCAGACTCTAAGGACAGAGGTATTGGAGAGATCATTATAGGTAAAAATAGAAATGGGGAAACGGGGGTAGTAAAATTATCCTGGGTTGGAAGATATACTAGCTTTGAAAATATGTACTACGAGGGAAACCTTGAACAATGATTTTTTTACTATAATTTCGCTAAGCAAGACCTCCGCTTTTTTGAAGTTCCATGATCTAGAAAGTGGTTATGCTTATTTTAAAAATTACAGAATAAACCTAAAAAATTCAATTAAAGAAAAATTTCCCATAACTAGATTTTTTAAGGTCATGGAGAAAATTAATTTTAAAAGTGATTTTAAAAATCCCCGTGTATTTCATCTTTTTTATGAGTTAGGACATATAATAAATAATAACAATTATATTAAAGAAAATGATATTTTGGCGATTGACCTTCAGTATCTTAAAGCATCTCCTTATAAATTAATAAGTCCAGGAAAAGGATTTAAGCTAGATGAGCTAAAATCCATTAACTTTAGTGAATATAAGAGAAAGTTTCTTGAGGGAAAAAAACAAATACTAGAGGGGAATAGTTATCAGCTAAACTTAACGTTCCCTTTTGAGTTCTGTTTCTCCAAGAAGAATTCATTTGATCACTTGATGGGAAAAATTTGGGAGAAACAGGAGGACAGAGGTGCTTATGCACACGCTAGTTTTATTCCGCTTTTAAATAAAGTTTTTATCAGTAATTCTCCTGAGTGTCTTTTTCAAATTAAAAAAAGAAAATCCTCTTTAATTCTTTGGTCAATGCCTATAAAAGGGACTTTGAAAGTTGAAAATAAAACGGACTTTGGCAAAGCTTGGGATGGTCTAAGAAAATGCCCAAAGAATCAGGCTGAGCTTTTTATGATTTCCGATCTTTTAAAAAATGACCTTTCAAGAATTGAAAAGCCTAATGCCAAAATAATTTTTAAAAAAAAGCCGTTAAGGGTACCAAAAATATTGCACCAATATTCCCTAATTTCTGTGGAGCTTTCCCAAAGGGTTGATCTTGCTAAAATTGTTAAAAATCTTTTTCCGGGTGGCAGTGTAACCGGTGCCCCTAAAAAGAGATCTATGGAAATTCTTTTTGAATTAGAATCAAAAATTCCAAGGAGTTTTTATTGTGGATCTACTATCATTCTTCATAAATCATTATTAGCAGGGTCTATTAACATTCGCTCGGCAACCTTTGATATTAAAACTGAAAAGTTAATTTATGGTTCTGGAGGAGGAGTCACTCTTCTTAGCCAACCTAGGGAAGAGTTTGCGGAAATGAATCTTAAATTTCAGAGTTTCTTGAAAAATATTTTAAAATAAAAAAATCTATCTTTTAATAACACCTGAATTGACGAAAGTAGAATATAACAGATATGATTTTATGACGCTTAATAAAAGAGCAATGTGTACTTGCCGGCGGGAGTGCTAGGCAAAAGGGGTCAAAATGGATAACACAAAATCTTTTTTAGCGCCAAAGTCTAACTCTGGCATAATTGAAGATCAAGATTTGATAAATCTTGTCGACCTTTCTGAGTTATCAGGATGCCCAATTGAATCAATCAAGAAAGAGCTGGGGTTAGATGAAGACCAAATCACTATGGAAGATTTGAGAAAAAAGATGCTCGCGCTCCTTGATTCCACTATGGAAAGTATTTCTTAAAGTTGACTGTTAGTATTTAGTGGTCAATTTTTCCTTTTTTTATTTCTTAAGTTAATTAAATTCATACTCCCCTAGCTCCCTCCGAACAAGTAGATGAATATTTCTAAGAGATGATATAACTATGGATTTAGGTACAGTCATCGGTCTTATTTGGGCAATTTTAGTTTTTATAATTGCTATAATATTGGGCGGGGCAGGATTTGGCGCTTACGTCGATATCCCCTCTGTTTTTATAGTGTTTGGAGGATTATTAGGCGTAACCCTGGTTAAATGGCCAATTGATACAACCCTTTCAATGTTTAAAGCCGTTTTAAAAGCAATTTTTTTTAAGGCCCAGGACTACTCATCAACTATCGATCAAATGATTCAGCTAGCTGAAAAGGCCAGAAGAGAATCAATATTTGCGCTCGAAAAAGCAGAAATCTCTGATCCATTCATTAAAAAGGCATGTAATTTGGCTGCGGATAACAGACCTCCAGAAGTTATTGATTCCATCCTTCAGATGGATGTGGAATCAATGGATGAAAGGCATAAGAATATTCTTACGATTTTGGATGGAATTGCTGAAGATGCACCGGCCATGGGAATGATTGGAACACTGGTCGGTCTAGTCGCAATGTTGCAGAACCTTTCTGATCCCTCTGCTATAGGTCCAGGTATGGCGGTAGCGATATTAACCACATTTTATGGAGCTTTGATAGCCAACATCATCGCTGTACCAATTAAGAAAAAATTGGAAGTTCGGTCAAATGAAGAAAAGAAAAATGTAGTGATTGTCATAACTGCAGTTTTAGGAATTGTGGCAGGTGAAAACCCACGATTGATTAGAGAGAAATTAGAGTCTTTTTTACCTCCAACCGAAAGAAAAAAAGAGGAAGAAACAGAAGAAGTACCCAAAAAGGTCTAAAAAATGGCAGAGGTAGAAAAGAAAACAATCCAGCAGGCACCAGCCCCAAAATGTCCCCCATGTCCAAGACCTTTGCCTCTATGGCTAGTTACCTTTTCCGATTTAATGACCCTTCTCTTAACCTTTTTTGTTCTTCTTCTATCTTTTGCTAAAACTGAAACAGCAAAATCTCAGGCGGCTTTTGGCTCAATTAGAGATTCCTTTGGTGGCGCTTCATTAAAACAAGGTGAAGTAATAGAAAAAGGAAAATCAGCAGATGGCCGACCAATTATGATGGATAGCCAAGATATTATAAGACCATTTCCAATTGAATTTTTAACCTCAGAAGGTTTTTTTGATAAGTACGAAACTAATCGTGAGTCAGATGAAAACTTGAAAAAAATGAAGGAAGATTTGGAAAATTATTCATTAATGGAATCTTCTAATTTATATGAAGTACCTGAGGGAGTGTTTGCAAAATTAAAAGATAGAATCTACTTTGATGAGGGTTCTTCAGTCTTAAATATTTCTACTAATAAGGAAACCTTTGACCAAGTAGTTAAGCTAGTTTCTCAAACTGATTGGGTTCTTTTTATAGAGGGCCATTCAAGTCCTGGGGAAAGTGATGGTTTAATGCTCTCTTCATTGAGGGCGGCGGCAGTTTACAAAGAAATGGTACAAAGAGGGATAAAACCAGAAAAAATAACTACTGTATTTTATGGTGATGCAAGACCGTTTGAAGATTCCTCTAAATCAATAAATGAGATTAAAAAGCTTTCCAGACGGGTGGAGTTTATCATAAGGAAAAGAGATCTAAGTGAAAAGAGATATGACGTTCCTATAAGATAATAGACATGCCACAAAAAATAACCAAAATATGCAATTTAGGAGATGAGTCTTCAATAGAAATTTTTCTTTTGTCTTTAAATATATCCAAGGCACAAATAAAAAAAACAGGTTTACCTAAAAGTTTTTTGGACAAAAAATTAGAAAGAAGGCAGGGAATTGAAATTCCTCTAAACTTAGTTAATCAGGGACTGATTTATCCCATGTACGATGGCCCGGAAATAGAAGTTCTTTTTGAGGACAACAAGATTTTATGTCTTAATAAACCTCCTAAGATCCATTGCCACCCGCTTCACTATAATGAACAGAATAATATGTTGAGTTTTTTAAGACAAAACCTTTACTTGAAAAAAACAGATTTTTGTTTTGAACGTCAGTACGAGGGTGGTCTTTTATATCGACTCGATTTTGAAACCTCTGGCGTTCTGTTTTTTTCAAAAAATAAGGAACAATATCTCTCAGTCCGGAAGAATTTTAAAGATGTGGCAAAAACAAAAGAATATATTTGTATAGTTCAAGGAAAATTTGAAAAATCCGGGATTCATAAACATTTTTTATCCCCTTACGGCTTAAAAAAAAGCATGGTTAAAATAGATGGCAAGGGGGAATTAGGGCAGGGCTCAATAGAGGTAAATATCCTGGATTACAATATAAAGGAGAATTTGTCTCTTCTAAGGGTTAGGCTTTTTTCAGGAATAAGACATCAGATAAGGGCCCAGCTTTCATATCTGGGGTATCCGATTTTAGGAGATACTCTATATGGCGGGGATGATTCCGAAAGGCTTTTTTTACATGCCTACAAGTATTCAATGATTATTGGTGATAAAAATTACGAAGTGATTTCTAAAAATGCAGTTTTATTTAACCGTTTCTTTAACTTGGACCGTATTTTTTAAATGTTCCTTAATGGCCTCTGGGCTTTTCAAAGTATTTAATTTAACTAGGTAAATTCCTTTGGTGAGTGCTTCGACAGTGAAATCATTGCTAGCCAATACTACATGGATGGATTTTATGTTTTCTAGATTTGCCTCTGGTGTGTTTTTAGAAATAAAAACTAAATGATTGGCTAGCTCTCGAAAAAAATAAGCTCTTTTTTTGTTAAGATCTTTAATGGTAGTAGGTATTTCAACAAAAATATTTACCTTGAGATTGTTTTCAATACATTCTGTTTTCCAGTTTTTTTCAACCTTCTTTTCTAGTTTGACGAGTCCAGCAATACAAGCAGTTCCTTCAAAAAGTTGCCTTCTTCTTTTTAACATTTGGGGTGGATTAAAATATAAATAAATCAAGATTAGAAAAATAAAAAATGAAGGATACTTTAACGCTTTATGGATTCTCATGATTATAATTATGACAGTAAATCAATTATTGTCCATTATTTCGGTTTGGGATTTAAGTGATTCAGAGTGGATATAGGAAAAGATTTCTCTAATAAATTCTTCAGATAGCCCTAAGTCTTTTGCCTTGCCGGATCGCTGTTTCAATAAATATTCAATTCTATTTTTTTGTAGCGGGGTAACTTTATTTTCCCTTTTTGCCCTTCCTATCTGTTTTACAATTTCCATTCTCATTTTTAAATTTCCTAGGAGTTCAAAATCGATTTGGTCAATTTTTTCCCTTAGGGACTCCAATTCTATTTCAAAGTTTTTGTTTGGGGAGTACTCGGTTTTATAGGAAAGTTCTGAAAGAATAGTTCTTAGTTTTTGTGGATCAATTTGTTGGTTTTTGTCACTTAAAGCGCGATCAGGATCAAAATGTGACTCGATCATTAGTCCATCAAAACTCAGGTCAAGAGCCCTCTGGCATACTTCTCCAATAAGGTTTCGATTTCCGGCTATATGGCTTGGATCGCAAAAAATAGGCAAATTGGGGATCAGGAGTTTTAATTCGATAGGATTTTTCCAAATTGGGCTATTTCGATAGCGTGAATCTAAAGAGGTTGAGAAGCCACGATGGACCCCAGCTAATTTTTTTATTTTGGCCTTAGAAAATCTTTCAAAGGCCCCAACCCAAAGGTTTAAATCAGCAGAGATAGGATTTTTAATTAGAACAGGTATATCCGTGCCTGATAATGCTGAAGCGATTTCTTGGACGGCAAAAGGGCTTGTGGTAGTTCTGGCACCTATCCAAAGGGCATCAATTTCGTGTTTAAGGGCCAATTCTACGTGGTAAGGATTGGCCACTTCCGTACAGACAGGGATTCTCAATTCCGTTCTTACTCTTTTTAGCCATGGTAAGGCAACTTCCCCTAAACCCTCGAATAGGCCTGGACGGGTACGAGGCTTCCAAATTCCTGCCCGGAAAAGGCTTATATCAATATTTTCACAGAGCTGACGGGCAGTGGTAATAACTTGATCTTCTGAT
>JACCDG010340597.1_pt1 | contig 16843 bp, 13 predicted proteins | sample 7442471 | NCBI WGS metagenome assembly JACCDG01 (sample SAMN15323444, study PRJNA562643) | freshwater metagenome | isolation source: river surface water | place: USA:Blue River Watershed | collected 2017-08-17 | reverse complement strand
ATCTGACCCGCATAGCGCCGACGAATCTCCTGAATGGGACGAGCCTCCATATATGCCCGCTTCAAACGCCATGTCATACGACCGCCCTCAAACAAATGAACAGCCACGTCCAACAAGGAATACACCAGCACTTCACAGGACACACCCACCACACGAACATACTCCTTCCAGAGCCACGCCATCATCAAGGGAGGTGTCACGGTATCAAATCCACCTGCCCAGAACTCGGCGATACACTTTTGCGTATCCGTCAGTCCTGCCGCCATCCCCAGCACCGCATCCACTTCCGCATCACGGGCCGCACCCGTCAACGGCGCCACCAACCCTACGAGGTCAGACTCTTGGGTGGCCGTCAGGCAGGAAGATACCACATCGCCCCAGCGATAGGTCAAGTAATTTCGGCGTCTTCCTTCAACACCCAGCGCTGTCCATTCCTGAGGGGCAGGATACGAGGCAATGTCGTTGACGGTTACCCCATCCACCACCAACGTTTGTCCCCAGTTGGCCGACGCCGTGGGCTGATCCGTCGCCGCCGAAGCGGAACCATCCTGCTGACGATACAGCGCCCATCCACTCCATAGGCTCCACCATCGTTCCCATTCACCTGCCCCCTTCACTCGCTGAACCTCCGCGGAGGGGCAGACAAAGAGGCTGTGGTAGGACGCACCGGATAGCAGGAAGGAGGTGATGGCATCCAACGCAGTACACATCCAGAGCACCGCATCCCGTGGGGACAAGGGAGCCGCCGCACGGGCATTCCAATTCCATTGATCCACCACTCCCCGCAAGAAGACCGGCGCCGAGACCCAGTTCCATGCCTGTGCCATGGAAGACGCCCAGAGATAAAGCAGGCGTGAGGCACGAGTCGGTCCCAGATTCTTTAGGGCCACATACTCCATCACGCACTCCACACCGACTTGGTAGATGTATTGAAGAGAGGGAGCAGGATCCGTCACCACCCCACCGCTCATCACCACGCCAAGCTGATCGGGAGGCGCCACCACATCCACACCGGCCGGCAGGACAGCACCCCTTCCTAGGGCATTCTTCGCACACACATCAAAGGTATACGTCTGCCATGGTTCCACCTCTTCAAAGCGATAGAACAACTCGGCCGTTTCCACAGAGGGCTGTTCAACCCCATTGAGATATGGAGTGACAATATAGGTAAACGGAGCCGATCCCACCGAAGGAGCCTGCCACGACACCGTAATGGAGCCCACGGTATAGGTAATGCCTGAGACCACACCTGGAAGGGAGGGCACGTAGGGCGTGTTGACCAACGACTCGTTCAACTCGGCACACGGGCATCCTGGGCTAATCCCGATACATCCCCCCGCATATCGTGTATATTGGGTCATATGACCGGACCGCGCCAACGCCACGACCGCACTGTCTCGGTAGGTTGGACCGATGGAAGGGCAGGATAGGACGGTGGCGGCGATGGCCTTCTCCATACGACGCTGTGTGATATGAGAGGCACTGAAGTTGCGGTTGTGCATTTTTTCTACTATAGGGGGACACAATACACCGCTTACAGCGGTGTGCGTCCCCCTGTACCCCCTCTCCCGACGAGCTTATCCTGTCTCATCCTGCCACATTATGCCTCATCCTGTCTCATCCTGTCTCATCCTGTCTCATCCTGTCTCATCCTGTCTCATCCTGTCTCATCCAGCCTGCTTTGTACGTTGTATCGGTTTCTATCTATTCCTGACAGGTATATCATTATCCCTATCAGGCATATTCCTGCCTCTTCTTCCTATCCTCTCTATGTATCCTGCTTAGTGGCTAAGTAGTGAGTCCGACACACAGGACGGTACGACTCAGCCCCTCCCACCGCCACCGTATCTTTCACAACCGCAGGAATCCATTGAGAGAACGTCGCACGGGTTCCATCCCGACAGACCGCACACAAGGCCGTCAAGCGCAACACTTCCTCGGCATGAGGGAGGAGTCGCAACAAATCCCCAAACGGTTCTCGTTCGGATGTTCCATCCAAGCCTGCCACGACAATCGGAAGAGGATACCGGTCCGCCCATCGGGTAATACACGAAAACAGGTCAGGAAAGAATTGGGCTTCATCGACCACCACGGCATGATAATCGCCTGAGGCGACCTTCTCCTCCAGCTCCAACAACGTATCCACCATCACGGCCTCCTCTTTCTTCTCGTCGTGGGAGGCGATACAGTGGTTCCCGTACCGAGTGTCCCGTTTGGAGTTAATCACCAGAATGCGATACCCAATGGACTGATAACGGCGGATATAACGAAGCAGTTCTGTCGTTTTCTGGGCGAACATACATCCCATAATGACCGTTAAGTGTCCCATTCCTGCCTTTCTGCTTTCCTGCCTTTCTGCCTTGTAAAGGAGTCGATGCTTTAGCATCCCCTTTGTTCAGCATGCCGTGTAGAAGCATTTAAAATAAGAATACGTATTATAAATGATAACGTCTCGTCGTAAGCCTAGACGTAACACTCGTCGTACAATCCGTCATAAAACCCGTCGCACGTCTCAAACGAAAGTGAAGAACATGGAGTTTGTGATAAAGATGCTAAAGAGCAATAAATATGCGGATATACGGAATGTTTTATTTAATTTATTGTTGGTACACTATGGAGGTAGAAAAGCATTTCTGTTAGAGAGTTCCAATTTTACTCATTCAGAACATAACATCGAAGAAATATTAAAAATCATTTCGGATACTTCTCTTCACGTAGAGAAGGATATCACAGGCTTAGAAGATTATCCACGATATTGGGTGACGAAAGAAAAACTCGATAAGGTACCGAAAACCGATGAGGAAATAGGCCATTTATTAGGTATGAAAGATCCTGGAGGAGATTTCTATGATTATCGGAAAAAGAGATTAACGTTAACCATAAATGAAGAGAAGACAGGTGCCGATGTCACCACTGAACTATTGAAAGGAGATATGAAAGACATCGATAACGTAATGTTTGCAAAAAATAAAGCAGACTCTTTTACGACGGTAATGACACAACACCATCTTCCATATACATTTGTTTACACTCTCGAGCAAGATGATGGAACCGTAAAACGATTGAAAGAATTGAAAAACGAGAATATGGATTACATGATAGAACATATTCATGAATATAAGAATGATTTAGCGAATGCCCTTCTTAAGGTAGATAATACACATCCGATTATCACCTTATTTCATAGAGCCGTCTCTAAAAATAAAAAATTATTTCATCACTACCTTCCTCTATTTGTCTACATCTATAATGTGTTTAATAAGGATGAAAATATTGATTTTGATAAAAAACAATCCAATATCAATAAGAAGTTTATTGATTTAATTGAATCAAAGTATAAGTAAACGATGATTCCCTTGTAGCGCAGTTTGATGCTCGCAAATACGCCCCATTTTTAATCGGTAGGGGGACCTCCTGCACTCCGTGCGAGGGCAAGATGCTCCCCCTGTACCCCTGTCTCTTTTCCCCCATTTTTAATCGGTTTTCCCTCCAGAATGTTCTCCGCAGCCGACCTCGCCCAATCCATTCTGGATAGCGGACAATTGCCTCCAGGGGGACGCGAGCCTCCGCCTACGCCCCCTGTCTCTGTGCCCCCTGTTTCATCTGCCCCACCTCCTCCACCCCCGACGGTTCCGATGGTTTCATCGTCCCCGACCGTTCCGATGCCCCCTGTTTCATCGCCCCCGACGGTATCGTTTTCCGGAATCCAACCCCCATCACAGGCATCCGCACCCCCCTCCGCCCTTTCCACTGCCTTTCAGCCTCCTCTGGCATCTTCCCAGAGTCCCTCTCATCATCCATGGCAAATAGACCGCATTCCTGCCGTCTGTATTACCTTGGAACGACGAACCGACCGATGGAAACGGTTTCAGAGCCAGCCTGCCATGGAATCCCTCTCCGTCAAGCGCTTTCTGGGCGTGGATGGAAAGACCCTGGACCTCCTCTCCGATTCACGGGTCGCCACCCTCACCAAGCGCAACATTGTCACCAAATCCCGACGTTCCCATGAAGAATTGGATACCATTGGAGGGGTAGGATGCGCCCTGTCGCACATTGCGGTCTGGCAATGGATGGTGGACCAACAACACGAACTCTGTCTGGTCTTTGAAGACGATGCGGTGGTTCCCGTGGATTTTGTCCCACGAGCCAATCAAGTCATCCGGTCATCGAACCTCCTCCAGCATCCCACGCAGTGGGAGATGTGGCTCCTAGGAGGCCTGTGGGACGATACTTCCAGCATTCCCAACGAGACACGAACCTCAGGTGTCCTGCGCATCGGGTCCTCCGTTCTCTTTCATGCGTATGTTCTCACGCTCCCGATGGCCAAGCGTCTCCTGGAGGACGTCTATCCCATTCACAGTCACATTGATATGTGGGTCAGCATTTACTCCTTTCTACACGACCTACGTCTTGTGGGCACGCCTGCCTTGCGTTTGGAACAAAACCAGAAAGCCAAGACCGACATTCAACAGGAAGAGGGATGTGCGATTTGCAATGTTCCGACGGACTTTTCCGCCACGCATCTTCTGGTTCCAAAATGGAAATGGAGAATGGGTCAGGTGGCAGGCGCCGTGTTGGCAGGCGTGGCACTGTATGGAGTCATTCAATTCCTCCGACGGTCTTCTTCTCCTGCATCCGCCTCTCCTGCTTCTCTCCCTCCTCCAAAACCGATGTAATCCTCACGTATGAGAAGCCAGGCCTTCCCAGCATTTCATCCGAATTTCCTTATCTTACTCACTCTTCTTTGGCAGGGTTGCCCAATGTTTCATCAGAATTTCCTTATGTTGTTCCCTCTCCCTCGTCAGGGTCTCCAACGCTGTGGACATCGCCAGCTCACGAGGGATTTTGGGCTCAATACCATAATAATAAATCCCATCACTCAACCGCTTCTTTTGTAGTCCCATCTCCAACAGAACGGCAGAAATCAGTTTCCGAAAGCTCAATGTATCTGCAATGGCCGATTCAATGATGGGCTGATTTCCAATCGTGGAATCGGACAACGCCGTCTCAATGCACTCCTGGAGCACCGACGCTTTCATCAGCTTCTTGCCATCCTTGGACATCGTGTAATTCCGTGTCAGATAGGATTGAATCTGGTACTCCAATACGGAGCGCTTCTTGGACAAGTGATGGAGCAAATCAAAGCTATTCATGTGTTCTTGCGCATCCGCTCCATCCACGAAGGGGCGTTGGTGAAAATAGGTCACCACCTTCTCCACCGCATTGGCATACAGTCCTTCATAGTCTTTGAGAATGGTAATACCCCCCACCAACGACATCCATTTAGGAACCCATTCACAGTCCGCACCCTGTATCACAAGCGTCGTCGTCTGCGCATCATCATACACCACGATGGTTCGCACCGTCTCGGGAACAACCGTCTTCGCTTCCTCCGCATCCCGATGAATGAAATAATACGGCGACGCATCATCATACATTTCCACTGTACCATACCAGGGTTGGGTAGAGAGGGGCGTCTCGGGCATCTCAGGTCTCTCTGGAAACGGGGAGGGCGAGGGGATGTGGGACGGTGCCCTCGTCTTCAGCCACTCGTCAAGTTTCTTTCGTTCGGTTTTCGAATCGATCCATCGATCCGATGGTTTAGGGGTCATCATCAAACTCCACAACGAACGTTTTTTCTCCTGAAAGGCGCGATGGGCTCGGACATAGGAAAAGAACTCCTCCCGAAAGGCAGACAGGTCCTTGGTAATCGTATCATAGTGAATCTCTTTGCCATAAAGACCCTGTGTGTCATCACAAAATAGGTTCCACTCCCTTATCGTAAACTGACCCACCGACGGTTCAATCGCAAGGGGGACCACTTCATAGTCATATTCAAGGGCCCGATAGAGTTTCTCCACAAATTCAATAAACGGTGGAGGGGAATCCATTATCAAAAACACCTTCTTCAGCGAATGATTCACCAAGAGATGGGCGAGAAACGGAGAGGGTGACAGATTCAGGGGTTGGTCGTCAAACGGAATACTCATTTCGGTGTATATACACTAACGATTCTGTATATACACCGGAGTGACTTTAAAATCTCTTTTTTTACGCACGTTTGGAGAGAGCCGCCCACGAGACAGGAAAGGCCGTCTCCATCATGCGAGACAACGCGGCAGCATAGTCCCGAATCTCCTTTTGCGCATCAGGGCTCGTTCGCAATCCACAGAGACGTGCTACCGCCGCCAACGAAGCCGTTTCCATAAACTCCGTGTACATGGACTGTGGCAGGATAGAACGGGCAATTTCAGGGGCCACACCGCGCTCCAACAACTGATGATACGTCGCTAACGCACGCTCCGTCTGTTCCGCAAGAAGCGAATGAACCTCATCCGCCTCGGCCACGGCCGTGGCTTTGGACCCCTGTTTCGCACGAGGGTCACGTTCCCGAATGTTCTCTGCGGCAGGCACCCAGCACTCAGGAGGCGTATCCACATACCGACGACTGACTTCATTCCGAGCAAAGCCAATCGTATGACGGAACCACTCACGCGCCACGAAAATCGGCATCTTGATACGCAGACGAACCTGTGGATGGAAGAAGGGTGAGGTGTGTTCGTGTGTCGCCAAATAACGAATCAGACGCTTGTCGGCCTCGTTCAACTCCGTGGAGACCTTGTCAAACGAGACACGCGCAGCATTCACCACCGTCAAGTCATCTCCAAAGGTCTCTATGAGCTCCATAAACCCCACACCATCGTCCATAAAAATCTTGTGCATTGTGTTCTGCCGTGACCCTCTGTGTTTTCTACGCTTTAGGCTTTCTCTAGGGGGACCTCCCGCACAGAGTGCGGGGGCAAGATGCTTCCCTGGGAGCATACGACGCAAGCCTTTCTCACTGCGCTTGACCCCTGTACCCCCTGCCTCTTTAACCCCCTTTAAGGACCCTTATACATCCAGTCCTTTGTCTGCCTCTTGTCGCTGCGCTTCTTCCCACTCTTCCATCTCCTGAATGGCCTCTGAAAGAAGCACCACACGGCCGGTCAAAGGGGTATCTGTCAAGGTAGAACCGCATTTCCAGCCGACTCCGTGCTCGTAGAGATAATAGTACTCTCCTGCGTGGTCCATCGTACGATAGAAAAAGGCAGAATAGCTCGTATCCTCCTTCGCCACGGTGGAATCCGCCACAGGGTAGTGTTCCAGGCAGGTATCCGATTCCAAATAGCGTAAGTCGCCTCCTTCCAACAACGCCTCTACTTTTTCACGATTCTCATCGGTAAGATAATCCCCATAATACCTCTCCAGTGCTTCTCCCACACCGGCAGGATATCCATCCCAATGAACGGACACAGAACGAATCACTCGCTGTGTACGATAGAGTACCCCAACACGGCATCCTGTACCCATGAATGCGTCCCTCACCCACAGGGTGTTTAAGTTGTTTTCTCTGTCTCCACCAATGGATGTCCTTCCTGCCTCCCTGCCTGCCTCCTTCCCTCTCTTCGTCTTCGTTCTCCTGTTCGCCGTGATCGTCCCGTTCGTGCTGGAGATACAACCCCCCTCAGGATATGAAGAGATTCCAAAAACCATCTGGACGTATGAGCCGTTTACGCTTCGCCCCACGGACCACTCCCTAGAGAACGCCAAACGCCGAGAGGGATGGGCCCGACATCATCCCGAGTACCGCATTGTCGTCCTGAACGAGAAGAACGTCCATCATTATCTCCAGATTCCCGATGACCTTCATGGCCTGCCTGCGCTCCTCCCTGAAGTTGTCTGCCTCTATGCCTTACTGGAACACGGTGGCGTATGGTTGGATTCTTCCGTGGAAGTCCGCGCACCATTCATTGGCCGTCTCTTTCCCAAAAAGGCAGAAGGGGCGGTATTTTGCCTGCCTGTTGCCCCACCTGCCTCCACACCACCTGCCTCCACACCACCTGCCTCCACACCCTTTCTCCTGACTACGGTCATCGCCTGCCAAAAACAAACGTCCTTTCTTCGTGCCTGGAGAGACGCCTATCGGGACATTCTTCGTTTCCCGAGTCGGGATGCCTATGTCGCCACCGTGAAAAAACGCATTCCGTTTCCGGAGCGCGTGGATTTGCTGGAAAGTGTGTTATCGGTGGTAGCCGGTGTAGCGATGGAGCGAGACAGGTCATGGGAGGAGCATTGGAATCGTTTTACGGACATGACTTCTTTTCCTCTTCGAATGCACTAGCAGCAGAAGCAGTCGCAGCCGCCTTCTTCCACTTCAAATACATGTGGGTCCATTGAATGACATAGGAAGACCCGAGTTTCTCCTTGGCCAAGGTATCCAGCTCCTTTTCCGCATCGGTCAAGGTGGCATAGAATGCCTCGTAATCTTCGGGGAGCGGAGCGGGTTTCGGGGGTGTATAGTGCTGCATGGTACCTGTCTAAGGGGAACATACCGCATCAATTTTTACGTCGCCCGAAGTAGCATACCACCCCCACCCCATGCATTTCAAAGACAAACGTACACTGTCCCTCTCCACCCCCGATATGATGCGACGCATCTTGGAAGAAAAGGGCAACCCGCAATCCGCCTATCGGAAAGGTACCGTTATTCGTGTCCATGACCGATTCCAACAAGGATACCGATATACCCTCACCGAAGACCCAGGAAAGGGATTCCCTCCTGAGTTTCAGCCTGCCTTTACGCCGGCCGAGATGTTGGAACTCGGTGTCTTTGAGGGAAAGTATTTGAACGACTGTCTCCTGGAGTTTCCCAAGGAGTGGTTCCTGCCTGCCTTAAAACGAGGAAAACTCTCTCCCCAGGGGGCCAACCCGCAATTGAATGCCTTCCATGTCGCTTCCCGACAACCCCTCCGAGAGTGGCGGAAGAAGGGATGGGTGCCGAATGACGAAGGACATGTGGCGAAACAATACCCTCTTCTGTCCGACCCCCGTGTCAATCCAGATCCCCGAGGACACTTTCAATGGTATTGTCGGTATTATCTTGGCAGGCGAATCCCTGAATTGGATGACATCCAAATCCGCCGATGGAATGCGTTTAAGAGACATCTGGCGCAAGTCAAAAAGAATTGCGCCAAAGGTGATCTGTCCTGTCGTCCGGTCCAGAGGCAGGCACTCCTCCAATGGGCGTATGATCCGTTCTTTTGATGGCATGAAAGACAGACAGAGACAGGGGGCACAGGGGGTAAAGCATCCGCAGGCACAAGGCCCGCAGCCCCTGCGGGTCTGCTTTGATGCGGACTCTTTAGAGAGGCTTGCGTCCCCCTAAGGCAGACAGACAGAGACAGGAAAAGGCAGGTCTGCGTGAAGCAAGGACAATAAAAGAGCAGGGTAAGAATAGAGATGTCTTCTGCCAAAAAAAAAGGGAAAGAGGAATCCAAAGAAGAGGCGACAGAAGAATATGGTGAAATCGATGCGATTCTTGGAATAAGAGGAAAGGGTCGTAAACGAGAAGTTCTCATACGTTGGGCAGGAACAAACGAAGAAGGAAAGCCTTGGCCTGATTCTTGGGAACCCTATGATACCATACAAGTGGATGCGCATGAGATGCTCATGGAGTTTGAAGCCGCACGTAAGGCATCCGACAAGACAGCGTCCAAACCCTCTTTTTCCTCCGCTCCTGCCTTGCCTGCTCCTGCTTTGTCTGTCCCTGCTTCCTCTTCCAAGTCCTCCAAAGCATCTTCTCCAAGGGCATCCTCACCCCAAGCGTCTTCTTCCAAGCGCTCCAAAGCCTCCTCTCCCAAAGCTTCCGCTTCACCTGCCCCTGCGAACGACGGAGATGACATGGACGTGGAAGAGAAATGGGAAGTGGAATCCATCTTGGGGGAGCGTACACGAAAAGGCCAACGACAGCTCCGTGTCCAATGGAAAGGATATCCAGAAGCAGAAGCCACATGGGAACCCTATGACACCATCCGTGAAGATGCTCCGTCCATGGTACAGGAGTACGAGGCCTCTTCGTCCGTGGTAGACGAAACAGAATACGTCGTGTCCGCCATTCTCGGAGAGCGCATCATGAGACAAAAGGGTGAAAAAAAACGCCCCGCACTCTATCTACAGGTCATCTACAAAGGATATGAAACCAAACCCGCCTACGAATCCTATGACTGGATGTATGAACAAATCCCGACCATGGTGGAGAAATACGAAGCCAAACGAACCGACGAACGGGAAGCACGGGAATCCAGTATGCGTTCAAGCGATAGGGAGATTATTACTCAAGGTATCAAGATTCAAGCCAAAGACTATAAAATCGTCGGCGAAGAGTTGAAAAAAGAAACCCAGGAGTGGATACGATATGGCTTGGTCATGAAAAAAAGAACAAGAGCCCAACCCCTCGCCGTCCCCTACGCACGCCTTACCCAGCTCCCCACACTGGTACGAGCTTATCAGACCGAACGAGAGAAACTCGCATCCTCCGCACGAACGGCCGTAAAGAAGATGGCGAAAATGGACGAAGTAGAGAAGATTGTAGGAATGGTGAAGAGAGACGGTGAGCTCTTCTTCCTCGTGAAATGGAAAGGGTATGAGGGCATCACCGAAGAACCCTACTATAAAAAACTAGAAGAAGTACCCGAGTTGGTTCGTGAGTACCTAAAGGAACATCATCCCGATGAGCCGATGCCGGATTCCGCTTCGGTCGCATCCTCTTCTTCCTCTGCAGCCGCTTCCGCCGCCCTGTCTGTCCCCTCGCTCCATACGTCCCCCCTCCCCTTTTACGGAGGTTCAGAATACGACCTCGTGGAGACGACCATCCTTCCTGACCCCCACGTCCCTCTCACCGACAAGGAAATCACTCTTCTGTCCCTGGCCGACAACGTACACGACTTTTACAAAACAGGAAGCATGGCCATTCGCAACTACATGGAACGATTTATCCAGCGCTACTTGGGAATGGAGGACGTACAGGATGCCGTGGCAACTGCCCTACAAACCCATATTCTAGCTACGGAGGCAGACGAACAGACCGGCATTGACTGGAACACCGTGGAAGACAATACCACCACCTATTTTCAACAGGCCCATCCCGATCAACTCGGCATATTCCCTCCTCGGCACATCGGACTTCAAGAGCTCATGGCAATGTCGAAGAATGAACGAGATACGCTCTATCTCACCCACGACTCCTTAACCATTGATTTGAAAGACGTCTCCACCTCTTCTTCCTCCTCCGCTTCTGCCACAGTCGCTGTGAATGAGATGGACATGGAAGAGGACGAGGAAGGGGACGTCAACGAAGAACAACAGGAACGAGTCGCCGAAGTCGCCCGAACGTACAAGAAGGAAATCCAACAATTCGTTCGTGAGTTTCTGACCGCGAATGACCCGACCGACCATCGCCTCTTTGAGTTTAGCCACGATGCCACCTATGGACGGATTATCACCAACGCCTTCGAGGACACCCCTGACGAGGACCCCATCCATTATCATTGCTACACCCCACAAAATGTCTTTGATTCCGCTAACACCTCCAAGGCACAAGAAGCCTCGCGTGTTACGCTCTTCGTATTTCCCGAGACACATCGGGCGTACAACGAAGACAACCCCCCTGAATCCTATTTTGCGTCCCGTCGTGCGGAGTTCTCCAAGGGGCACTACCAGCCGTGTTTCCGCCAACAGGGATTTAGCCGTGTCTATCCACGCCAGTTTGATTATTGTATCTTTCCCTACACCCCCAAGGACAACCTCTACCTCACCCATCTCCGCAACGAGCAACGACAGGGACCTTCCAAAGGATATTTGCGAGACCTCACCCTGGAAGCGATGGATCTCGCCACGCCCTCCGACCAGGCATGGACCCTGTTGAGCACAAGGGTACCGAGTCGTCCGACGATTCTTCCGCTCTTCCAAGAAGCCCTTCTCTCCGAAGGAGACCCCTATGTTCTTGGCTTTCTGACGAAGATGGTGGACGGACTGCGTAAGTACAACCATACGCTCCTCTTGGACATCAAACGCTGTGGAGACCAAGACCAGGTGGATGCCGCCCGTATCCGTGCTACCACGAGCCCCAACCGTGTGGTGATGGTGACCGGTGACCGCCTGTGTGCGCTCCTGGCGCGTATGGTGGGTCTGGATGCCATCCTGGATTATACCGGTCAACGCACGATTACCCTCTTTCGTAGTACCATCACCCCTCGTGCGCTAGGAACCCCCGAACCAACCCCTATCCCCTATACGGCAGACAAGAAGAAGTTGGCTGTCGTGGAGACCGTCTTTCCCGCACTGGAAAAGTGGGTAGAGACCTATACCGAAGAACAGATTCATGAGCTCTACAAGCATGTTCGCGATGCGTTCTTTCACGTCTTTGCGGAAGAGGATAGAAAATCAGGCTATGCCTCTGGTCTGCTTCGTGAGCGGGCCTTTTGGAAACGTGTGGATGCGATGATTCGTTTGAAGAAGGGGATACAATACGTATCAAATACCTTTCAAGGTCCGAAACGTGAAACCTTTCGCCAATGGCTGTCCAGTGTCCGACAGATTCGCGAGTCCAAGAACACCGTCGCCCCGAAGGAGGATGTCCAGCATCTGAATCGTCTGTACGAGTGGATACTCTCCCATCCGAATCAGGTGGCCTTCCTGCGAAACATGGAGGAGCTCGAAACGGAGAGCCTACCCACTCCCCGTGCCGCCATCGTCCTCCGAACCCACGAAACCTTTCGGTATGACCTCGCCTCGTTTCTACCCAGTTTATCAAAAGTGACAGAGGACCACCCTTACTTTTCTGGCCTTAGCACCGCCTCACCCTCTGTCAAAAAGGTAAAAGGAGACGTGGAGAATTTCCTCGCGATGTTCCGAATGACCTTATCCCCCAGCGAACAATTATTCATGGCATACAATGAGCGTCTCACTGCATTTGATGATACCTTTGTCTCCAAGATAGGGACCACCGATGTGACACTTATCGGAGAGGTTCGCAAGACCATGCCTTTCTCGACCCTCGACACCTCGATTGCGGCAGCCGAACAGCAACTGCGTGTGGCCCTTTCGGGAAATGCCTCAGACGAAACGAAGCAGCAACGAATGGTAGAAGCGGTCCATGCCGTTCTCAACCAACGGAAAGAAGTCCTCAAAGCCCATCGGACATTTAAAAGAGGTGTGCTCCCCCCGTTGCTCCAGGACCTCCCATTTGTAGACCAGGTGTATCTGCCACCCGAACCTTTCACAAAGAAGCGAGCTGCCTCTGCGATGAATGTGACCCCGACGGTAGATGCCACCTTGGCAGCCTCTCCTATGACCCTTTCCAGCACGCCACCGCCCAACGCCAACACGCCTGCCTCCAAACGCTCTCGCGCCCAAAAAGGCAGAACTCCCTCTCCCTCTCCTTCTCCCTCCGCCATGATTTCAACCGCTCCTCTCAACCTTTCCCCCCTTCGCGTACAAAGGAGTTCGTCCTCTTCTGCTTCGCTTCCTCCTGCCTCTGCCCCTACCCCTCTGGTTCGATCCACTTCCTCCGCATTTGCTTCACTCTTTTCTGCCGCTCCTGTTGTTCCTGTTGTTCATGTTGCTCCTGTTGTTCCTGTTGCTCCTGCCTCTTCCGCTGCCTCTACGGATTCCAAGATGACCAATACATCCAACGAGAGCGAAATGGAGGTCGAGAATTCGCAACGCGGAGGTGCCCTTTCCCTTTCCCAACGAGAAGCAAAAAACATTTGGCTCGAACTTGGCTACGAAAGCCTGTCCTACCTCCTACGCACCCTCCACGCCTCGAAGGACCCCCGCGTACAACTGTACTTGTTCCGCGCACAGTGGGAAGACGGACAACGAACCTATCGGATGAACCCCAAGGACACGAGTCTCCATCGCAGCGGATTGTATGCCCTCGAACACGCCTACCAGTCCTTATCGTCCACCTACCAACCGATTTACGCCGAACTTCACTCCAACATCGCAACGCATCTTCGTCATCAAACCCCCTCGCTAGAGGCCCTCTACGACCAGATGACCCAGCGCTCACCGCCTTCCTTTCTCCTTCCGATGGAGGACCTCATCCGAGCACTTAACGAATACGATGAACCACCGACACTCTTCTATCGGTGGATAGAGGAATGGGCGGAGCGGTACATGGAGGGAATCGACGTGGATGCATCCCAAACCTTTACCGAATACCTGATGGGATTGGACCCTCGCACCGAAGAAGGCAGGCAGTTCATTCTCGGAACAGCCATTCATACCTTAACAGAGAAACGACTGACTCATCATCCACTGTATGCGGTCCTCCTGCCTGCCTCTCCCGCTCATGCCTCTGCCACTCCCGCCACTCCCGCTCTTGCTGCTTCACAGAAGAAGCAGGATGAACCCCGCCGACGGGGAACGCCTACCTCACGGTCTCGTATGACCTCCCAAACCCTCCGCACAACAGGAGGCCGAAGACACAAGACCCGAAAGCATCGAAAGCATCGCACGCATTCACAAAACATGCGTACCCGCCGACACAAGAAACAAACGAAGTGAGTTCTACCGGATAAAAGAAATAAGCGAATCGCATAGTAGAATGGACGAGAAGAGCCATCCCACAGAAGGCATTCCCCGTCCAGATTGGACGGCCACTCTGAAACAGAATCTCACTGCCCGCTTTTTTGGAATGGCCTCTCGCACGGAACACTTCTGCCGACTCCTCAAGCGTCACAACGCCCTCGTGGCAGGCGGTTTCCTTCTCAAGGCCATCCAGCCGAATGTGGATGTACAGAATGAGGGATGGAAGAAAGGAGACATTGACCTGTATGTGAATGTGAAGAATACACGTCCCTTGATGGAAGCGCTCTTTGAGAGCACACGAGGTATGCTTCCCCTCTTTCAACCCCATACCTACAACGGTTATCTCGCTTCTCTCTACTGTCGGTCGTTTATGAGACGAAATGGTATCCGTGGCGTGAAGAGTATGGATGTGAAAGTCGCCGTCCAGTCGCCCCAATGGATGACCCTGGATATCGTCTCTATCCGCAATCGTCGGACTCCGGTCCAGGTCGTGACAAACTTTGACCTCACGTTCTGTCAACTCTGGTTTGATGGCGAGACCGTCTATGCGACTCACCCCGACCACATCGAACAACGCCGTGGCCAACTCCAAGGGGATTATGTGGAGACCTACCTGGCAGGCAATCGGTTTCTGAGGAAGCGCATCGAGAAATACAGGGAGCGAGGGTTCGAAATCACCTTTGACCACACCCCCTCGGATACCGCTATCCTCAACCAACTGTTTGAATTTCCCACGCAGTGTCATCCAGAACGCCCTTACAACGAGTTCGTGAACCACGTCATTCATCGGACCCTCTGTCTGCGATATGGTCAACGGAAGAGTGATCCAAGAGATATCCCCCGTCGAGACCGAGTCATCGCCATCCCTGGAGGCAGGCGAGTGGATCGCCATCTAGATGATACGATAGAGTCTACCATGATAGACTACACCTCGCAACGCTACAAACCCATCACACGAGTGAATCGTCTCTTTTTCCCCCATGAAGGCTATGACAGTACGGAGGAAGACGACATGAAGGCCATGCGATCCGACCCCTCCAACCAATGGTCCGAGGAGAACTTCCAACGGGACCTCACCGCCCTCTTTGTCAACACCTTCGCCCCCCTGGACTTTATCGAGGAGGACAAATCCATCCACCCCGACCATCTTCCCCGCATCAACCTCCGAGATAGCCCCAGTATGCCCTTTGAAAAGTACACGTTGTGGCGTTCGGGAATGTTGTCCATGTTGCGGAAGGACAAAGACCTGTTTGGCGTGACGGGCCCCTTGCTGACGTTTCACCAGCACGATACCGAGGGTGGAATCACTCCTACGTCCCTGCGAACCTATGTCACCGCCCACTACGAATCCAATGGAAATGCCGACGAGCCGAGACCCATCCCGTGTTTCTACCAAGAGAAGTGCGATCAGTTGCTGACCACCGCTGAGCAGCAATGTGTGATGCGACACCATGAAGAGACCGAAGAGGAGCAGGAGCGGAGCGAGAACGGGAAAGCGGAGCGACTTGAAGAGCGACAAGAAGAGGAAGAGCAGGAAGAGCAGGAAGAGCAGGAAGAGCAGGAAGAGCAGGAGCAGGAAGAAGAAAAGCAGGAAGAGAATGAGGAAAAGAACGAACAAGAGGAAAAGCAGGAAGAAGCGGAGCGACTCGAAGCGGAGCGACTCGGACAACGCGGAGGCCGTGCGCTCCGTTATACTCGTAGGAAGAAGAACCCCTCCTCCCATAAGGGCTCCCGCTCCCTTACCCGCAAGGGAGACACAAGCGTCGTGCGCTCCGAACGGAGCGCCTTGCCCCCGCACTCCGTGCGGGAGGTCCCCCTGCACCCCCTCTCCCGAAAAAGCAAATAAATAGGGAGACACCGCACCCAACCCCCTGTGAAACAATCCTTCTGTTTTCTTTTTCATGGAATAAAACAGAATGAGTGGTACGCCCTTTCCGGATTCGGTACCTCTCGTCAAAGACGCCATTGCCGCCCTCTTCTTCGGAGATCAACCCGACCGAATGGAGGCCTTCTGTCGCTTTCTTAAGGAAAAGGGCGCCCTGGTGGCCGGCGGATTTATCCTTCGTCTGCTGACGGGCGAACGTCTCACCAAACAACGAAATGCGCTCATCAATGAGAACGAAGACGAGGAGTTGATTGACCTGGATGTCTATACACCGATTCAACATACAAGGGAAACCCTCCAGCAGTTTCAGGACGTACAACAGAACGAGGTCCTCATCCGCAGTTCCAGTCTCTACTGTCGCTCCTTCTTACAGCGTAATGGCATCCGTAGCGTGAATACGCTTCACTTAAAGAACCAAAATGCGGTGGATGTGATGTCCGTGCGCAAATCCCGAAGCCCCCTCGACGTCGTGACGAATTTTGACCTCACCTTTTGCCAAGTCTGGTTCGACGGCACCATGGTCTTCGCCAGCCATCCCGACCACGT
>JACCDG011072335.1_pt1 | contig 16848 bp, 11 predicted proteins | sample 7442471 | NCBI WGS metagenome assembly JACCDG01 (sample SAMN15323444, study PRJNA562643) | freshwater metagenome | isolation source: river surface water | place: USA:Blue River Watershed | collected 2017-08-17 | reverse complement strand
GCATCTTGACGATATCCACTACCACCGTTTGTAATGGTTAATGAAGCAATCGATGTTGGGTAAATTGCAGTAAACGCTGCACCAGCTGGTAACCATACCGCCGGAGCAACAACAAATGTGTAGTTGTCAATAATCTCTTGAACAATGCAGCTATCTGGGATATATGCACCAGCATCTGTTGATGACATGATCATACCAACTTGTAGACCAGATGTTGATGCAACTTCAATTACTGACTTGTCACCAACTTGGTAAACTTTGTAATCACCATTGTAGTTAGTGTTTGAGTTACCTGAAACAGACAACACACTATCAACTTTTGGCATTGATGGACTGTATGGAATGTCAAAAGTTACAAATTCCATTGAAGTGCTGGCTGGACCAGCAACCTTGCTAGTAAATGTCAATCCTTCAACACCAGTGCCATCAGACGAATTGTTTAATACTGGGTTAGGGTCAATTGTCAAGTAACCGTTGGTTGTTGCACCAAATGTTATTACACCGCTTGGTGTAGTATTTGGTACGTCACTCAATGTAACTAGTGTATAGCTACCTTGAACGTCATAATCAACAACTGTTTGGCCGCCTGAGAAGCCGGTACCAGTAATTGTTTGTCCAGGAATAATAGCACCAGCAACACTACCAACAACCATTGTTGTACTTGCAGTGTTTGCACCAGCAGTTGCACCCCATGATGCCTTGCCGTCAGTTAATGTAACTTCACTACCACCAATGGATGTACTGATTGTAATACGCTTGCTTACTTTATCATTGGTTAAGATGTAGTAGTTGGTCAGTGGTGTTAATCCACCAAATGTTCCACCAGCAAGGTAAGTCCATGCGCCACCACCGTTGCCAATTGTAGCTGTAGTACCATTGTATGATGTGCTGATAGTAATCTTTCTAGTACCAACGTTGATGGTCTTGATGTAGTATGTTGCACCAGCAGTGACACCACCAAAGTATGTACCTGACGAGAATGCCATGCTGCCACTGGCAGTTGACAATGTTGGGCTTGTTCCACCAAATGTTGTACTTACGTTGATTTGTGTGCCGTTTGCAATGTTTGTAATGTAGTAGGTACCAGCAGCCAAGCCGCCGAATGACAAACCAGTAAACAGAATCTGCTCACCAACAGCCATTCCAGTTGTATCAGTAATTGTAACTAAGTTAGTTCCTGATTGTGTAGCAGAGGCAGTACCTGCGTGGGCAACTGCTGAGAACACAATAGTTTCACCAACAACCAAGTCAGTAACTGAGTTCAATGTCAATGTGTTATCAGCAGAACTTGTACTGTTCAACACACCAGACTGTGTTACTTGTGTGAATACAATGGACTCACCTAATAGTAAGTTGTTGGTGTTGCTTAATGTCAAGTAGTTGCCAGCAACACTTGAAGTATTAACAGTTAGGCTGGAAACAATGTTGTTACCAGTTGCTAGACTTGTTGGTGCTGTGTAGCTAATGGCCCTATGTACACGGCCGTTCCATCCGAAGATGTACTTACCAGTGTTAATCTGTGCAATGACGTTGTCATAACTAATTGGTTGTACCGCAATCTTGTTATCACCAACTTTTGAACCCTGTGTCTTAGAAGGATCTAATGGGTCAGCATTTTCAATGTTAGTAATGTCTGACGATAAGCGGAAGTATGAGAACGAAGTATCACTTTGAACAACGGCTGTTTCACTAGGTAGTGATTCACCAGTTGATTCGGTCAATTCATAAGAAATAATTCTGTAAATGTCTGACAAGTTTGCTTGATATTGCAATGCAGTACTTGGTCTTACAGGGTGTACTTGTACAACACCACCAATCTTAACGTTGTTCAACACGCGGATTGTAATAGCTTGACCATCATATAGTGAATATGCGATACCAGTTGCACTTGTACTGTTTGTACCACTTGTGCTTAACCCTAGTTTCAATACGTTTTGGCCATTGATAACAATGTTGGTGTGTTGAATTGAGTTAATCAAGTAACGAGTAGTTGTACCACCACTCAATGTATGGTCAATTTCAAGCTCTGAGTTATTAAATGGCGTGTAATCATAGTCAATTACCCAAATATACAACGCTTGGCTTGATGTTGAGTATTCCATCTCACCAGAAACAGTACCTTGCTTGTAAACACGGGCGGTTTGCACCATGTCTTCTTCTAAAGTAACTTGGTCTGGCAATTCAGTTAAGTCATATCCACTTGCACGGATACCGTAGTTACCGTTGGAGTTAGAACCAGCTACAGAACGAATTTGTCCACCGTTGTTAGCCCAGTAACCAGTGTGGCAGTAGTAAGTGAATGTTGAAACTTGTTCAGTTAAACCACCGTTGGTTGCAACAATACCGTAACCCATGTCGTTAACTTGGGTAAAGTCGTTGGCCAACATACTACGGTTACCAGCCATTTCAATGTTAATTTCAATTTGACCACCAGTGTTTAGGAAGTCAATAATTGCTGGTTGCATCGTTGCTTTTTCAGCACTAATTGCGTTAAAGCTGGTGATTGCATCGGCACTCTGTCCGCTGATATCAGGGTTCTGTCTCGTTGTAACAGAATCAAAGTCTTTGTCAGAAACCCAGTCTGCAATAATGTCAATCAATGTGCCAGCAGTTGTACCAATTGTACCTGAGCTAGCTGGATAACTTACATCCTGTGTTAATGAGTTACCGCTTGACTTAGACCATCCTGAATCGTCGTTGACCAAGATGTATGGGAGGATTGTTTTTAGGTGTGTATATGAAGCAATACATACGTTTAATGGCCCAGCAATGTTGCTGGTTACCCCATTCCAAAACGCCTTGGCAACGTCATAAGACATGCTGTTGCCACCGTAGATGATGTCATAAATTAATGAGTCTAAGATGTAACCGATGTCTCGTTGTGACTTAACTGCACTGTATCCTGCAATGTTGGAAACAATGTAGTTATCAGAAATCCATGATGTAATTTCCTGTTGGATGAATTGTTTGTTGGCCAACAAGATGTCCTTGGCCTTGGCTTTATCATCGCTTGTCAACATACCTGCAGGCAACGCAAATGTCAACGATGGTGCAGAAGTTTCACCGTTGTTTAAGATGTTGGAAACAATAGTTAGGTTATCAAAAATTGCAGCAGCACTAGCAGCATCAACATCGTTCAATTCTGAAATCATGTTGTATGCTTGGTACAAGCCCTGTGTTACCAACGCTCTGCCGAGACCTGAAATCTCGTTTTGTGGTAACAAGTAGCTTAAACCAGCCTTGACACTCTGTACGTTGCCACCAAATGCCATATCGTAACTTGCTGCATCAATAATGCTACCAAGCATGATGTTAAATGCTGCGTTGTTGTATGCAGTTGATGGGCTGAATGGTGTTGCGTTGTCTAAAGTGATTACAACAGTACGTGTGCTTGAGTTAAAATCAATCACGTCATTGACTTGGTAACGTTGACCTTGTACATAGAATGCACATGGAACTTGTGGTGCTCTTACATCGAGACCACCGTTAGGTTCACCAACAACTGTCAGTGTAACTCCATTGTTTTCTACGTTGGAAATTACGCCGTTTAATCGACCAGTGAAACCGTCAATAAATTGTCCACCAGCAAAACGCTTGGCTGCAATACTACCAGCAAACGATGCAGATTCCTGTGCGTAAGGTGACTTGGTTTTAATTTGACCGTCTGGGTCAAGTACCATCATGAAACCACCGTGGCCTTGACAAGTGATTAACTTGATACGGTTTGCATCGTTGGTCAAGAACACGTCCATGTCCTTGTTGTTCTTTGGAATACTTGTTGCATCCAAAGGATCTGTCAAGTAGTGACGGCCGTAGTTGATAGTATCGTATAAGTGCCATTGACCTTGGCTTAGGCCACTGATTACCTGTTCTGATGTGAACGGGTAAATCACTGTACAGTACATGATGTTACCGCTTACGGTTTCAACAACAGCTTTACCTGGCGTACCAGCAACAATTGTTGAAATTAATGAACCCAAGTTCTTAACAACGCTGATAGTTGCTGACAATTGTGCGGAAAGAACAACTTGCGCTGAAGCAATTGCTCTGTAGTATGCACTTCCAGCCAATGTTGTCAAGTAGTTGCCACCGAACATTAAGTCGTAATATAGTGCATCAACAATGTAGCCAATATCACGTGAACATGTTTCGTGGTTAAACACAACTGATGGAAAGTTTGAAATTACAAAGTTTACTGACTGTGCTTGTAATACTGATCTTTGATCAAGTACTGCGTTTGCAGTTGCAACTAGACCAGGCTCAACCCAAAGTGTGCTTGGTGAAATTGTTGTTGGGGTAACACCTGAGTTGATAGTTGTTCTAATTTCCAACAATCTAGCAGCAGCAAATGTTCCAGCTTCTGGTGAACCAAGTGTACCACTAGTATCCTGTGCTTGGTCGTTACCAACCGTCTTGACAACAGTGTTGCCAGTAACAATATCGTCAATAATTGAGATTAAGCGATCTTGTACTGCGACAGCAGCAGTCTTTTGATTAGCTGCTTCTACAAGTTCACCGTTTACGTAGTATGCTCTTGCTGCGATAACTGTTGCCAAGTTGCCGCCATAGGTCAAGTCGTATGTCAATGCATCAACGATGTAACCAATATCACGTGAACATGCTGTACGTTGTGCAGTTGTTAGTCCGTTCCAAACAACTTCGTATTGATCAGCCATGTAAGCAGTTGCTTCTGCTCTTAAAAAATCTTTGTTTGCAACTAGTAATCTACGAGCGTTAAAGAATCCACTGTCATACCCAACTGGGTCAGGCATTGTGATTACTGGTACTGAACTCAATCCATTGGTTAAAATATCAACCATGGTGTCAGTATTGTTCTTGATTGATGCTTTTTCACTTAGTTTACCAGTGTCATCAGTCAATACTAAGCCAACCCACTCTTGTGGTGCTTGTCCTTCAGTTAATGTAATACTGATCTTACCAGTGATACCACCCAATGTAATGCCGGCATTCATTGTAGCAGCACGGTCAACACCTTGGTAGTTGATTAGACCCAATTGCATCGCGTCAACAACTGCATCACGGTAGAAGAATGTTGAGCGCCATGGTGACTGTGATACACGATCCAATGGGCGGATAATTGATCTACGGAAGTCATCACCCTTCAATGTCACGTTTGCTGGTAACTTGATTGGGTAGTCTTCATAATAGATACCACTCTCAACGTGGATAGTGATGTTTTGGTTAGAAACTGTTTCACCGTAGTCCAGTGTTTCACCCTGTAGGAATGTACCTGGGCGGACCATACGTAATGTAATAGTGTCGTAGTCAACAGTTTCACCTGGTGTATATGATACAATTTGACCATACGCACCAGAGCTGTTACCAACAAGGATCTTACCAGGGATAATGTGAGTTGAACCAGGTAGACCTTGGTCAACGTATCCATTGCTACCGTTGCTGAATGTAATAGTATAAATGCCAGTACCAAAACTTGTTGTTGGTGCAGAACCAACACCGTTTCTAATGATACCTAGGATTAAACTGTAGTTGTAATTGACTGCATTAATTGCTTCTAGGCTTGCAGATAATGAACCATTAAATTGCTGTGCGTAAATGTCTTGATATCTGCTACCGCTGACTTGGGTCATTACCTGATCCATCAAACCTTGTGCAAACTCAAGAGCATCCATTGTCTCAGTGTATTGTGTACCAATAGCAATTGCCTTGGCGCTGGAGTTTCTATAATAGCTCTTACCAGCAGTAATAGACTGGAATGTACCGCCAGTCAAGATGTCAATTCTCAATGCGTCAACAATGTATCCAATGTCACGGGCACAAGTTGTTTCATTGTAACCAAAGCCACCAACATAAGTTGATGTCAAGTAATCAGTTACAGCATAAGAGATAGTAGTCTTATTGTCTTCAATAATAGTTCTAGCATTTTTCAATGTACCATCGTAACTAGTTAAGTCTGGATATGTTGGAGCATTTGCTGCCAATCCTGATGAGATTACACCGCGGATCAATGAGAACAATGTGTTGATCTTAGTTCTAGCAACGTTTTGATCTTCACCACCTGACCATGATGGGTTTGTAACCTGTGTTACAGTGCCTTGCAATGGTGCTGGGGTAATTGATTCGTTATAACAAATTTGTGATGAAATATCTTGTGCATATGACAAAATCTCGTCACAAATCAATGAATAGCTACCACCTAGTTGTGCTGAACCATTTGCTAGGTACAAGTTAGCGGCAGCAGTTGACGCAGCATTACCTCCATAGGTAATGTCGTAACAAATAGCTTCTACAATGAACATCAAGTCACGTGCAGATGCAGTTGCTGATGCAGTGTTAAATGACGCAGGATATGAGCTTTCAAATAATGTGTTGACTTCTGCCTGAATAAACGGAATGTTTGCAAGCATTGCTTGTCTTGCTTTGGTGTACCCAGACTTTTGTAATTCAGGATCAGTATATGTTGGTGTTGGCTTGTAAGCCAGTGTTTCTTCCAATACATTAACGATGTCAGCAAACAATGTAGTAATTGTATCACTTACTTCAGCACTGTTGATAACTGGGAAGTTGCTGTTGACGTAGGTAACTGCATTGGTTTTTAGTGATGCCTTTTGGTTAATTACAGCAGTGCGGCAATCTCTCAATTCAATTGGCGTATCAGTTAGTGTAATGTTAGTAACTGTTGGTGTTGGTGTAGATACACTTGAAACAATGTCACTAATTGATGCAATGTTTGCAATAATGCTTGGTGCAGCAACTGAACCGTTGCTCAATGTACCGTTGGTGTATTGTGTAACACTTTGTTGGTAAACAACCACTGGTGGTGTATTTGTAATACATGCCTGTGCCAATGTGCTGATGTACTCAATAGCAGAAACAGTTGCAGTAATTTCAGAAGAGTTGATCTGTAGAACGTTGTTGTACCAGTATCTTAGACCAGCGTTGATACTTTGGCTGTTACCGCCGTACATTTGGTCGTAAACCAATGCCCAGACAATAAGTTCTACGTCACGCTTACATTTTGCTTGACTATAAGATAGTGTTGGGAAGTTTGCCAATAGATATGCAATGATTTCTGATTGGATGAACGGCACGTTAGCCAACAACAGGTCTCTTGCGCTTTCTCTACCAGCAACAGTGTTTTGCAACGCTGGCATTGACAAGTTTGGCAACTCACCATTTTGGATAATTTGCTTGATTAAATTGATGCGGTTAACAATAATCTCAGCTGATGTTACGCCAGCAACCAAAGAGCCGTTGGTTGATAAAATATTACTAACGCTTGTTGCCAAGTCAGTTAATGTGGCAATAATTTCTTCAACGCTTAGGCTAGTGTTTGCTACTGCAAATTGTCTTGCAATAATAATACTTTGGAAGTTTGAGGCTGTTAACAAGTCATAACAAACTGCTTCAATAACTTGATCAATGTATGTCTTTAAGTTGTCTTCACTGTAAGAGTACGCTAATACTTGATCTCTTGCATAGTTGATACCATCAATTAACTGTGCAAGTTGATTGTTGATAATTTCACTGTCATATGCATTGAATAGGATAGAACCTTGGGTAATTGAGTTGTAGTTTGTACCCATTACCATATCATAACCAACACCACTTAGGATGTCACCAATGATATTCTGATATGTAGTTGCGTCAAATGTAAAGCTGTTAACGTACTTCTTGTTAATATAAGCAATTGTTTCAGCTTTGATAAATTCTTTGTTAAGAGCCAACAAGTCAGCAGCATCATTGTATCCAATGTCACCACTGTTGCCACCACTCAATGTAAAGTCTTGAACGATTGACTTTTGTTGTAATGAACCCTGTGTAAATGTAATTGTTTGGCGATATGGCCCTGGCTCAGTTGTGGACAAGTTAATCATGTTGTCAGCATGTAATGCTGCGGCACCAACAGATTTAAATGCGTAATGCCATGCGCTACCTTCACGGCCAATTGGTGATTTGCTTTGTAAGTCATCACCCTTGGTGGAAACGTACAAGTTTACACCACTGAAGTATGTGTTGTTGTCAACGTAGTATTTGGTTGCAGCTTGTAGGTCGTCAGAACCGTTAGCGATACCTGCACCAGACATTGGGGCTGGGTGATCGTCCAATGTCAACGTACCAGTCATAGTATCACCGCCACGGTATACTGTGTCCTTACGCTGCATTGCTTCAGTTGACAAGTAGTTGCTGGTCAACGATGGGTCATAATCACTGTTGGTTGTTTCAGGTAGGATTGGCTCTGATCTTGGACTGAACGGCACGCTCATGTCATAAGCAGTTGCTACAACTTCGTTATTGACTGTAGTAGTAGTAGCAGTACCAGAAACAAAGTTCTTTCTAGCATAAGCAACGTTGACAGCCAAGTTACTGAATGTTGTTGGTTCTGCAGAGTACTTCAAGTTAAATGCATCAACCAGTGCTTGACTTGGTTCTGGTAAGTTACCAATGGTGTATGCATTACGAGCGTTAACGCTGGCTTTTAATGTCGGGGTATCGTCACCAACTAGACCAGTGTTTTCAGTTCTAATAGTAATAGCAGTGTCAGTTGAAATAACTGAAACACCGTCACCAATTAGTTGCTTTGATGTAATAACTTGTCCATCAGCAGTTGATGAAATAATTCTGTTATTACCGTATGGTAGGTTTTCACTGTTACCTTCAATACTAGCAGTTGGGATTTCGACGTCACCCAAGTTCTTTAACTTGATTGTACCACCTTGTCCAAAAAATGCGTATATTTCGCTAAAATTGTCATTTACTTTAGTAAACGATTCGCGGATACTATCACCAGTTCCGTCATTACCTTGAATACCAATATTGATTATTTTTTGTGCCATTTGATTATCTCTCTTCGAGCCGGGTCTGAACCCCGTCCATGTTATTTATCGAACCATTTCTAGAAGCTTAATGTAAATACAAGATGTACATTGGACAAGAATACGCTCATCAAAACTACTACAGAAAGAGTAGATATGGCACTATGCACATGTATGTTCGCAAAAAAACAGTGCTGATATTTCAGTGTGATTGCTGTGGTGGTTTCTTTAAGCGAGATAAGCGTGATATGGACCCAAAAAGACTAAGTAACAGTTACTATCACGTCTGTGGTAATTGCGATGCAAAGAAGTTTGCTCAAAGCAAAGGCGTTGAAGCACGTATGGTTTGGGATATGCCAGTTAGTAGTTTAAAAACACTGGATCAATTATAAACAATACTGAAAATATACGCACTAAATAACTCACAAGGAGGAACATTAAATGTTCGGATTTATTAAAAAATTATTTGGTTTCGGTACTACTGAAACAGTTGCACCAACTGTCTCTGAAGCACCATATAAGGTTGAAGTTCAACCAGTGGCTGATTTAGCAGATATTGCTATTGCACAGCGACCAGCGCCAGTTGCTAAACCAGTTGAGGCAAAGCCAGCAGCTAAACCAGCAGCTAAGAAGGCACCTGTTAAGAAAGCTGGTGGCCCAAAGCCAGCAGCTAAACCAGCTCAAAAGACTGGTGGACAAAAGCCAAAAGGCGGACGCAAGCCAAAAGCAGCTAGACCAGCTGCAAAATAATAAAAGGGGCTTAAAGCCCCTTTTTTATTGTATATTACCAATACGTTTATTTGTTTGTTCAATCTCGTCTTTGATTAACAGCTTTTTCTTTTTAAGATCTTCCACTTTTAAATCATCTGTGTGGTGCTCGTAAAGCTCTTTGATCTGCTTGTCTAGCTTGTCATGCTTGTCTTTAAGATGCTCAACGTGATTGATCAGCTTCTCTCTAGTCGTCATATCATTTCCTTGTAGTGATTGTAAAGTTCGATGCTTGCCAGGTTCTTGCCCTTGCTTTCGCACATTATGTCGAACTTGTCCGCGAAACTTAGTGCCCAATTATTAACTTCCTTGTTCCAATAAAAATCAGAGTGTGCTCTGAGTTTTGATTTTTTATGCCCTTCTAAGAGCAAAGACTCCATGATTGGCCGATCATTAACGGCATGACCGACAAGTACATCTTCACGACTAATGGAATAGTGCATAGTAGGACGCACACCGCGCCAACTATCAACGACTTTCTGCACTCGGGCATCTGTTGGTAAAATGTACTCACCTTCGCGAACCCAGTGATGATGTATATCGAGCACGATAGGTACAACATCGCTAATACTGAGACAGTCACCCAATCCATGGCTCATTTCCTCGTTTTCAATAGTAATTGTGTTTCTTGCTTCGGGCGAGAGTCGTTTGTAGGCACTGCGGATGCCTTCTGGACCGGCGCGACCGGAGATATGGACGTTGATTTTAAAGTCCTGAAATTGCTTACCGTACCCCATCCAACGGGCCATATCTGCATGATACTCAAACTCCTCTATAGAGCGATTAACGATATCGCTATTATCACTAGCCAACACGCAAAACTGGCCAGGGTGCATTGAAAGGCGTACTTGTTTACTGCGAGCCACTTCTCCGATTTTCGAAAATCCTCGTTCAAGTAGTGCAAGCACATCATTTCGCTTATAAAAATAACCCCAGTCGCTATGAGTGTAGACAGAAAGAATATCACTGCCAATGCGGACCATACGGAGTTCATCGTCTAGCTCTCCAACTCGTTCTACGAGATCATGGACTGACTGCATATTTTGTTGAGTCAAGTCCCATAGACGCTGTTCAGCAACGTCTCGTGTTTGTCTATTTAACCAAGCAACTGTGGTAGTACCTGTGTTGTATTTCTTACAATCATCAGTTGGCTTAATGCCATTAACTTGATGTGGATGGTCAATCCATTTACATGCAAAACCAATTTTGCCCATTTGTGCCTTACCAGTGGCGGATGACACCTGCCACTATAAAAAAGTTAGTGATAACGTATACTAGCACAATTGCCGTACGAATGCAAGCAATTCGGTCCGCTTCCTCATCCGAACTGCCTGATTTCTCACCAAGGGCCTTGGCCCATAAATGCCAAAACTGCTTAAACACCGTCGCGATAAAATACAGATCTTGACTTGGGAGTTTCCCACCATTCAATGCTGTGAACTCGAACACCAAGTTTTGTCATTTTTGCTTCAACCAGTTCCGCCATCCATGAACTAAGATGCTCTGAAGTAGGAACAAATCCAACAACCATAAAGCCTTCAAAGTACTCATACTCAGGACTGTTTGGTTCAAGCCCTGTGAGATCCAAATGATGTCCTGCAACGAAATCAGTACCAGGAACATAAACAGGAACAAGCCCGCGGTCTCCAATGATTTTATTGTAGAGTGGGTCATTTTTGTCAATAATAAATTGGTGATCAATATATTCATTGATCCATTTCTTTAGCCATTCCAAATGTCTAAAGTCAGTAACCATGCCAGTGTTATCTAAACTGTCACCAGTTAAGTGTACTTGCATTTTACCTTCGTGTCCGTGTAAGTGACGGCAGGCACATTTTAGGTCAGCGGCGTATTCGCCATTTAATGTTTGTGTGTGAACTCTGTGACCGTAACAGAATTCGAAAGTTTTATCAATGATCCAGGTCATCTCTTGCCCTCTAAAGTAAGTTTGATGACACGCAGAATGTTTAACGAGGGATGAGCGTCTATAGTCCTCTAGCCTAAAGGTATGCCTGAATATTTGCCTAATTTAACTATTATAAACTACTTGTTGTCTTTGTCAACAGTTTTGACTAATGTTAAAGTTGGCTTACCAGCTGCACGTAATTCTTCAAGTTGTTTATTTAACTTGGCAAAGTGGTCATCAGTATCTTTCATTATAGCAAGCATTGTTACCATAGTCGATAGGCTCCAGTGCCACCAGCTGATACAAGTGACAGCCAATATAATCAAACCATAGTAGAATATGGATTGAAACGGCGTTCCATAATGCAGGTACAGGAATGCAGCCAGTGCGCAAAACACAGCTGGTGCAATGACTGAATAAATTCTCCAGCCCTTGATCTGTTTATAGAGTTCAGTGGTAAGTGGTCCCATAGTCAAAATATTTATGGGTACCTAGCGTTAAGTAAAAACGCTATATTACAAGTTTGTAATTACTGGAGGTTAATAGAGCCAAATGGTAACCATTCACCTGGATCACCAGCAGCAACGCATACCCAACCCACATAGCTGTTTGCCTGTGGCTTAGTATTCCAACAAATATCACCAATTTGGAATGAACCAGTTGTTGGAGCAGCCATGCCGTTGGTGAACTTCTTGTTACCAATGCTTACGTCACCAGGAACACTAAAGTTTACACTTGGGTCAGGATTGTTGATACCAACACTTAATGCACCAAAAACTTTTACTGGTTTGTCGCGTCTTAATACGTCACCGATAGAAATTTGTGAATGATCAGAGTAAAGTACTCGGTGGCCATCTGCGGTAATTGATGCACCCTCTGCTGTATCAAAACCGTTTTCATTAATAGTTACATTACCAAACTTAACAGAAGTTGCGTTCAAGTTTGCAATAGTTGCAGTGCCGGCAATATCAACATCACCAGATACCGCAAGAGCAGCCAGTGTGCCAACAGATGTTAATGAACTGTTTACTACTGATGCACCAAGTGCAGTTTCAGAAAGTACTTCTTTGCGACCAATGAAGTATGACTTGTTATAATCCAAATCAATACTTTCAGTTGACCAGAATCTATCAGGATCAGCAACTAGAACGAATTCCTTGTTGCCAGCAGCGTTGACCCAGTTTAAACCTAGACCGTAGTACGTGCTTTCTGCTGACTCTTTGAACTCCAATGGGCGTGTTCTAGAAATTCTAGTGTCAGTTTGAATAGTATCAGCATAAATTGTACCGTAAACACGCAGTACACCTGTTTTACTAAGCTCATTACCAATTTCAACTTCACCATTGGCTTTTACATTGATACGGATTATGTTGTCAGACACAATGCCCACATCGTGGCTAGTGTACGTGCCCATAACAGCAACATCTGGTCTTGGGCTACCCAAGATAACTTCAACGTTGTTGTCTAAAATGCTTAAAGATGCATTTGGCTCATCAGTACCAATACCAACTCTATTGTAAATGCTGTTGACAAACACAAATTCAGACAATGTTACATCACCAGATACTGCTAGTTCATTTAGAGTGCCAACTGACGTCAAGTTACTGTCTACGATAGTCTCACCAAGGCTTGATGCTGACAGAACTGGAGTATCACCAATGCTAAAGGATGCACCATCAGCCAAATCTAAGTTGGCGTTAGTCCATAAGCGGTTGCCAGTTCTAAAGATTAGCTTGGTTTCACTGTTATCCCATGCCCAAGTAAAGCCCTTGCCGTTTAATTCTACTTCGGTGTTGTATTTCCACTCACCAATACTGTCGAGTCCACCGTTTTCAGTAACGATGTTCTTAACATATAGTGAATCTGCATTGATTGACTCAGCAGAAACTGTACCTTTGACGTTTATCGACCCTAGGTGTGTTACGTTTCCTGTAGTACTGTTAACGGATAGCTTATTAATAACTACTACATCGTCTACGATTGTGAATATTTGGCTCATAGTTGGTCTCTTTATTGAGTATTTATCAACTAATAGCCATGAAAAAGCCCGCCGAAGCGGGCTAGTTTATGCTACTTTAAGTAGTATGGTTTCTTCGTTAATTCGCCCGTTCATCTTGGTATCAGTAGCGTTGATATCGTCCAAGAACTTGCGTAGTGCAACCTTACCAGCTGATTTAAACTCCTTGAGCTTTTCTTCTGGCTTGCGAATTGTTTTCTGGATGCTGGTGTTCTCATCAAAGCCAGTGATAGACGTGCCCTTAATACCTAGATCTTGGTATTCAGCAGCAATGTATTTGCCAAGTTTTCGAGTCTTGATATTAAACACCCAAAGCTCTTTAGAACCGATAATCTCCGTTGGATTAATACTCACTAGCTTCAAAGGCTCGTTGGACTTCAAGTACTTCAACTTTGCAACCAACTTATCCTTGCTCACAGCTTTGGTTTTGCGTGGTGCGCGATTGACTTTGGCTTCTTGCATCAGCATCTCACAAGCACTCATAATTTCTTGATAGAAAGTAATGATGTCTTTCAAGTTCTTTTTGCTTAAATGACTATACCCTTCTTTTAGTTGCTCATCGCACTTGGGTTGGCTAGCTTCTTCAAGCTCTGCCAAGTTCTTTGAGTAAAAGTCCTTGATAATCCTGGCATGTGCGGCCTTGGCCTCCTTTGCTCTTAGTACACTGCTTATTTTAAATGCTTTGGGATTAAAGTTATTGGGGTCTGTTTGGAATGACTCAATTGCGTCTTCAATCTCATCAGTCATTCTAAATGCTGCTTCACGAACACGCTCTTGAATTGAAACTTGTGGAACTGCTGGTTTGACTTCTACGCCTTCTTCAGGGTCATCTTCATCATTGCCACCCTCAGCAATAGCTTTGGAAATAGAATCTCGCAGCCAATCAGCACTGTTTCTACCCTCGTTAAAGTCAGGGCGATGTGCTTGCATACCTCGTAGTAGACAGCTTGCGACAGCACCCATCGTTGGGCTACATCTACTATCCTTGAGCTTTTTAAATGTGTCAACATCTTCTTTAGCGAAGTTTACACTGACCATCCATTTTAGAACTGCTGGCTTTAGATCCTTACCGTTGAATTCCATACGGTAATAGTTCATGGCGTTTCGGAAGTGTCGATGGAAAGTAGGACCATCCCATTGATCACATCCATCCCAAACTGGACTGTGGTCCTTTTTGGCGTTCTCTCGGATAGATTGTGAAGTAATCTTCTTTGACTTGGGTTTAATTTTTACGCCTGCTACTGTTGCCATCGTTATCTCCTAACCATTTTAATAGAAACCAATCAAGGTCCTTTTTATCGTTGAACTCAAAAACATGATACGCTGTACGTGCGTGATATCCAAATGTTTCGATACACCAATCATTTATATCAACATATACCTCTTCAGGGTAGGGTTCGTCAAACTCCTCCCACCCTGGCATATCATTCTTTGTCCATACTTCAGCAATCCACTTTTTGTGATTGTGATGCTGCCTGAATCTTATGTCCATAGTCCGTGACGCACTTTGATAAGACGAATCATCATTTCTTCATCTTCTTTTTCGTAAGCGGCTTCGATTTTACGAAGTAGCTTGTGTGCTTTGGTACTCATCTTTTTAAGTTCAGGAGTTTTATCTGCGCTGAAACTTAGTTTGCCACCGTTGGCTAGACGTGCTGCTTCACAGTAAGCACTCCAACCACTTGCTTCCATTGGTTCTGGACGATTACGATACACCTGTGTCCACCAATTGTACAAGTCAAGAATTTCTTGTGCTTTTTCTGCCTGGGGTGTGAGCTTGCCAACGTTTGGACTATCATCTCCGACTTCATCAGCTTGCCAGCGTAGATTGCGTTGCCACTCCAGATTGTCGAGTCCAGCTTGGGCACAGCGCCAGCGGTGGAGGTTGAGCCATCCAAAGTTCCACCATGGTGCGTTGTACTTTGCTCGGTCTTCTTTACCTGCCCAGAGCAAGTGCCACCAGGCGAGTTCCACTTCCACAAAGTCCTGTAGCTCATTAAATAGGCAAGGCAAAAAGCGATTTCCCACATCGTGCCAAGTCCCTGGTTTAATATCGCGAGCATGGGCAGTAAGAGCGTGAGTACGAGTAATAAAGCGGTTATTACAATAGTACTTAATGGAACGGAGTTTTTCTGGAATGTAGAAAATAAATTTTTGGATGTAATCCAGACCTTCCTCAGCCAGCCACCAACGAACTGGATAGCCTGCTTTAGCACGTTTTTCCCAATCATCCCATTCCTCCGAAGTACCCATTTTTAGTTTGGCAGTGCCTCTTAACCAGTCGGCAAATTTTGAACACGTCCAGTAATTTCTCATAATTTATACATCTCACAAAAAGTCTCAAAGGGAAGTTTTGACCAAAAGTCAAATGCTTCCCTTATGTTATTAAATGTCCTAGACCGTCTTTGGTTTAGTCGATAATAAACAACTCGATACATCAGTCGTCCGACTTAACACCAAACAATTGCAACAAGTTTAGGAACAGGTTAATGAAGTCCAAGTACAAGCTCAATGCGCCAAGCACTTCAGTTGAAGTATTTTCCTCGGACTCAACACTGACCATTTCACGAATTTGTTGCGTATCGTAAGCAGTGAATCCTAGGAAGATTAAGATAGCAATTGCGCTGATGACCATCTGTGCAACAGTGCTGCCAACAAACATGTTGATAACACTGGCAATGATAATTGCAATCAGTGCAACAATCAAGATATCACCAATACCACTCAAATCACGCTTGGTAAAGTATCCGTAAAAGCTCATAACACCAAACAGTACTGCTGCACCCATGAACGCATTAAAGATACTAAGCATTGTGTAAACAGCAAAGATCACCGCAAAGCTAAGTCCCATGAGCGCAGCAAATGCCATTAGGGCGGCAATAGCAGCACCCTTGGGTGGGTTTGCACCAACAAATGGCACAAGGACGAATACTGCAACCAGCGGTGCAAAGATCACGACCCAGTGCATGATTCCTGTGAAAAAGAATTGTACTAGATCAGGACTAGTTCCAACTCCGAAGCTGACCAGCATACTGACTAGTGTAGCTAGGCCCATGTAACCGTAAACACGGCCCATGGCTTGATTGATTTGTTCAGCTGAACGATATACGCCTGTTGCAAACATTATTTGCTCTCCTTAGTAACAAAAGGTGCAAGTACTGGAGGAGTCCAGCCTTGTGGTTTGAGGACTTTGCCATCCTCACGCTTACGAACTTTACCAGTCTCTTTGTCGATTTTGGCAAAGTTAGTTTTCATAACTTCTTTCCAACCACCCTCGCCGTCTGCGCCCATGCTGTGAATAGCACCAGCAGTGACGACCATGATGTCAAGCAATGCATCAAGAACTTCAACATTGTCATTGT
>JACCDG011403032.1_pt1 | contig 16850 bp, 16 predicted proteins | sample 7442471 | NCBI WGS metagenome assembly JACCDG01 (sample SAMN15323444, study PRJNA562643) | freshwater metagenome | isolation source: river surface water | place: USA:Blue River Watershed | collected 2017-08-17 | reverse complement strand
GTCGCCAGTCAAGGTGAAGGGGCGCTTGGAGAAATCGACCTTGTTGATGTGGTCAAACACGATTTGGGTGTTGAAGCGTTCAGCGTGTTGCTGAAAACGCTGCATCAGTTCTGGGCCTTGCACACCGTTCACATCGGCGGGCCAGTTGTCCACTTCGGTGGTGGTCATCAATTGGCCGCCTTGGGCCATGCCGGTGATCAACAAAGGCTTGAGGTTGGCGCGGGCAGCATACACCGCAGCGGTGTAGCCAGCAGGGCCGGAGCCGAGAATCAAAACTTGGGCGTGTTGGTTGGTAGACATCTGGAGAGGGCAATCAAAGAGACAATAAAGGCAAGATTGTAAGAACCTCTCCCTTTACCCCTGACGGCGCAAGGTTGCCGCTCGGGTAAGCTCTGCCTCTAGACATGACTTACTCGCTCAATACATTAAAGAATGATCCGCGCGCATCCTCTGCCGATGCGGACAACAAGCCCACAGGTTTTCGCCGCTTTGCGCAGGAGATTGCGCTGACGGCTGGCTTTGTGCTCATGACCTTTTGGTTGCTGGCTTTGCTCACCCATTCACCGCTCGACCCCGCTTGGACCACGTCGGGTGCGAGTGGCACGGTACGCAACTTTGGCGGCCGCATGGGCGCCTTGTTTGGCGACTTGAGCTTTTTCTTGCTTGGTTATTCGGTGTGGTGGTGCTACGCCGCAGCGTTGGTGGCTTGGCTGTCGGCCTTGGCCAACCGCTTGCGTGACGAAGATGAGCCAGCCCCAGAGCACACAGGCTGGCGCTACACGCGCTTTGCGTTTTGGGCGGGTCTGGCCTTGCTGTTGATTTCGAGCACCGGCTTAGAGTGGACGCGCATGTACCGCTTTGAAGACCGTTTACCCGGCCACAGCAGCGGTGGCGTGTTGGGCTATCTGGTTGGGCCCTCGAGCTTGAACTGGTTGGGTTTCAACGGCTCGGGTTTGATTTTCATTGTGTTTGGCGTGGTCGGTGCTTCGTGGGTGTTTCGTTTCTCATGGGGGCAGGCCGCTGAAAACATTGGCGCTTTGCTCGACGGTTTGTACGAAAAGTGGCGTGAACGCCGCGAACGTGAAGAAGACGTTGCCTACGGCTTGGTAGCCGCCCGTGAGCGTGAAGAAGTAGTGATAGAAGAGCGCGTGGAAATCAAAGAGCACCCGCCCATTGCCGTGCACATCGAGCCAGAAATGATCGAAGTGCCAAAGAGCGCACGCGTGGCCAAAGAGCGTCAAAAAACGTTGTTCACGGATGCCGAAACCGATTCACGCTTGCCGCAAGTCGACTTGCTAGACGACCCGCTGATTCGACAAGACACCGTGGCTCCTGAAACGCTGGAAATGACCAGCCGCATGATTGAGAAAAAACTCAAAGACTTCGGCGTGGAAGTGCGTGTGGTGGCTGCGTCGCCTGGCCCTGTGATTACCCGCTACGAGATTGAACCTGCCACTGGCGTGAAAGGCTCGCAAGTGTTGAACCTCGCCAAAGACTTAGCACGTTCACTCTCGCTGGTGTCTATCCGCGTGGTCGAAACAATTCCCGGCAAAAACTACATGGCGTTGGAGTTGCCCAATGCCAAGCGACAGTCCATCCGTTTGAGCGAAATTTTGGGCTCAGATGTGTACAACGAATCCAAGTCCATGCTCACCATGGGCTTGGGCAAAGACATTGTGGGCAACCCCATCGTTGCCGATTTGGCCAAGATGCCTCACGTGTTGGTGGCGGGTACAACCGGCTCGGGTAAGTCGGTGGGTATCAATGCCATGATCTTGTCCTTGCTTTACAAGGCTGAAGCACGCGATGTGCGCTTGCTGATGATTGACCCCAAGATGTTGGAGATGTCGGTGTACGAAGGTATTCCGCATTTGCTGGCGCCTGTGGTGACCGACATGCGCCAAGCTGCACATGGCCTCAACTGGTGCGTGGGCGAAATGGAAAAACGCTACAAGCTCATGAGCAAGCTAGGTGTGCGTAACCTTGCGGGCTACAACGCGAAAATTGACGAAGCCGCTTCGCGCGAAGAGTTCATCTACAACCCCTTCAGCTTGACCCCTGAGCAGCCCGAGCCATTGCAACGCTTGCCACACATCGTGGTGGTGATTGATGAGTTGGCTGATTTGATGATGGTGGTGGGCAAGAAGATTGAAGAGCTGATTGCACGTCTTGCACAAAAGGCGCGTGCCGCAGGTATCCACTTAATTTTGGCCACACAACGCCCCAGCGTGGATGTGATCACGGGCTTGATCAAAGCCAATATTCCCACGCGTATCGCGTTCTCTGTCGGCTCCAAGATTGACAGCCGCACGATCCTGGACCAAATGGGTGCTGAGGCGCTGTTGGGTATGGGTGACATGCTGTACATGGCCAGCGGCACAGGCTTCCCCGTGCGTGTGCACGGCGCGTTTGTGAGCGACGAGGAAGTGCACCGCGTGGTGAACTACTTGAAGAGTCAAGGCGAACCTGATTACATCGAGGGTGTGCTCGAAGGCGGCACGGTCGATGGCGATGGCAATGCGACAGGCCCCGATTTGTTTGGCGAAGTGTCGGCTGAAAAAGACCCGATGTATGACCAAGCGGTTGAAGTGGTGTTGAAGAACCGCAAGGCCAGCATCTCGCTGGTGCAGCGCCACTTGAAGATTGGCTACAACCGCGCCGCACGTTTGGTGGAAGACATGGAGAAGGCTGGCATGGTCAGCGCTATGAGTAGCAACGGTCAGCGTGAAATTTTGGTACCTAAGCGTGACGACTAAGTCTGACTCACCAGTACAGACAATGAATGGTTTTCATATGATTTCAGTTTTTTTAAAACGTCCCCTGCGTCAAGGTGGCGCAGCCTTGGCTGTCTGTGCATTGAGCGTTAGCATGGCCTGCGCAAGCAGCCTTGACACACTTGAAACGTTTTTGAAATCTACCAAGACTGGCCGCGCCGACTTCACCCAAGTGGTGACACCGCCTGCCAAAGCAGGGCAGACCACCGTGCGCAGCAAAACGTCGACAGGGCAGTTCGCGTTTGTGCGCCCTACGCGTTTTCGCTTTGATTACATCAAGCCGTTTCCGCAAGTTATCGTGGCCGATGGTCACACCTTGTGGCTGTATGACGCGGATTTAGAGCAAGTCACTGCACGCAGACAAGCGCAAGCCTTAGGCAGCACGCCTGCCGCCTTGGTGGCTACTGCGGTCGACCTAGTCGCCTTGCAAAAAGAATTCAGCCTTGAGGCGCAAGCTGATGCGGATGGTTTGCAGTGGGTACAAGCCACGCCCAAGAATCGCGAGAGCACTATTCAAGCGGTGCGCATGGGCCTGCGTAACGATGGCGCACAGGTAAGCCTCGGCAAGCTCGAGATATTCGATGCCATGGGCCAGCGTTCGGTGTTGACCTTTGATCGATTTGAAGTGAACCCCGCCAGCCTAAGTGCAGCGCAATTTAACTTCGTGACGCCCAAAGGTGTGAGCGTCATTCGCCCCTGAGCACGACGATGAGCCCAACACAGGCCAAGCCCGTGTTGCAAGGCTTGCCACCCTTGCTAGATGCCAGCACACGATTGCTGGTGTTGGGAAGTTTTCCGGGCGTGGCTTCTCTGCGTGCACAGCAGTATTACGGCCACCCACAAAACCAGTTCTGGAAAATCATGGCCACGCTGTTGTCACCTCATGCGGCAGAGGTATTGGCCATGCCCTATGCCGAGCGTACTCAGTGGTTGCTCAGTCAAGGCGTGGGTTTGTGGGATGTGTACGCCGCGTGTGAACGCGAAGGCAGCTTAGATGCCAGCATTCAAAATGCGCAGCCCAACGATTTCCAAAGCCTGCGCGTGCGTTGCCCTGGTTTGGTGGCGATCGTGCACAACGGTGGTGAAAGTTTTAAGCACGCTAAGCTCACCCGCGCTCTGGGGCGGCCTGTGTATCGACTGCCTTCGACCAGTCCAGCGCATGCTAGTTGGACGTTCGAGCGCAAATGCCAGGCTTGGCATGAGGTGTTTCAAGCTGCAGGTTTGTTGGGTTGAATAGCTTTCTGTTGCGAGGTCAAAGTCAAGCCCTTCGCTACACTTAAGACATCTATAAATCAAAGCCTTTTAAAGCGTGTCCTCTACCCACATCCCACTCGCTGAACGCTTGCGCCCCCGTACGTTGGGTGAAGTCATAGGCCAGCAGCATTTGCTGGGCGAGGGCATGGCGCTGCGCGTGGCATTTGAGTCGGGCCAGCCGCACAGCTGCATTTTGTGGGGGCCGCCGGGCGTAGGCAAAACCACCATTGCACGCTTAATGGCCGATGCGTTTGACGCGCAATTTTTATCTATCAGCGCGGTATTGGGCGGTGTGAAAGAAATTCGTGAGTCGGTAGAGCAAGCCATCTCTGCCCGTGACTCTTTGGACCCCAAACGCACCATCATGTTTGTGGACGAGGTGCACAGATTCAACAAAAGTCAGCAAGACGCGTTCTTGCCGCATGTGGAATCGGGCCTGTTCACCTTCATTGGCGCAACGACTGAGAACCCTTCGTTTGAAGTGAATTCGGCCTTGCTGTCACGTGCGGCGGTGTATGTGCTGCAGTCGCTCAGTGTGGATGATCTGACGCAAATCATTGCCAAAGCACAAGCCATTGGTGCAGTGCCTGCTTTGGAAGAGGCAGCTCTAGAGCGCCTGATTGCCTATGCCGATGGCGATGCGCGTCGCTTGCTCAACACGCTTGAGACCTTATCGGTGGCGGCCAACCGCGAGAAGCTAGAAGAAATCAACGACACGTGGCTCATGCGCGTGTTGGGTGAGCGCATGCGCCGCTACGACAAAGGCGGTGAGCAGTTTTACGACACCATCAGCGCGTTGCACAAATCGGTGCGTGGCTCTGACCCAGATGCAGCTTTGTATTGGTTGGTTCGGATGCTCGATGGCGGCGCAGAGCCCAAATACATGGCGCGCCGTTTGATTCGCATGGCGGCGGAAGACATTGGCTTGGCCGACCCGCGTGCTTTGCGTTTGGCTCTGGATGCAGCCGAGGTGTATGAGCGTTTGGGATCGCCCGAAGGCGAGCTGGCCTTGGCCGAGTGTGTGGTGTATTTGGCCGTCGCGCCCAAGTCGAATGCCGTTTACAAGGCTTACAACGAAGCCAAAGCCCTCATCAAAAAAGACGGCACGCGCCCTGTGCCCATGCACTTGCGCAACGCGCCGACCAAGATGATGAAGGACATGGACTGGGGCAAGGGCTACCGCTATGCCCATGACGAAGAAGATGGCTTTGCAGCGGGCGAAAATTACATGCCCGAAGGCTTGGAAAATACGGGCTTTTACCGCCCTGTAGAGCGCGGTTTAGAGATCAAAATAGCCGACAAATTGCGCCACTTGCGCGACAAAAACAAACAAGCAGGTAAATAACAAATGGACGTCTTGCTTCAACAAGTCATCAACGGCTTGGTGCTCGGCAGCATGTATGCGTTAGTGGCTTTGGGTTACACCATGGTCTACGGCATCATCAACCTCATCAACTTCGCGCATGGCGAGGTGTTGATGATTGGTGCTTTGTGCAGCTGGTCGGTCATCGGACTCTTACAGCCGCTCATGCCCGATACACCGGGCTGGGTGTTGTTGATCATTTCAATGGTGGCGGCATCCATCGCCGCGGCAGCGCTGAACTACGCGATTGAAAAAATTGCCTATCGCCCATTGCGCAATGCACCTAAGCTGGCCCCGCTCATCACAGCCATTGGCATGTCCATCTTGCTGCACACGTTGGCCATGATTGTGTGGAAGCCTAACTACAAGCCTTTCCCCACCATGTTGCCCACTACGCCGTTTGAAATTGGCGAGGCGGTAATCACACCTACGCAGTTGATGATCTTGGGACTGACTGTGGTGGCTTTGGCCGTGTTGTCATGGTTGGTGAATCGCACCAAGCTAGGCCGCGCCATGCGTGCGACGGCTGAAAACCCACGCGTGGCTAGCCTCATGGGCGTGAAGCCCGATGTGGTGATTTCGGCCACCTTCATCATTGGCGCAGTGCTTGCCACCATCGCGGGTGTGATGTGGGCTATGAACTACGGCACAGCGCATCATGCGATGGGCTTCTTGCCTGGCCTCAAAGCCTTTACCGCTGCTGTGTTTGGCGGCATTGGTAACTTAGGCGGTGCGGTGCTGGGCGGTTTGCTGTTGGGCCTGATTGAGTCGATTGGCTCTGGCTACTTGGGCGAGCTCACCGGTGGTGTGCTGGGCAGCCACTACACCGACATTTTGGCCTTCATTGTGTTGATCGTCACGCTTACCTTGCGCCCCTCAGGCCTGTTGGGTGAGCGCGTGGCAGACAGGGCTTGATCACCATGACACACAAACTCTTTTCTAACCGTTGGCTGATGGCCGCTGTGCTGCTGTCATTGCCGCTGGTGTTGCAAAACTTTGGCAACGCTTGGGTGCGCATTGCTGACATGTCACTGTTGTATGTTTTGCTGGCGCTGGGCCTGAACATTGTGGTGGGCTACGCAGGCTTGCTTGACCTAGGTTATGTGGCGTTCTTTGCCGTGGGTGCCTATTTGTTTGGGCTTTTGGCTTCGCCGCATTTGACCGATGTGTTTCCGTGGATTGCAGTGATGTTTCCTGATGGCTTGCACCTGAGTCTGTGGCTGGTGTTGCCATTGGCCGCTGGCTTGGCGGGCTTGTTTGGTGTGTTGCTGGGCGCACCCACTTTGAAGCTGCGCGGCGACTACTTGGCCATCGTCACCTTGGGCTTTGGCGAAATCATTCGCGTGTTTTTGAACAACCTTGACCACCCCGTCAACATCACCAACGGCCCCAAGGGCCTGGGGCAAATTGACGCGGTGAGTGTGTTTGGATATCCGCTCTCCAAACGATTGGACTTGGGCTTCATTGAGTTGTCTTCCGTCACCTTGTATTACTACCTGTTCTTAACGCTGGTGGTGGTGAGTGTGGTGATTTGTCACCGCTTGGAGTACTCACGCATTGGCCGTGCATGGATGGCGATTCGTGAAGACGAAATTGCTGCTAAAGCCATGGGCTTGAATACCCGTAATTTGAAGCTCATGGCGTTTGGCATGGGCGCTTCGTTTGGTGGCGTGTCGGGCGCGATGTTTGCCGCCTTCCAAGGCTTTGTGTCTCCCGAGTCATTCAGCCTCATGGAGTCGGTGATGATTGTGGCGATGGTGGTGCTGGGTGGCTTGGGCCATTTGCCTGGCGTCATCTTGGGTGCAGTGTTGTTGGCGGCTTTGCCCGAGGTGCTGCGTTATGTGGCAGGCCCTTTGCAAGCCATGACCGATGGTCGCTTGGATGCAGCTATCTTGCGCCAGTTACTGATTGCTTTGGCCATGGTCACCATCATGTTGTGGAAGCCACGCGGCTTATGGCCCACGCCTGAACACGGTAAAAACCTCAACCCACAAGGAGGTGCGCGATGAGCGACCTCGTGTTGAACGTCTCCGATATTTCCAAACGCTTTGGCGGCTTGCAAGCGTTGACAGATGTGCGCATGCAAATTGAGCGCGGTCAGGTCTATGGCCTGATTGGCCCCAACGGCGCAGGCAAGACCACGTTTTTCAACGTCATTACCGGCCTTTATGCGCCCGACAGTGGCAGCTTTGAGTTGGCTGGTAAGCCTTATGAACCGACCGAGGTGCACTTGGTGGCTCAAGCCGGCATTGCACGCACGTTTCAAAATATCCGTTTGTTTGCCGAGATGACTGCCCTCGAAAACGTGATGGTGGGTCGCCATGTGCGCACTAGCTCGGGCTTGCTAGGCGCAATTTTCAGAACCGCCAAATTCAAAGCGGAAGAGCTGGCGATTGAGCAACGCGCTCGCGAGCTGCTGGACTACGTGGGCATTGCCAACTTGGCCGACTACAAAGCCCGCACGCTGAGCTATGGCGATCAACGTCGCTTAGAAATTGCCCGCGCACTGGCCACCGACCCACAACTCATTGCACTTGATGAGCCTGCCGCTGGCATGAACGCCACCGAAAAAGTGCAGCTGCGCGAACTCATCGACAAAATTCGCCGCGACCACCGCACCGTGCTGTTGATTGAACACGATGTGAAGTTGGTCATGGGCTTGTGTGACCGTGTGACCGTGCTCGACTATGGCAAGGTGATTGCCCAAGGTACACCGGCCGAGGTGCAGCGCAACCCACAAGTGATTGAAGCCTATCTCGGCACGCAATCAGAACATGGGGGGCATTGAGATGAAACACAACAACGCAGCTGTGTTGCTGAAGGTCAGCAATGTGAAGGTCGGCTATGGCGGCATTCAAGCCGTCAAAGGTGTGAGCCTAGAGGTGCGCGATGGCGAGTTGGTCTCGCTCATTGGCTCGAACGGCGCAGGCAAAACCACCACCATGAAAGCCATCACGGGCCTATTGACTTTGGGTGCTGGCCACATTGAGTTGGCAGGCAAAACCATTGATGGCCAGGGTCCATGGGATTTGGTGCAACAAGGCCTAGCGATGGTCCCGGAAGGCCGCGGTGTGTTCACCCGCATGACCATCGTCGAGAACCTGCAAATGGGTGCGTACATCCGCGATGACAAAGCGGCCATTGCGGAGGACATCGAACGTGTGTTCACTACCTTCCCACGCCTCAAAGAACGTCGCGACCAATTGGCTGGCACGATGTCGGGTGGTGAGCAACAGATGTTGGCCATGGGTCGCGCCTTGATGAGTCGCCCTAAAGTGTTGTTGCTCGATGAGCCTTCCATGGGCTTGTCACCCATCATGGTGGACAAGATCTTTGAAGTGATTCAAGAGGTGTCAGCCCAAGGCGTGACGATTTTGTTGGTTGAACAAAACGCCAGTCGCGCCCTGCAAATAGCAGACCGTGGCTATGTGATGGAGTCCGGCTTGATCACGTTGAGTGGCGATGCTCATGAGATGCTGCACGACCCCAAAGTACGCGAAGCTTATCTGGGCGAATAAACCTGCGCTTTGAAGAGAGGAGGGCTTAGCCCTCCATCATCCAAATCAACACTTGCTTGGCCACAAAGCCCAGCATGCCAAAGGCCAGCACCAAGAACAACACAAAGGTGCCGAACTTACCGGCTTTGGATTCACGCGCAAGCTGAAAAATAATGAACAGCATGTACAGCATGAAGCCGCCCACGCCAAAGGTCAGCCCGAATTGGGCGAATTGTTCTTCTGTCATAAAAAATCAGTGGACCGTGGGGTCGTAAACGACCAGGTCGCGATAGGCGTGCCAACTGGCATGGCCCAACATGGGCACGACGCCTAGTAAGCCTAAAAATGCAGAGCCAATGCCTAAAGCGGTGAATAGACACAAAATACCTGCCCAGCAGGCCATGGCAAAGGGGTTCATTGCCACCACTCGCCAACTGGTGAGCACCGCTTGTTGCACGGTGAGGGTGGGATGGTCCATGAGTAAGGGAATGGTCACCAAGGTCGATGCATACATGGGAGCAGCAATGAGCGCGCTCATCAACACCCAAATTTCAAACAAACCAAACTCGGGTTTCAGTACCACCAAGCGAATGAAGTCAGCAGGCGTGTGAACGCTGGCAGGCAACATCCACTGGATCAACGCAGCTGAGCAAACCAGCCAGCCTGCGCTGGATAGTGCCAAGAGCAAACCAAATTGAATCAAACGCTTATCGCCACAAGTCCAAATGCGAAACGCATCTGCCAGAGTGGCTTCTTCGTCGCGCTCTAAGCGGCGGCTGATGTCGTACAAACCCGTGGCGAGAAGTGGCGCCAAGATCATGCAGGCTGACAGCATGGCAGCGATCCACCAAAAATCATGGCGTGCAAACCAAAACAAACCACCACCAATGAGTGCGAGTATGAAGCCATGCGCCACACCTGCTGTGGGGCAGCGCTCCATGTCTCGCCATGCCAGCGCGAGCCAATGCATGGGGCGGATCATTTCAATGTCTTTGACCTCGAGGGAGGGGTGGGGTTGGATGAGTTTCATATCGCTCAGTCGATTCGCGCACCCGAGCGTTTGATGACGGGCGCCCATTTGACGGATTCATCGTGAATCAATTTTGTGAACTGCTCTGGTGTGCCGCCTACGGGCTCAAGCCCGGCAGACTTGAGACGTTCTTTCACTGCCACGTCATTCAGAGCCGCGTTCAAAGCGCTGTTGATGCGATCCACCACCGCGTGTGGTGTACCCGCAGCAACGAGCACGCCGTTCCATGCCAAAGCTTCAAAGCCTTTGAGTTCAGGCACACCGCTTTCTGCCACCGTGGGCACATCGGGCAGCAGTGGGTAGCGCTGCGCGCTTGTGACAGCCAAATATTTCAAGCGACCTTGCTTGACTTGCGGAGAAATCACCGTGGGCACAGAAGCGATGAACTGTGTTTCGCCAGACATGGTGGCCATTACAGCTGGTGGGCTTCCGTTGAAGGGGATATGCACGGCATAGGTATTGGTCACCGCTTTGATGTATTCCATGGTCAAGTGTGATGAGCTGCCGTTGCCCACAGATGCAAAGTTGTATTTGCCCGGCGAGGACTTCATCAACGCAATGGCCTCGCGCATGGTGTTAGCTGGCAGTTGTGCGTTGACGGCGATCACATTGGGCTGCGAGGTGGTGATCATCACCGGTTGCAAATCTTTCAGTGGCTGATAGGGCAGCTTGGGGTAGAGGTAAGGTGCGAACGACAAAGGGCCGTTGTACGACATAACCCAGGTATAGCCATCAGGTGCTGACTTGGCCACTTCGTTGGTGCCTAAGGTGCCGCCTGCTTGTGGCTTGTTTTCCACCACCACAGCTTGGCCCAAGTTGTCTTTGAGCTTGTCTTGCATGGCGCGAGCAATCACATCGAGCGATGAGCCAGCAGGCGCCACCACGACCCAACGAATGGTCTTGCTAGGAAAGCTCTGCGCATGTGCGCTTGACATGCACAGCCCCGCGCCCAAACTCATCAAAGCAGGCAGAAGGCGAAGCAGTTGGCGGCGTGGGGTAGGTGTAATGCTGTGCATGTTTATCTTTCGTTATTTGGCTTTGTCAGCTGCTGAGGTGAAGGAGTCGGCATAGAACTCGTCCGTTGGCAAGCCAGCTTGTGTGTAGGCTGCCCGAGCGGAGTCCACAACAATGGGTGCGCCGCAAGCGTACACCTGATAGCCGCTGAGTTCTGCGTGGTCTTGCAACACGGCAGCGTGCACAAAGCCTGTGCGACCCGTCCAGTGATCCTCAGGCAATGCGTCAGATACCACGGGCACGTAGGTAAGGCTAGGCATGGCAGCCGCTTGGGCTAGCACCCAGTCGTGCATGTAGAGGTCGGCAGGGCGGCGGCCACCCCAGTAGAGCGTCACGGGGCGTGTGATGCCCTTGTGTTGCATGTGCTCCAACATCGCTTTGATGGGCGCAAAGCCTGTGCCAGACGCCAAGAACACCAAAGGTTTGTCAGAGTCTTCACGCAAGAAGAAACTGCCTTGTGGGCCTTCGATGCGTTGGATTTCTTTTTCTTTCATCGCACCAAACACGTGGTCGGTGAACTTACCGCCGGGCATGTGGCGGATGTGCAGTTCAATCGCAGGGGAGCCTTCAACAAAGGTATGTGGTGCATTGGCCATCGAGTAGCTGCGGCGGTCGCCGTCGCGCAACAAAAAGTCAACGTACTGACCGGCGTGGAATTTCATCGGGTCAGCGGCGGGTAATTGCAACTTGACGATCATCACGTCGTGTGAGGCTTTCTCCAACGAAACAACACGAACGGGCATTTTCTTGATGGGAAAGGCACCTTCCTCCACCACTTGGCGCGATTCCAGCACCACATCGCTGTGCGCAGTGGCGCAGCAGGTGAGCACAAAGCCGTTGGCTTCTTCTTCGGCGCTCAGTGCTTTCTCTTGGTGTGTGCCGTGGGTGACGTCGCCTGAAATCTTTTTGCATTTGCATGAACCGCAAGCGCCGTCTTTGCAGCCGTAGGGCAGGCCAATGCCTTGGCGCAGGCCTGATGCCAGCAAGGTTTCGTCAGAATTGGCAGTGAATGCTCGGCCGCTGGGTTGGACCGTGATGTTGAAACTCATCTTTGGGTATCCTTGAACTTTTATAGGGTGTATTTTGCCTTCCAATCAATCCCCCCTTGGCGCTTTGCCTTCTCGCTTCAAACGCGAACGTTTGCTCATCATCGGTTGCGGTGATGTGGGCCAGCGCCTGGTGCGCGCGCAGCGCCATGTGCAAGTCGTGGCGCTTACCTCTAGCCCTGAACGCGTGGCCGCCTTGCGCGGCCAAGGCGTGACGCCTGTGGTGGGTAATTTGGATGCGCCAGCTAGCCTCCAACGCCTAGCGGGCTGGGCCACGCGTGTGCTACACCTTGCGCCTCCGCCTTTGCAGGGCAGCACAGATCCACGCACTTTGGCGCTTACCCGTATGTTGATGCGCCGTAGTGCGCCGCACAGTGTGGTGTACGGCTCGACCAGCGGTGTGTATGGGGACTGCGCGGGCGCATGGGTATATGAGAACCGCGGGGTGAATCCCACCACACCTCGGGCCCAACGGCGTGTGGATGCCGAAGCGCGTGTGCGTCACTTGGGGCGTTGGCGCTCCAGCGCTGTGCGAGTGAGTGTGTTGCGCATCCCCGGCATCTATGCGCCTGACCGCGATGGAGGTACACCGCGTGATCGCTTGCTGCGCGGCACGCCTGTGTTGGCGCGCGAAGATGATGTGTTTACCAATCACATCCATGCTGATGATTTGGCGCGAGCCTGTCAGTTAGCGCTTTGGCGCGGAAAGTCTCAACGCATATACAACGTCAACGACGACAGTCAACTGCTGATGGGCGACTACTTTGACATGGCCGCAGGTCTATATGGCTTAGCCAAGCCACCGCGCATTGGCCGCGCCCAAGCGCAAACCGAGTTGCCAGCGATGCAGCTCAGTTTCATGAGCGAGTCGCGCCGTATGGTGAACACGCGCATGAAGCGCGAGCTGCGTTTGCAGCTGCGCTACCCTCGCGTTGAAAAGGGTTTAAGTTGAAAGGCTATTGATAGGGCCACGCGATTTATGTCGTGACCCACAAGCGTATCAATCGGACTTGATGTTGCCAGCCTTGATCGCCTTGGCCCAGCTGGCCGTGTCGCGCTCTAAGAGTTTGGTGGTGTTGTCGGGTGTGAGGTAGCGCACTTCAACGCCTGCCGCATCGGCGCGTTGCTTGGTCTCTGGCTGCTCCATGCTGCGCTTGACATCAGCTGACAGCTTTTGCACCACTTCTTTGGGCGTGCCGCTTGCTACATACAAGGCCACCCATGATTCCAACTCAAAGCCACTCAGGCCAGCTTCGGATGCAGTGGGCACTTGCGGCAGTTGTGGATGACGAATTTTGCCGGTCACTGCCAAAGCTTTGAGCTTGCCACTCAGCACGTGGCCCATGACCGAAGGTGGCGTGGTGATGAACACTTGCACTTGACCGGCGAGTACGTCTTGAATGGCTTGACCCGAACCCTTGTAGGGCACGTGTGTCATTTCAATGCCGGTTTGTTGCTTGAAAATTTCAGTGCCAATGTGTGACACCGAGCCGTTGCCCTGTGAGGCGTAGTTGAGTTTGCCGGGGTTTTGTTTGGCCCAAGCGATGAACTCTTTCAAGTTGTTCGCCGGTACAGAAGGATGAACCGCAATCACGTTGGTCGCCACGGTGATGAGGCCCACAGGCGTGAGGTCTTTCAGCTCCCAGGGCAGTTTGTCCATCAGGATTGGGTTTGCAATGTGATACCCCGAGTACGACACCAACACGGTGTAGCCGTCTTTGGCGCTGCGTGCCACGTTGGCATAAGCCAAGTTGCCACTGCCGCCTGGCTTGTTGTCGACCACCACCGATTGGCCTGTGAGGCGAGCCAAAGGCTCGCTCACCAAACGTGCTGACGTGTCGACCAAACCACCGGGTGGGTTGGGCACCACCAAGGTGATGGGCTTGCTGGGATACGCATCAGCTTGTGCATGAGCGGCGATTGGCGCGATGAAGGCGCTTGCGCTGATGACGGTGGTGGCGAGCAATGCTGTGTTGAGGCTGCGGCGGGTGAGGTGTTTCATGTTGTCTCCTGTTGGTTTTTATATCGTTTGTCTTGATCGAAGTTGCTTAGCGCTGTCCCATTTGTACGGCTTCAAAAATGCCTTGTGCTTCACGCGGCATGCAGCGCCAGTATTGCGGGCTGGCTTGAACCTTGCCATGCAAGGCAGCTGCAGCTTCCCAAACCCAGCGAGGCTTGTAGAGGAAAGCTCTGGCTAGGGCGATCAAATCAGCATCGCCTCGCACCAAGATGTCCTCGGCTTGCCGTGGTTCGGTGATCAGGCCCACTGCAATGGTGGGCATCCCTGTTTTTTGCTTCACCAGTTTGGCAAACGGCACTTGGTAGTCTGGGCCGAGCGCAATTTTTTGTTGCGCCGCCACACCGCCCGATGAGATGTGCACAAAGTCTGCACCAGCGAGCTTGAGGCGCAGAGAAAAGTCTGCGGTTTCTTCAGGTGTCCAGCCGTTGTCTACCCAATCTGAAGCTGAGATACGCATGCCTAAAGAACCTTTGTAAACCGCACGTACGGCTTCAAAAACTTCCATGGGGAAGCGCGTGCGGTTGTCAAAGTGGCCACCGTAGGCATCGGTGCGGTGGTTGGCGATGGGGGACAAAAACTGGTGCAGCAAATAGCCATGTGCGCCGTGCAACTCGATGGCCTCAATGCCCATGGCCTCAGCGCGCTGAGCGGCTTTGGCAAACGCTTTTTTGATGTGTTCCAAGCCTTGTGCGTCTAGCTCGTGCGGTGCAGTTTCTTGTGCCAAGTGTGGAATGGCTGATGGGCCTACGGTGGACCAGCCGCCTTGTGCGGGCGACAGCAACTGGCCGCCTTGCCAAGGCGCTGCACTAGAAGCCTTGCGCCCTGCGTGCGCAAGCTGAATACACACCGGCACGTTGGGCGCGAGCTTGCGGCCGCGATGCAGTTTGTCTTGCAAGGCTGCAGCCGTGGCGTCGTCCCATAGACCTAAGCACAAGGGCGTAATGCGACCTTCTGGCACGACGGCAGTGGCCTCGATGATGAACATGGCTGCACCGCTGTTGAGCAAGTTGGTCCAATGCGTCAAATGCCAGTCAGTGGCTTGGCCTTTGTCTGCGGAGTATTGGCACATGGGCGCCACGATGGCACGGTTGGCCAAAGTCAGTGGGCCGTTTGGCGAGGTGAGGGTAAATTCAGAAAAGAGATGACTCAAGGTGCGCTCCAAAAACAAAAATGCCTGCGGGTGAAGCAGGCATGGATCGTAATCAGAGATGCGCCAGACGGGTGGCATCTGGGTGACAAGGTGATCAGTCTAAGTTGATGTCAAAGTCGTCTGGGTTGCCTTTTTCCAGCTTGCTGTCTTCCTTGTGCACTTTGTCTTCAAAGTCACTCAGGCGGTTGTTGAGGGCATCCACATTGTGTTTGATGCCAGCCAGACGGCCATGAAATGCGTCGTTCATTTGCTCGCGTTTGAGCTTTGCTTGCTGCTGTAGTTCTGCGGCCGTCAATGGGGCGCGAGCTGTAGCAGTGGGGCCGCTCGGCTTTTTGTTGCTACTTGAAGAGGCCGACGCGGGTGCGCTGACCGAGCTGCCACTTTGTGAGCCTGTGGGGAAGTCTACTTTTTTGCGCTCAACGTCACCCGATGGCAATTGCTCAAAGTGCGACTCAATCTTGCCGTTGTCCACGCCTTGGCGGTTAAGTCCCGCGGGTACATCTTGCGGCGTAGCTTGGCGGTTGAGCGAAGGGGCGTCAGAGCCTATGGGCTGGTTGTTGGGCGCGATGCCTGGGCCTTGGGGGATGGCTTGTTGGTTGTTGGCAAAGCCCTCTTGCTTGAGCTGTTGCTGGTTATCTTGCCCACCTAAGCTTGCCAATTTTTGTTCGTTGGCGGCAGTGCCTTCTGTTGGGATGCCCTGTCGATTGATGCTATTGCCATCTTGACTTAGGGATTGGCGGTTGGCTGCTAAGTCGTCTTTGGCAAGCGCTTGCAAATTAGCTGCGGCAGCTGGGCCGTTGGCAATGCCTTGACGGTTGAGTCCTTGTGCATCTTGCGTCACGGACTGGTTGTTGGCAGCCAATGATTTGCCGTCAATGTCTTGTACGTTAGCCGCGATGTTCCCGGCGGGAATATTTTGCACATTGGATGCAACGACATCGGTGGGAATGCCTTGGCGATTGGCATCTATCGCTTTTTCGCCAGCGATATTTTGCTTGTTGGCTGCTATGTTGCCGCCCCCGACGTTTTGCTGATTCGGCGCAATGACATCGGTGGGAATGCCTTGACGATTGGCCTCTAAGGCTTTTTCACCCGCAATACTTTGTTTGTTGGCTGCTATGTTGGTGGAGCCAACGCTTTGAAGATTAGCGGCGATCGCATCCGATGAAACGTTTTGCAGATTAGCAGCCAAGCCTTTGTCGTTGCCAACAGTTTGGATGTTGTCTTGAATTTTGTCAGTGCTGACGTTTTGGACATTGGCCGCGTTTTTATTGGCAGCAACTTTTTGGATGTTGGCGTCCGCATCACCATCTGTTGCAAGGTGCTCTGTGTGTTCTGCAAGCGCGGCAGCCAGAGCTTTTTCGGCCTCTAAAGCGGCTAGCGCTTTTTCTTCAAACGCACGTTTACGCGCTTCGGTCTCTTCTTCGTGAGAAACAACAATGTTTTTTGGGGTTTTGGCGTTACCTGTGTGCTCTGAGACAGACACACTGTGATTAGAGCCACTTCTGACTATGCCGGAAAAGTCGTCGTCATTCATAAGGTCTGAAAGCGTCGCTATCGAGTCAGGACGGTAAGGAGTTACCGATGGTGCCCGGGGCCGGAATCGAACCGGCACGCCTCGCGGCGGGGGATTTTGAGTCCCCTGCGTCTACCAATTTCACCACCCGGGCACGGGAGAGAAGAGCAATATTATGACACAGAT
>JACCDG010133329.1_pt1 | contig 16854 bp, 25 predicted proteins | sample 7442471 | NCBI WGS metagenome assembly JACCDG01 (sample SAMN15323444, study PRJNA562643) | freshwater metagenome | isolation source: river surface water | place: USA:Blue River Watershed | collected 2017-08-17 | reverse complement strand
CGCTCCGGCCTGCGCCTGGCTATCCGTCAGCGGCTCCCGCACAACTGGCTGTGGTGTGCCCCACTTTGCAAGGACTTCACCAATCAGGCCATTTAGCCCGTCCTCGGTAAACCCATAGGCTGGGTGCTGCGTGTCAGCGCGGTTGCGGTAGCTCAGTGCGCCGTGGCGCTTTACCAGCGCCTCAATCTCAGCTTTGCTCGGTGTGTTGCTCATCATGGTTCCTTCCCGGTCGAATGCAGCACAGGTGCCAGCGTGCCTCTGGATGTCAGCTTGTCGCCCCACTCGCGGGCATATCCCTTGCTCAGCATGTGCTGCACTACGTGTCGGCAGCTTCCGGGCTTGAGGCCAAGGCGCTGCTCCATTTCCTCGCGGGCCGCTGGTAGCTGGGCCTGGGCGCGGGTGATAGTGTCTGCCCGCATCACTTGTTTCCTCTTTGTGCGGCTAGGGCTGCGTCCACAGCTTCATCGAAGTCATCTTCACTGTCGTGAGACTTCGGCGCAGGGCCATCAACAACGATTGACCACCGCCCGCCCCAATGCTCGCTAGTGCTTCGGCAGTGCCCTGCTAGAAACCGATACCGCGCCGCATCCTCCAGCACGCTGTCTGCCGCCTGGGCGGGTGGGGTGGCCCGCACAGGGTTAATGCTGGCCTCAACCGTCCACCCATCGCGCGAAACGCGCACCGTGTCCCCGTCAATCAAGGCGATCCCTTCGGCGAGCATGTATTGAGGTTTTCCATGCAAGGCAAAGGCCACGTACACCAGTGCGGCGCGCAGGCGGTCGATTTCGCCACCCGCCGGTGCCGTCACGCTGTCTGCCGGGGCACGGGCTGCGAGTGCTGCCTTTGCGTACTCTGTCGCATAACCCCTCAAAAATTCCTTGATGCCTCCTGGGGTTGTCCCAACATCCCGCAGGTCTGGGTCTGGCAGTGGTGGCAGATCGGCAGGGGTTCCACGAACTGGCGCTGGCTGGGCGGCCCCGCGCCAGCAGGCGTCGCATGAGTGGATGTGTTTTGACATCTTTCCGTGCAGCATCCCGCTGCTGTGCCACGGGTCGGGTGTAAGCGCCCCACAGTAGTCGCACACCAGCGCTGGATACTCACCCGCATGGGCAGGCGCCGCTGCCTGCGCTGGTGCTTTCCCATGGGATGCCAGTGCTGCGCGGATCGCCATACCTGCCTGCAAACCCTCGTTTGAAATCGTCTCGCAGGCTTCAAGCATCATCTGTTCGTCGCCCTGCGCCGCAGTCTCGGCCTCGACTTTCATGCTGTTGATGGCTCGCTGTGCATCTTCAAGTGCGCCAACCAGCCCTGCTGTGCCGGTCTGCTGTGCTCCCGCAGGCTGTGCAGCACGCATGGCGCGGTCCCAGCCGTTGGTGAATGCGGTTTCGTACAGGCGCTCTTCGGTGCGCGTGAGACTGGCGTCGGGGTCGAATGCGTCCAGGCTGGCTCTGCGCTCGTCTTCCATGATGGCGCATTGATGCTCGTAGCCCATCGCAGGCGCCGCGCCCAGGTCCTGGATTGCCTTAGTGGCAGTCGGAGGCCAATCACCGACGTCAATACGGTCCGTAATGAGCGCACTAAACAACTTGAGAGCGGAGTCTCGCGTCTTCACCAACGAGGAGTACTCCGCGTTCAGTGAGGCGGGTGGTTGAACCCAGCTAGCGGGTCGTGGGTCACCCCATTCGGTAGAACCAGCGCAGCCGCAATGCGCAAATGGCTCGTCGGGCTCGAACTGGAACGGCGACTTGCACCTGTCGCAGTGAGGCCAGAAGGTGAGGACGTCACGATTACCTTCCTGGACCACTTTGGCGCCGTAGATCGAAGAATCGGTGCGGTCCCGCTGGTGTTTACTCTCTTCGGGCGAGCGAGTGTTCCAGCGCTCAACAGCGGTTTGAGTAGCTGTTTCTTCCAAATGGAAGTGGCAGTGGTCGCAAATCACACGCTCAGTATAAAAGCCTGCTTTGGCTTCCAGGTAGCGCGGCGCGTTGCCACAGAACGGGCACTCAATCAATTTAGGTACTGTCATGTCATTCTCCGGAAGTGGCTAGCAGTGATTGTCCAAGGGATCTAGCAGATGCAGGCGTGGGGTATTGTCAATGCAGCAGCCGTCAATGTCAAATATTGCGTACTTCATAGGTATGAAACAAAGAAGGGCGACCAACAGTTATGCTGACCGCCCTCTTAGGTTAAGGATGTGAAAGAGTTTCGGTTAGGTGCCGGTCATCTGTGCGTGGCCTAAGAGTTTGCCTTAGCATAAGCCAATGTGTTCTCTACCAGCTTAGTTACTACCTCTGGCAACTTGCGCTTGGTAAAGTGGAAGGCGAAGGCTTCGGCAAACAGTTCCTTGTAGTTGACGGTTGCATACTCAGACACCACAGGCTTGAGGTCTTTCTTGTGGAGGTCAACCTTGGGCCAAAGGCGCTCAATATCTTCCTTGTACTCCGCCTCGAAAAGGAGGTCAAGTTCTTTGAGGGACACTGCACGGCTTTCCTTGATAGAACGCAGGATCCAGTTGAAAGCATTACGATCCTCTTCCTCAAGCTGTCCTCGATAGTCTGAGGGGCGCTCAGCACCATTAACAAGGTCGCGTAAGAGTCGCTCGCTGAGTTGACGCTCAATGGTCTGCTTCTTGACCGAGGTGTTAAACAGTCTAACCCAACGTGCATTAAGCTTGGACCCGGTGGCATGATGCGCGTGCAGGTAGTGTGCATACTCATGCAGGATTACGTACACCATGTCGCCAACCGTGACGGGTACCGATTCTGGACGAATTGAAAATCGGTGTGGGTTCTTCTCTGGGTTATTGGAATGCTTGTAGTACCCAGCCCACTTTGCCTTGATCTCGGCTGAAATAATTTCCCAGACAGCGTTGTCCGGTTGTGGGAGCTTTGCTTTTTCCAAAAGGCGGGCAGCTTCGTCGAATGCTGCCCAGAGCTTCTCCCCAACAGCCTTCTCAGGCTTGTAGAAAAAGCAGATGGGGCCGAAGAAGTCGTGCGTCTTGCGGCCAGTAAATCGGAGACCCACATCCTGGCCGTAAACCTTACCAGGATGTGGTTCTTTACCGAGGACAGTCAACACATCACGCACTGGAACTTCAAAACCTGCACGCAGGGTTTTGATGTGCGCGTTCTTCTCAATGGTACCGTAGACGATACCCTTAGAAACAGTCTCGACCTTGCCAAAGAAAAGGCGTGAGGTTTCCTTGCCGCGAGCACGGCCGATTATGTATGTGTTGGCTTCCATGGTCTATCAGTTTTGCGCGGTAACGGTAACTTGCAGATTTGCGTTCGTGGGTGCCGCGGTGCCAGGCACAACTTGCAACTGAGGAATCAGCACAGGTTCTGCAGACTGCGTAGGCGCGGTAACTGCTGCGGTGTTTTCCGCGCCGGGTGCGTCTGCGCGGAAGTCACCAGAGGACAGGAGGTGCACTGCAGCCACACCTTCGCCACCAGCGCCCACTTCCATGAAGACCTGGACAAATGCGTACACCGGAACCTCCACGCGCTCTTCCGAGGAGTCGATAATGAACTGGTCGATGGTCGGAGTGTTCTGGTCCGAATCGCGGAAGATAGCACGCAGCTGGTCAATGTTGAGCTCACGGTCCAGTGCGAACCGCAGAACGTGCAAGGTATCACCGGTGTGGTAAGGCGCCTCGCTGTAGCTCAGGAAGTGACGGTCAAGAGCGAGACCGTCAAACTCGGCAGGTTCAAAGACGGGAATGGTGTCGTCCTCGCCGTCTTCCGATTCCTCCCCAGCGCCGCCGATGACTTGCTCGAAGCCGTCTTTCACGACCTTGATGTCCACACTGTCAATGTCAACGTCATCGTCTTCTTCTGGTTCAGGCTCAGTAGTCAGTGCTTCCATGAGCGAAACCACTGTGGGGTCGATGCCTTGATAAACGCGGTTTCGCAGGAACGTGTCAATGTCCTGGGTGAGGATCTTGTACTTGGAGGTCAGGAAGACGACCTGCTGCGGGAACTTTTCCAGAACGTCTGCCTTGAGATCCTGGTTGGACACTGCGAGCACTGTGCTGGTTGCATTGTTGGCGGTGCGTGCCCAGACAGAGCCGACGACGAGGTGAGGGTTCAGATTTTCCATGTTGTGTTTCCAGTTAGCTAATTGGATTGCGAGCTTTTGCGCTCACAGATTATTTACAGTTTCTCATAATGCGCCCGATTGCAGCGGTCGTCTGAAAGGCAACAATACAATACAGTTGGAGCAAGCCTTCCCGCGCTTCCTTGTCAGCGATTGACTCGCCGAACAGTTCACGAAACACAGGCGGTTCTGTGTCGGACGGCTGCCTTTGGCGGGCATCGTAGACAACACCTGACGGCAGGATTGCGTGATAAGGTTGCCACTTTGCTAGGAGATCATGTTTGGTTGTCTTCACAGTTGGTTGTTACTCCTTATCTCTGGTGAGGTGAACGAAAAAGTTTCCGGCTACGGCTCCGACCAAGCACCACAGCACGACGGATATAAGGTCGGTGGACCGCCTACAAGAAGCACAAAGTATGCGGTTGCTTCGCCGGAAAATGTGCCCCCTCTTTTCCGCCGTAGGCATGACGTTCGATGGATAGCTTGAGCAGTCTCATTTGGTGCTCCCTGAGCGAATTGCAGCGCTCCATACATAGCGCGCTACTGAATAGGATATGCCAACAAGCGGAGGCTGCATCAGGTCATTGACCATGTGTGCATACCAAAACTGATGAAACGCCTTGTCCTCTGTCGTGTACGCTGAATCAGTGGCAGCACGAAGCGAGTCGTCAGGTGAGGTGAACCCTGATGCTAGAGGTCCACACTGCCACCTTACACCCAGGACCTCTTGATGTCCTGGGTGAGATGCGAGATAGAGCGGAGTATCAACAGGAACCTTGCTTAGAAATTCGCAATACCCAATCTCCCCTGGGACATGAGAGGCCAGCGTCCTCGCCACAGGCCTCTGTGGGTACACCTGCAGGGCTTTAGCCGCAGAGGCAAGCATGGCTTGGTCTGCTTCTATGTCCTTTGCAAAGAGAACGTGGTGCTCTACCATAGGTAGGCTTGTGTGTCGCTGCCAGATACGCAGGTATCGTTGGCCTTCAGCAATGTCTGAATCGGTAAGCATCATTTGCCTTTCTGATTATGACGGTATAGCTCAGCGCCGCATCCTAGCCATGTCGATGGCGTCTTGGTCATCAAAGACTGGTGCGTAGTTGCTCTTGTGCATTAGCGCCACCCCCTTAATTTTTGTGCCGGAATAGGCATGCTGAGGTTTGGTAGCCGTTGACCCACCTGGCGTGGCCAGAGATTTGTAGGCGCCGCCTTCTCGGCCAGGGGGACAAGTGAGCACAGGAAGCTCGGCGGAGCGAAGCTTTTTACTTGTGACCTTTCCGTACTGACGGTCCCACTTATCATTGAGCTTCTTGAAGTTGGCCTCAGCTTCCAGCTCTGACTTTGTTGGTTTTCGCTTTTTGCGACGGGCTGGCACCGTGGTATAGATAATACCCATGTGTTATTCTCCAGTAAGAGTGGATGCAAGAGGGCGTTCATCCGTGCTTGTGAGATGCCGTAGAGTGCACCGAAAAGCATAGACCTTTCCTGTTGACGTGTGAGGGTCATACGCTCACCTCTTGACTTCAACGCCAAGGCGTTCAAGCACGTTGCGTACCGTATTTACAGTGGCGCTGACGTGCTCCTCTTGGAAGGGGATGCTGAACTCGTTCTTACCAACTTCGTGCTCAGGCGAATCAGGGTCTGTAAGGGACACGCGGAGGTCGTGTGTGTCCATGAGGTAGACCCAGACAGTTGGTTGCTTATGCGCCTTGTTGAGCAATGCGAGTAGCTGAGATGCAAGTTGCGCACGACGCGCAAGAACTTTTGCCACTGCAGCACGCCGCTGAGGCATCAGCATCTCGATCTTGATGTCCGGGTACTTGACTTCCATGTCAATCCTCCAGTTCGTAGATATGATACACGTAGACCTTCTGAATAGAATCGTCTTCATCGAAGATGTACTCGCGTTGTGGTGACAGCAAACCGATGTATTCACCCCACTTGTGCCAACGCCAACCCCCTCTTGAGGGCTGGTCAGCCTTGACGATAGGCGTCAACGTGATGACAAACTTTCGGTCAGGTGCCTGAATCATAGCACTATGGTGCAAGATTACCTGCTCGTAGTTGTCGCACACGCCGTACTCATAGGTATCAGACGCACCCTGGGGCCAGCGAGAGCTGCCGAAGTGGTGGATTTCGTAAACACCTTCGGCAATACGTTGCGCGGGCCGACCACCAGCCAGAAAACTGAGGATGGGGTCAACCTGTAAAATAGCGGGATGATCTTTTAGCATGTCTTTACTCCTTGGGTGTAACCTGGGTTATTGAATCGTAGTGAAGCTTGGTGTCTCCGGTGTCAGTCTTTGGTCACGAACCAGGTCAAGTTACTCAGGTCACCAGTTCTACGGTCGTGGACCGTGCATCGCTCAACCAGCCGCATGGCTGACATGCCTACGTACTCCGAATCAGGTGATTCAAACATACGTTGCAACCAACCGGTCGGGCTAACAAGGTAAACGGTGAATCGGTTTGCCTCAGGTGCGACGTTGAAAGCAACTTGAATGAAGCGAAGCACTACATCGTTAGGATTGCCGAAGGTAACCGTATCGCCATCGCGCATGGCGACTAGAAAACCGTTTAACTGCTTTGTCAGCAAATAGAATTTGTCGTTAGACATGAACATGGATTACCGTACCTTTCTTTGAGAAAACAACCACTCGTCAACTGTGCCCGGAACCTCATAAAGAGGGTTATCTACGAACTGTGCCCTGTAGGCCGCTAGCATCTCGGCATGGGACACTATCTTTCCACCAAGCACGTTCGCGGAAGAACCTGGTTCCGACTGCGGCTTGTACCAGCCAGTGCGCACCTCACACTCGTCAAGGTCACGCGCCTTATCGTAAGGGCCAATCTCGCTTGCGAGGCAGGCAACGCAGTGGAAGGGACCTGCCTGGACAATGCCCACCCCAATGTCTACCCAATCGGCACGACACTGGTTACCACAGTAAGGGCAGTCCTCCGTGGGTTCTGCCTCTCCATATATCATACCTAGGGGCATACGGTCTCCTTGTCATCCCAGGCAAGGAAACCGATTTCCTTTATGAGTTCAGCGTCCACTGCGTACCTCCTTGGTACGAGGTAAGAAACCTGCCCGCCGAAGCCGGCGATAGTAAGCGCGAGCATCGCGTAGGTGATAGAACGCGCCGTGACACTCATCTTCAAACTTGCCGCTGTAGCTCCGGATAGACACATAGTTGGGGTTGTCGCTAAGTCGGAATTCTGCCCAGTAGCCACTCGGCTCTTGACCTACCAACTTGTGGACTACCCCGGTAAGTTTCGCAACAACCCCAGGTACGTACATTGGGATATGTCGTACCACACTCCAATCGCTCATAATCAACCTCCTAAGGATGGACAACTGCACCAGGGAACGGTTCCCATCGCGCACGCATAGACTCCATAACCCTGCGAGGTACATTGTAGACACTGCCATGCTGACCAACACATTCAATCACCAGCGTGTTGCTGCTCAGGTCAGCAAGATACGCCCAGCTGCTAACCTTGGTAAAAACTCCAGTGGTTACTACAGGGCACTGGAGGATAAGGGAGCGCACCTGTGCAGTCGCCCATGCAACGGCGTCTGGTAGTCGAGTCCTGTCAAAGACATAACCTGTTGGCGTCTCAAAGAACATATCCGTTTCGATGAAAACGTGGCCATACTCTTTAGCGATGGTACGCGCCAGCGTGGATTTGCCAGAACCAGGCAGACCTCGGATGATAACGAGTTGGTTGTTAGTCATGTTGCTGCCAGATCGATTTTGAGGAAGTCGTGGGAGCGCTCTTTGGCAAAACGAGCAGCGACGGCTTGCTGGATGAAGCGATTTGACTCTTCGCCGAATAGCTCCTCCCCCACAAGTGCCACCGCTCCGTCAGCAGACCTGCAACGGCGAAAAGCTCTGGCTTGCTCACGCGTGTCGAAGACCCAGACGTAGAAGCCTCTACCAGTGTCGTCGCGGTGCAGCAGGTCAGGACCTCCCTTGTTAGAAAGGTCAAACATCACCCACAAGGTGGTGGACGCCTGCCCAGAGAGAGCCAGGCGCAGCTCTATCGGATTAGCAATTAGCTTACCTAACTTGCCGTAGGGTGCTCCCCAGGTGTTGCTAACTGCGGCAGTAGTCAGGCCTGCCTTGCAGTAGTAGCCCTCACCGTTGAAGTTGTGCGGATACGCAAGTATCACAAACTGTGCTGGTTGAATAAACCTCATGTTCGGTTGCCAGAGTTCCTTGCACTTGTTTTGCATGACCATTCCTTTCGAGGAAACTTGTGGGTGAAAATTGCGTGCGCACCTTTCTCGCGTGCCCGCACCTTATTATAACACGAAATACCGTGTTTTGCAAGAAAAATGTACGGATTATAACAAAAAAACCTGCTAAAAAGCAGGTTTTTTGTGCAAAACAGTAGATTTTGCAGTGAAAACTACAGGATTTCGGCAACTCGCTGGTTTAGCTGCTCGGTGGTTAAGGACACTCGACGATCCATGGACATGATCGCAAGTGAAGCTTCACTTGAAGCCGACATCCAAGCAATACCACGATCCGCTAAAATCCGCCGTACCGTCGCGGCAACGTCGGCAGGACTGTAGAGCCGCAGAGTGCGTTCTTTATGCGTGTAAACGATGCGATTCATTTAAGTGTCCTCGGTTCAGAAATTTGTTAGCGATTGAGTCTAGGTGTGCAGTGGTGCGAGGACCTGCCACGTGGTCACGCCCATCCATTGGCTTGATTAGCCGATATGCACCTATACCGGCGTAGGACTCAGCAACGTGCGCTACCTTACCAGTATCAAGGTCTATAAACACCCAGGTAGGACCTACTGCCAGCTTAACAGGGTTACGAGCGTAGGCAACGTCAGCACCCTTGGCAATTAGCCCGACACTTTCGCGCATTGACGCACGTGTCCACTTCATCGAAGTCTCCTTAAGAGAGTGAGGTTCTCAGGGTTGAGAGCATTGTGTCCTGTGCCACCTTGTGATAGTCACACAGAAGGGCGAGGTACCGAGGGTAAGGCAGTGACTCAACTGCATCCCTGTTGTCCTTGCCTAGAAAGAAGGAGAAGCCTAGGTCGTGCAGGCCAGCTGCTGCTTGAATCCAAGTTCGCTGCTTATCGCAGAGACGATCTGCAACTGCTACCAAGCTGCGCAGGTTTACTTGCAGTTCGTCGTCGTGTGTAGGAAGCACACTGACGTTGGAAAGCAGGTCGTAGGACACGTGTACCGCTTGAAACTCCCCGTTCTCCTTCATCAGCGCATTACGTTTGCCACGTGTCCAAAACTCTATCAAGCCTTGGCCTGCATTCTTGATGGCCGTCTTGCAGATGTTCAGCGCGTGAAGCTCTGACTGATAGAAGGGATACTGCTTTCGGAGCGCGTAAAGCGCAGCACAACGCAGGTCTCCGTGAATCTCGTCACGAGCGAGACCATACGACCTACAGAGAAAAATCAACTTCTTGGATATGAACTTTCCAATGTACGTGTCCAAGGCCTTATCCGTTAAGAGGGCAACCTCCAAGTTAGTGAAGTCAAACAAGGAGTAGACCTTGAAGTCTAGGCTCACAGCGCGCAGATCCAGCGAACGAAGGATCTTGATGTCGTTGCTTTCGATCTCGTACCGAGCAGGTGAGACTGTCAGTCCCTTACGCCTACCGACGTGATAGGCATAAGCGTACAGCTTGCAGTTCTTTAGGATGTAGCCATCGTTAGCTACGAGCTCCCATACCTGCTTGGCCGTATCTTTGTCCCTTATCTCTCTGCGGTACGCGTACTTGTCGATGACACCGAACAAATAGGCAAACACCGTAGCAGCATGTTTACGAACAAGCGGATCCATGATCGGTCAGAAGCTGAGGATTTGAACGAGGTCTGTGGTGCGACGGTTGATCTTCTTCACCGCCTTGCTATCCTTTGGTGCAGTATCAATGGTAGGCACTTCGTAGTCATCGCTGCTGACCTTAGCGGTTATGTCCCGACCGCCAACGGACTTAGGGTCCACAATTCGACCCTTAAGACGCATGTCTGCAAAACGCTTGCGCCATTCAGTTTCGGTAATGAGAGAATCGTCTGACCGGAGGTAAGCAAAGAACGAGCGACCCCTGGTAGTGCGGTCAGGGGACCCTACGAGAACGAGTTGACCAGCTGAGGAGTAGCCTACCACATAGCCGCACACATAGTTGTTGATGTACTCGCGTCCGCGCACATTGAGGTACATCTTAGTACCCATACGCAAACGCTTGCCTGTTGGCTGTTGGCGCAGCATAGCAAGCAAGATGCGCTTTTGCTGGCTAGACTTGGAGTTGAATAAGGAGACCAGCGCGACGAACTCATCGGTGTTAGAGATAACCTTGGTGTAGTCCGGAGTGAAGCACTGAGGAGCAATTGCGAATGTCCGAACCCCTTGGTTAGAGCAGGGGCTCTCGAAAGATGGATGAGGCGTCTGCTTAAAGTGCAAGCATTCGCCGCACTTAAATGCTTCCTGCAGGGAAGCCTTGGTCTGCTTTTTGATTCCGTCTTTCTTCAGCATTTGTGTTCTTCTTCAAAGTTGATTAAACAAACAGGCGTTGGTGCACGCCTTCTCCTACGGTTGCCCTATTGCATTGTAACATGCAATAGGGCAAAGTGCAAGTCTAGCTAATTTGCGCGCTTTTCCACAGCAAACGAGGTAGTCCCAGCCGTGCGTGTAACACATCTTCCCCATCTTGCTTGATGACCACAACCGCAGACTTGGGTTGCAGCTCGAGCCCCATCTCAGCCGCCCAACGAAGCAACTTCGTCTTGGGACCTTTAAGGTCTTCAATGTTGCGCGCCACCTGGAGGAATTCCTCCTTACCATCAAATCGAACGTACACTGCGTAATGGTTCATTTACGGAAATGCTCCACGAATAAACGACGAAGGGCCAGCCTGAATATGTCAGACCGGCCCATCTTTGGATACAGAGATTGTAGCTTCTTCATCATCTCTGTTTCGACAGGATTGAGCTTGACTGAGTTCAGAAGAAGTTTGTTTGAGTCACCCTCCACCGATCGCTCGGCTTTAACGACCATCGCAGCAAGCCATACTAGTTTGCTTTGTGCCTTCGGATTCCTGCCAATGAGGATATCGTCGTAGGGCTTCTTTGTGTGCAATCGTTTCGCAATGTTGTGCAGATTGCTGTGGTCGGTGTCACATAAAGAAACCAAAGGACCGTCCGTACCCCCGGCATTGCGCGGGAATATGTGATGGTCCTCTCTGTTTGCCGGACCAGGGGGTACCGACGTCTTGAATCTAGTCTCGCACACCCAGCAGTGTGGGAGTACGAGAGTTTTGCGCCCTAAGATCATACTGTGAGCTCAAGGAACAGCTGGCGTGACGAGCGCCCCTTGCTGTAGTAGTCAAGATAGAAGTCCTCTTGGCTAGGAACAACCGAGTTGTCAACCACAACGGTTTCACAGGTGAAGTTCAACGTCAGGTTAGGCAAGGTGTCCACAAGCATAGTTGCTATGGAGTTCAACTTCGGCTTGACGCTACTCGTGTTGTTGAACTTTCCTGTTAGGACCATGTAAGGAACGAAATGTCTACCCCAGGCGTCACCAATCTCCTCATGACGGTCGCACATTTCAGGAGAAGGAATCAGCGGCAGAATGATCCAGGAATGACCGACAGCCGTTTCGTACCAAACGCCTAGTTGGCCAGGCAACGCTCGGTACACACGGTCAAGATCAGCCTGGATGGGCGTAGGACTTGACCCTACCTCAACGGCCAGCGCGTCGTAGTCAACAGTGATGGGAATGTCCCGGAGTAACTTGTGCAGGTACTCCTTGGTTTCCTGTGTTGGGAGGATGAACAGCTTATACATCAGAATGCGAAGCCCCATTTGTTGATCTTGGCGTGTCCGCCAGGGAAGGCCTTAGCCAGGCGGGCCAGGTCCGCGACAGGCATTAGCCAGAAGAACTCGCCGTTCGCGTGTCCGACTGCAAGTTCAGACACGAATTCATACCGAGTGTTGGTCTTCTGTTCAATCAGCTTCTTCACCTTCTTGGCAATGTCGAAGTGTTGCTTGTCTCTCGCTTTCAGCACCCGCGTAGGTTTACCACCCTTGAACGTAATGGCAGTGTCTTCAACACGCTGTCGGACAATGCTTTCCTTACCGTCTTCGTCAGTCAGCTTGGTGTAGACAGCATGAGAGTCGATGCCTATCACCATCTGATTGTGCAGCAAGGTGTAGCCTCCGAGGTTGTCTGACTTAAACCCCATCTTATCGAGAAGGTCTTTGTCAACGTAGCCAACCGACGAATGCCTTTGCTTGTTGACGAAGGTAAAAGCCACAGGTGCGCGTCCAACAACAAACTCCTTACCGTTGAAGGCTGGAATCTTTTCTCGTGCAGCCTGGTTCTTGCGAATCAAAGCTTCGTTGGTGTCAGTGCTGAAGTCACCGATAGCTGCCTCTAACTTTTGCACGTTGTTAGCCGCGCTCTTGATAAGCTCGTCAACCCGACCTATTGCCTGGACACTTGCGGTCAAGACCAAGTCAGCTGGGCGCACGACGTTAGCGTGAATACCTTCACGCAAGGACTGCAATTCGTTGGTGACCATTACCAACAGAGGTTTAACGCCGTTAGGCGGCGTTTCGATACGTGCAACATAGGCCAACGCTGACTTGATAAGTCCTAGTTGCTTGCGGCGATCAACCACAGCCAAGTTACCGAGTACGTGGTTCAGCTTCCGGAGTCGTGTCTTCACGTCATGGAGATCAGCTAACTTGGCCTGAAGCGTATCAAGCCGTTCCTGTTTCTCACCTAGACTAACCTCTGTTTGCATGATGTTCACCTTTGAAATAGGCAACAGGGTTGCCTTCGCACCCTGTTGCGGTTTTGCCTATTACAGCAGGAAGCCGTCCGATTTACCGCTCTTCTTTGCAGGGGCAGCAGCCTTAGGAGCTTTGGCAGCTTTGGCTGGAGCAGCTTTCTTTGCGGAGGCAGCCTTGGCTGGAGCAGCCTTAGGAGCCTTGGCAGCTTTGGCTGGAGCAGCTTTCTTTGCGGGGGCAGCCTTGGCAGCCTTAGCAGCCTTGGCTGGAGCAGCCTTAGGAGCCTTTGCTGTCTTGCCAGCCAGTTTGGCGTTGGCAGCTTCCAGACGGGCAACCAGCTTCTTCAGCGAGTTGTTTTCCTTGACAAGGGAGCCGACTTGTTTGACGATGGTCATAATTTTCCTCTTCAGTTGGTGTGGAACAAAAAACGCTGGCTAGTTCTCACAAGCCAGATCCGAGTGAACTCGAATTAGTTTCCGGACACAAAGTATTTACAGTTTTGTGTGCCTTACGCGACAGACATACTCTTGTCTTTGTCTGCCTCAAATTTGCGATCCCTAGCAATTGCTTCGAGGATCAATTTCGTGTCTTCGACAATCTTCTTTTTCGGCAAAGCCAACCAATGCTTGAGCTGCTTCATATGCGACTCTTGCTCCTTGAGCTTTGCCTTGATTGCATCCTGGTCAAGCTTCGACAGTTGCCTAACCTTGAGTTCGAGAATCTTGTCAGAGTCTTCAGGGCTGAGCTTGAGGTGCTTGACCAGATATGCCTTACTGTCAGGCGCACGCAAAGCCTTGAATATCGTGTCCAGGTTGTTGGACGCGAATATCAGAAGCTTCGAATAATCAATTGCTACCTGCTGTTTGCCAATCCGAAACTCCAGGCTACGCTTCTCCAGCGCAACCCGTTCACGCAACCAGGTGATGAGCAGTTGCGGAACAGACAGCGCCAAGTAGCGCGTATCGAACGACACAACTCCGTCAACGATTGACGACTTTCTGTGCGTGACATTGATCTTGATAGATCGGCGTACACGGGTAGCTGCCTGAACCTTTGCTACGAGTTTATCAAATTGTGCGTAGTTGAAATCCTTCCGCATCTCGATGCGGAAGCCTGTAGCACCAGCATGATTGTACGCTTGGTCAACCTCAGGATACAACCGCACCTTAGAGATGAACTTGAGTGGATTCAGCCCCTTAGGCCAATCGTCAATGGTGATCGACTTGCGATCACGATCAACTTCCAGCCTAGACTCAAATTGCAGTGAAGTGGTGCTGTCGGTAAACAGCTTCATCCACGCAGCTTGATTCTCTTTACTCTTTACCAGACGGCCGCCATAACGGTTTGCGTACTTGAACGTCTTGGCAAAGTCCAACGTGGTCAGCTTCTCACCTTGCAGCAACCTGGTCATCACCTCTGCTACAGACTCAGGGGTGAACGTAGGTAGCATGGTGGTCGTACCAACCCCGATACCGTCGCCTCCGTTGATGAGCACGTTAGGCATTAGCGCAGGCAGGCTGACAGGCTCAATAGTCGTGTCGTCGTAGTTGGGTACAAACGACGACACTGACTTACTGATGTAGTCCGCATCGAAGAACGACCAGCCGTAGTTTGACAGACGGCAGTTCGTGTAGCGCATTGCGGCGGCTGGGTCGATAAGCGATCCCCAGTTGCCCTTGCCGGAGATAACAGGCACGTTGGACTGCACGATTGTTGTGATAGCGCCAGCTACCGACGCGTCACCGTGAGGGTGATAGCGGCCGATGATGTCACCGACCAAGCGCGCAGTCTTCACAAAGTCTTTGCCTAACAAAGACGCAGCCCACATGATGCGCCGCTGCACCGGCTTCAGTCCGTCGATTAGGTCTGGTACTGCCCGGCTAAGGTTAACCTCTTCGGCATACACACCCATCTCTCTGGTACCGAACACTGCCAGGCTTTCGGTGCGGATGATACCGCCACCGACGCCTGTCGTAAGTTGTTTACGCTTTCTCATTCAGCTTCCTCCGTTGCAGGCGACGCTTCATCCATACGACCCATGAGTGAGAAGAACTTGGTTCGGTCTTCGTCTGTCAGAGAGTCAAGCCTGATGAGCCTGCGCGTGTCATCCACAGCAAGGATCTTCAGCACCTGGGGATCAACCTCGCCCCAACCCTTTGCGTGCAACACGTCACCCTTGACCCCAGCCTGCTTGAGTTTGCCAGCGACCTCAGACAACGTGTCTCCGGTGAAAATCTTATCCTTCACGATAGAGTAGAACTCTGGCATATCTGCTACATACACAAGACCTAGGTCATAGGCGCCTGGCAGGTAACGAGACAGCAGCGTGTTAATCAGACAGTTGATGTGACTACCGTCAGGGTCCGCGTCAGACAGACATATGATCTTACCGACTTGCAACTTCTTCAACGGGTCTTCCAGCTTAGGATCAAATCCGATTGCAGCAAGGATGTTGAGCACAGGCTTAGACAGCAACGCTCGATCCCCCTTAGCCTTCAGACAGTTCATGATCTTACCAGAAAGGGGTAACAGTGCCTGATGTTGCCCACGTACCTTGCGAAAGCCACCGGCGGCAGAGTCCCCTTCAACAATAAACAGCTCGCGTTCTGCCACTGGCACTGAGCGTGAGGCAGGCGCGTAGTTAGGAGGCAGGCCTTGTCGTTTGACCTTATTGAGCTCGGTGGCTACCGCTTTGGACGCCTTGAACTTGGTCTTCAACTCGTTGATCTTGGCAGCACGGTCGCACAAGCGTTTCGCCATTGCCTTGTTGGAGGCAAAGAACTTCTTCGCTGCGGCAAAGACCAGCGCCTCAAACTCCTTACCCATGCGGTCGTCAGTCAGCTTGGCTTTGTCCTGCGAGGAGAACGCAGCCTTGTGCAGTTTGGCATTGACGATACCTACCATGCCATCACGGAAGTCTGCTGTGCTGAACTCCTGCTTGGCGGCCTTATGCTCTTGCACTGCCTTGTAGAGGGCAGCCGCAACTGAGTCAACGTGTTTGCCACCCTGAGAGTTGGTTAGGCCGTTTGTGTATCCACGCAACTCGAAACCATCGGCGTTTGAGAACGCCACTGCCGCGTGCGCAAGGTCACTTTGGAACTCAAACAGGTCTGACTCAGCCTGAGCGTTCAGCTTCTCGAGTCGCTTTGCGATATACTCCCTAGGACCTTCTTTGGACAGCCAAGACTTCTGCTTGTCCTTGATAGCCACCGCGACCTGCAAGCCTGGGTTGAGGTAGGCTTGCACCTCAGCCCACTCAACTAGCATTGAAGGTGGGAATGACTTGACGGAGAAGATGCTTGCGTCCGGCTTGAAGTGGACAAGCGTACCTTTAGTCAGCATCTTGCCTGTAAAGGGTGATTTCGGCGCCTTCGTTGGTGACACCGGAGTGACCAGCAAACCCTTCTTGAATCCGATCTTGTACCACTTGTCTTTGTAGCACGTCACGACCTCGAAGAACTCAGAGGTTGCATTGGTACCCTTCACCCCAACGCCGTGCGAACCAATGGAGACTGCGTAGGCTTCGCTACGGAACTTACCAGACGTGTGCAGCTCACCGAAGACAGCCTGCATCGTAGGCATGCTCGACTTGACGACTTTGCCGTTGACGTTAACTTCCACGGTTTTGGTGCCCTGAGGGATGCCTGAGCCTCCGTCTTGCACCCAGTAGCTGCCGTCGCTGTCGATCTTAATAGCTGCAAACTTGTTGCGGTTGGCCAGATACTCGTCAACCGCATTGTCTGCCAGTTCACGCAGAATCACGAACAGACCATGCGCGTCAGTTCCCCCAATATACATTGAGGGGTTCTTACGGACCGTATCAGGGAAACGCAGAGTCTCAATCGAGTCTGAGTTGTATGTCGCTTTCTTTCTCTCGCTCACTAGGAGTCTCCTCAACGGTTAATTGTTCAGCAAGGTAAGTCCTCAGAAGGCTAGGATCAGAGCGTAGGTAAAACACCTTCTCAGCAGGCCGCTCCTTGAACCGT
>JACCDG011693046.1_pt1 | contig 16859 bp, 18 predicted proteins | sample 7442471 | NCBI WGS metagenome assembly JACCDG01 (sample SAMN15323444, study PRJNA562643) | freshwater metagenome | isolation source: river surface water | place: USA:Blue River Watershed | collected 2017-08-17 | reverse complement strand
GGAGAAGCCCTAAAGACGCTGCTGAAATGCCCTTTCCAACTCCTGATACAACTCCTCCACTAACTATGATGTATTTTCCGGCCATTTTGATACCAACCTACAATATTTTGATAAACTTTTTAAATTTTAAATTACACACAACACTTGAAAAACAAGTACTGTGAGACCATTGGTATTACAGTACGAGGCAATTGCTTTTGTAAGATTTTATTTCATAGGGTCAATTTGATTATTTTTCAGAAGAGATAAATGTTTGTAATTACCAACATGAGCCGATATATTATCTCTTATAATATATCGGCTCATGTTGGTAATTACATTACTTTAAATATCAAGACTAAAAGAACACAACCCACCAGCACAAGCGGATTGCTCAGATGGTTTGGTGTTATCTTCAAATTCAGAAACGGCGGTATAATCAACTTCACGATAATTAGCTTTGAGTTTTTCAAATCTTTCCAGATTATAAACATCCTTAAGACAATAAGTTGCCATTTGACGATTGTTATTGAAATAAGCTTCAGCTAAAAATCGTACTGCAATAGCCCAATCAGCTCTGCCATCAGCCTTGTCTAGAACATTCCGTAAGAGATTATCATTCATAACCGTATCACAAGCCACCCAGAGACTTCCAAAGGCTTCTATTCCACTCTGGATAAGCTCTGTTGCTTTTTGTACTGGTATGGCTCCGTATTGCCTTTCGATTTCTTCTTGATCATATACAGCCTGAAATGGGGCTTGTGGATAATCTTTGTCTCCAGTCATGCCTAAAAGACTAACGGCAGTGAATGATTCTTGATTATTAAATATATAATTGCCAACATCATCCCATTCATGAGCACGGACATTAATAGTATTGCTAACATTATGAGACAACCACGGCTGAGTGCATAAATTTTCGTTTTTACCATAATAAACCCAATTATTCTGAGTTAACTTAACATGTTCTAGAAAATCAATAGCAGACAGGTCGGATTTAATTTTGGCACTGTCAGGTACTTCGCAACAAAATGAAATTACAGCATCTGTTTTATTGGCACTCCATACACTATCTTCGCAAGCATGTGGATTAATTGCAGAAAAAGCCAAGAATGGAGTTTCCATTTTGTTAGCTTGTACTTGTCGCATATACCGACGGGCATGATGCATATGAATCCCAGAGGCACATCCCAAAAGACAAGAAGTTGTGCCCTCTGGCTTAATGCAGGTAGTTCTAGCAGCAGGATTAATGCCAATCTTAGCTGCTATTTGCTTATTTGTAAAACTAACCAATTCAGCCGCAGCTTTTTGATATTCTTTATTAAATAAAATTTCCGGAGAATCCATCATGCCGGTAATACTAACACCGAGAAGTGCTTCTCTTTCAAAAATTCTTTCACTAACCGGTCCTAGATACGGAAATTTAGTATATCCTGCCTGGATAGTTCCAATAATTGCTGCTGCTGTGGCGGCTAGATAAAAATCTTCACGAGTTTTTATCAATTTCCCATTTATTGTCGATAAATTACATCCTTGCCAGCCAGTAAGTTTAGTCAATTCATCAATTGGTCTAAGGTTAATTTCCACGCAAGGGTTGAAAATACTTTCCAAAGAATCTGTTAAGATAAATCCAGGTTCACCGAACTGCTTAACGCTTTCAATAATCTGTAAAAATCGCTTGCGGGTAATTTTACCGCGAAGAATCAAAACACTGTTGTTCGAACGAGCACGTTGTGGATTTTCATTAAACCAATTGCCAGTTTTAGCAGCCAACATTTCTTCATCGTCTTCACTGAAGACACATATAGTCGCACTGCGGCGGACACCACCGGACAATACTGCCTCCGAAGCATGCATTACAATATCGTAAGAATCAATTGGACGTAGTTTTTCGTATCCATTATTCAAACATCGATCTAAAACTTCTCTTATTTTTTCTAGTGAATTTCTAAGCGGCTCTGCACCGGGTGCCTTGCCAGCACCAGAAGATAAAATTGATCCCTTTTTACGAATCAAAGAATAATCAAACTTAACATTGCAATTTGCGTATTCTTCAAACACTGAATCATCAAAATAACTAGACAAGAGGACGCCAAGAGCATCACTCCACCCTTCGATAGTATCTGGAATGACATATGTTCGACTTGGGGCATGTTCTGATTTATAACTTCCTGAAGTCCTGAATTGACTAAATGGTGGTAGCTTGGCTATGTGATGTTTTTGAACCGAGAAACCCGTCCCAGATCCGCACAAAAGAAGATAAAAACATTCTTGGAAAAATCGTAATCTATCGCAGTAAGAGGCGGTACAATTATATATTCTTGCATTATGGCGTTCAATTGGCTCGCCGCCATACTGCAAGGCTCTTTGAGAACCTAATACTTTTTGCTCTTTGACATACTCAAAAGCCCAATTAATCTCATCTGCTACTTGCGGATATCGCCGCAAGTGCATTTGCTTCATTCGCTCAACCGCTTCTTCCCATGTTTCTCGCCGCTTGGATTCTTTATTGTATCTCGCATATTTTGAAAAGTATGTATACTTTTGTAATTCCTTAACTGACATATCCTATTCTGCTCCTATTTGGGTTCTATTTATATCGTCATTTGGGTAAGGGATATGTAGCAATTATGAACTTTTTTTAGAGAATTATAATATCATCTTAGGACAACTACGGATGGTAATAATTTTAATACAATTATTACCATCCGTAGTTTGTGATTAAATCTGTATTTTTGCCGTGGAAAAACCATCTCGTTTTTCCACGGTTATTGTGCTACTTCCACTCTCGACCATTTGTAACAGGTCTGGGTCATGAGTAATGACAATTACCTTCCGATCACGAGAAAGCTCGCATATGGTGGACCATATGGCTTCCATACCAACTCTATCAATATTAGTGGCAACTTCGTCTAGTGCAACTATATTTGGGCACGTTCCGGTTGATAACATCATTAAATATGCGAATGCCTGGGAGATTGCCAGGTCAATTCTCATGTGTTCCCCACCAGATAAACCGTTATATACAAACGGATCGCTTTCAGGAGGATTGCTGTTAATTGTCTCGTCGAAATTATGATCAAATGTTAATTTAATTTGATTATCGATAAGAAATTGAAGCCAATAATTTATTCTAGTGTTTAGGGCAGGCATCATTCCATCAATAATAAGAGAACGAATGCCTTTGTCGCCAAATCCTTTAATCCAATAATCAAAATAAGGAAGCCGTGCCTCTAATTCTTTAATTTTATTCTTAATGGCATCTGATTCTAATTGATGTTCGTCTCTTTCTTTTTGATTAGCAACCAACATTTCTTGATATGGATCGCCAGCCTCAATCTCTGCTTCTTTAGTGGCAATTAATTGAATTATATTATCACGTTGTTGAGTTAAAATAGTCTCGTTAAGTCCAATAAAAGGTTCTTTGACTTTTTCCAACATTTGTTTTTTAGCTTCTAGTTTTACTATAGAATCTCGATATTCTGTAATTTTGGAAACGCATTGCTTAGCTAACTCGTTATTTTTTAAAATAGATTCCTTGAGCTTATCCCTATCTGCTTTAATTGCATTCTTAGTATCATAATAAATCTTTAATTCAGATTGATACTTGTTTTTCTGGGATTCTTGGTGCTCGGCAATATGATGATAATTGTCTTTGCCAACGATACCGTGACATACAGGACACTCTTCGCCATCTTTTAATTGAGATAAAGATTCGATAGCATCAGTTGCTGTTTTAATACATAATGAACAAGCATCAATCTGATTATCGAGCGTATCTATTTTAAGACTTATATTGTGATATTCAGACTTCTGAGAATCCAATTTTTCCTTGATTTCCTCATATTTCTTCTCAATTGTTTCTTTGGTAGTTGTATTTGTCGCAATTTTATCACGCACTTTAGGAATTTCTTCCTGTGCTTGTTGATAAACTATTAGAGCTGCTCCGTGGTCTGTATTTTTGATCTGGTCATCTTTTGCGGCAAGTTTAATTTTCAATCCATTTAATTCTGTATGCCGTGTAGTCTTCCAATGAGATTGTTGCTGCTGAAGTTGAAGAGATCTAGCATCTATCACAGACAAATACCTAGTAGTATTTTCGTAATTCTTAACACACATTGAAAGATCAGATTCAATCTTTTTTTTCTTTTCCTTAGCAGTTGCACAATAACGGTTATATTTTTCCAAAGAAAGCAAATTTTCTACTATTTGTCGCTTGGTCGCAGCATCGCATTTTAGAAATGATTTCATATTATGTTGACCAAAAAAAGCAATATTAATAAATGCCTTATAAGTCAACCCAATCACTCGTTCTATTTCAGCTTGAGTAGATGGCATTCCTCCTAAACTTATATCAACATTATCTTTCCACAATTCTAACCCATCTGGTTTGCGTCTGCGTACTACTTTGTAAATGCTATTGTTTATCTCGAACTGTACTTCTACTTCTAATCCTTTTTTTATCTTGCCGTTGATAACCTCCTTATGACTCATTTCTTTTAATACGTTTCCGTACAGTCCGTAAACTATCATTTCCAATACTGTAGAATTATGACAAACGGTGAAGTCTTCTAATAGAAAAAGTTTATTGCCATCGAGTTGAAAACCATAATAATCACCGTCACCACACTCTTCTACGAAAATACCTACCTTGAGAACGTCTTTATTGATTTTCTGCGGGGTGACTTTCTTGCACTCAACGCGAATTGGCACAATAGATAAATCGCCACTGATGCTAACGTGATAATATGTTTCTACCGCGTCAGGGCGGCAGGATTTGCAACATTCAGAAACATAGGCGGCGAGTCCGACCGACCGAGCAAGGAATGCCACGTCGTGTGCTAGTGCCTGATTATTATTAGTGAAACTAAATCCATCATGAGACAAATCACCATCCGAGTCAATTAATCCAGCCAAAACTTGAAGACGCACACCACGGTCGTTGGTTTTATAGTCATGTGGAATGTGCTTGTTTCCAATCAATTGGTAGTATTTTAGATGATCTAAAACACTATTATTCGTGGAAAGACAGAAAGGTGACTTATCTTTTCGGCAAGCCAACCAATCCCAAACGCTGTCGTGGCAAACTTCATGGCTGGTCGTGATATCAGTTTCAGAATGTCTGGCACCTAACCAAAAACCCAAGATGTATGGGTCAATGACTACCTCCCTCGTAGTGAATTCAACGGACGTGCGGTAGCCTTTAACAATATTTTTGAAGGCGTTAGGTTGACGGAGGTAGTCGTTAACAGTGATTTTGTAAATATCCCCATCACGAGACGGATGGTGCCGAAAATGACGGTCTTGGCAGTCGCCGATCTTCAATGCCAAGATATGATCTCCGTTGACAATATATGATTGACCCTTTTCAGGCACAACGCGGTACAATTTGTCGTATCCAGTTGTCGTGGATAAAACTTTTCGCGGTGTTGAGTCATCACCCATCAATTGGTCGCCAGCCCGGACATCTTCAACTGCCTTAGTTGTGCCGTCAAACATTAGTACTCTCGTACCTTTGCCAAAACACTTGCCAGCTCCATTACTAGATCCTGCTCGGCGGTCAAAATTATGTCCCCGAATGTTTATAATATTTTTGAGCTTAGTAAAGTCTATTTCAATTGGCTCTAGCCCAATAGATAAAAAGCACTTAGCCTTGACATGTGTTATTTTCATTTTTGGTCCTGGGGTATATGTGATTATAATATCGACTAAAAATGATAAAACTTTTAACTAAGCGTAGATATAGATTCACGAAAAATGGGCGGCACGCAATCTCAAGGAGAAAAAAATTGCGTGCCGCCCATTAAAATTTTAGTTGTCAAAAAATCAATAATCTAAACCATAATTAGCACGAATCAATTTAATTATATCAACAGCATCTTCAACAGAAGTCCCGCCCAATTCTCTTTCAATGCCAGCTCTTTGAAAACACACCTCAAGACTAGGCATTCTCTCATCTATCCGTGGATTAAAATAAATGTTAATAGGATCAAGATAGCCTTTACAAAAATCAACGCCTCCACTGCTATTCCATTCATCTTTTTCTAAAAATCGATTGCCATATTTAAAAAAATAAGGTGCAGCTACTGTAATCAATGGTCTCTGAAACTTCTCAACTAAATTTTGATTAACTAAGAATTCAGAAAATTCTCTTCTAGCATGAAAAGGAGAGGAGTAATTATATCTTTTATCTCTAATGGAAATTCGATGAAAAATTTCCGCACATGCAGCTAATGCTTGAGGTTCTCCAACGTAATTATCATGGAAAATATAACGATGGAATTTAGGAAGTTGGTTTAATGGTTTTGGATTATTAAGATCATCAATGACTGCTCCAAATTCAATAATTTGATGACGCAGACAATCCTCACCAGTTGTTTTTAATGATATACTTACGTAGCGAATGACAGTTCTCCCAAGTTCTAAAGTTATGTTTGTTGTCAATTAAATTTTTGCACAAAGTTTTTTATAAAAACTATCACATAATTTGTAAGCGATTACTGTATTTTTCAATAACATACTACATGTTACTGGTCCGACGCCACCGGGAACTGGCGTGATGGCTCCTGCGACTTCTTTAACATTTTTAAAATCAACGTCTCCTACGATTTTCCCATTTTGACGGATAATCGCCACATCTATTACCGTAGCACCTTCGCGAACCATATCAGGAGTCAACGTAAATTTATCTCTCCTACCCACGGCAGTAACAATAATATCGGCAGAACGAAGAATTTTATTTATGTTTTTGGTATGTTCGTGACAAACTGTAACTGTTGCATTCGCAAAATCTTCATTTTGCATAAGCATATGGGCGAGTGGTTGCCCAACAACATGGCTTCGATTAACAATAGCTACATTTTGACCATGAATAGGAATCCCAGACCGCAATAAAATTTCGCGACAAGCCTGCGGAGTACATGGTTGAAATCGATGTCGATTTTGAACCATTAATCCGGTATTATGTGATGTAAATACATCTACATCTTTAAGAGGATTTATTGAATCAAATACTTCAAATTTATTGATATGTCCAGGAAGCGGAAGTTGAACTAAAATTCCATGTACGGAAAAATCTATATTTAGTTCATGCAAAACCTGCATTAATTCATGAGCAGGAACATCTTTGCTAAGATTAATTTGCCTAGTAACTATCCCAACTTCTTCACATGCAATTTGTTTATTGCGGACATAAACAGAACTAGCTGCGTCATCTCCAATTAACACTACTGCCAAACAAGGTTTGGATGGTAATGATTTAATTTCTTCTGCTATCTCCTGTTTAATTTGCTTAGCAATTGTTTTCCCACATAAAATGGTGGCTGGCATGCATTTCTCCGTTAAGTGTATATCATATTAATTTTTTGTATTGTTCAAACACTGATAGCAAAAATATTTCGGCTTCATGTCCAATACCTTTATTGGTTTTTTCACGATTCCCAGCAATATTCAATGTAACAACATTATTATCATATAACCAGCGAGCAACTGTTGTTGAGGTCGTTGAGTCAATAAGATCTAATTGTACGTCGATATAAGGACGGGCATAATTAGAAATCGCCGTGAGTGTGAGTTTTTCTCCAGGCGAGTTGAAATTATAAGCTATACGCATTGTGGCATCTGAATTTTTTACGTTATCAAATGTTCTTGGCGGATACGTATCCGACTTGCTTTCGTGACAACCATAAATAGAAATAAGATCCAAGTTTGGACCATCTTCTGTCAAACATTTACGCGGCACCATACCACCAGTTTTAAATCCAGATATCTTTGCAGCTCGCAAGCCGGCTTGATCAACTCCAGTCTGCCCGCCACTGATAATTTTTTCTAATTTCATTTATCTATTTCCTTTTTCATCCAAGCATTAAAGGCACCTACATTACCCAATTGCTTCGAATGAACGCCTTTGTATTGACCAACAAACCCAGTTGGATGCATTGGTCCGCAATATTGAGCTAATGAATTAAAAAGACCAGCATCATGGTCTTTTGGCGTTGGAAAAGGGAATCTGGCTCCCATTGTGTAGCAATGAGAACGCCACGCCACTTGAGATGCGTCTACCTTTCCACAACCATTTATCGGCTGATTGTGGCTATTAAGTTTAACTAAAGTGCATTTTTCTTGATCTGTTGTAATGTTATCTGAAGTTTCAACCAATGGATTGTAAAAAATTACATTAGAATAACAAGATAATACATCTGGATTGTTTATAAAATAATCATTTAATTTTTTTAAATATTCTGGATGCAATTCATCATCATCACAAAGAATTACAAATGCATCAACTCCAATCTGATTAATTGCTGCATCCATTAATTGATTAAGACGAAATCCAAGCATACCGCCGGAATTAATCTTTTCTTCGACTGTAGTTTCATTTCGAATCACACATGTCTTAGTTCGAAAATCAATGCACGCCAATTCTTCATCTACAATAGGACCTAGTGGTACATCTGAGCCGTCATCAAATGCCATTAAATACCAGTTATCATAGTTATCATTGCTTTTAACAATAGAACGAAGTGCGTTACGCACCATATTTGGTCTTTCGAAATAAAGAAGCAAAATAGCAATTTTGTTCATGTTGTCCTTGATTTAATGTAACGTCATCTAATTAAGCCATACATGTAACTGTCTATTTTTTTACCATAACGGTGAACGACTTCTTTGCGAATGCCTTCTGGTTGGTATCCGGCTTTAAGTACGCAATGAATAGATTTACAATTATTTGCTAAAACCTCACAACTAGCACGACGAAAATTCATGACATCAAAGCCAAAATCGACGCCAGCCTGTACTATTTTAGATCCCCATCCTTGCCCACGACGTACAGGGAACACGCCATAAGACATATCATATGTTCCATTGTGCCAATCAATATTTCCTAAAATATACACCCCAATTCTTTGTCCGCATGCCTTGCATTTCTCGACCTGCTCGGGGGTTTTATTGGACAAATCTATTGGGTCAGGATTCTCTGCTATCATTACTAATGTGTTTTCGCTGGTTTGCATCTTTTGAAACCAACTCTCCTGATCGGTGTGGTTCAAGATATTGATTCGATGAGTTTGCTCCCAACTCTCCTTTTTGTACTCTAAAAGTACAGAAAGATCTGATCTCTCCATTTTTCTCAGTGTGAGATTCGTCTTGTGTGAATACAACATTGTTTAGTGTCACCAACTTATAATAATTTGAACCATTGCGTTTTAATAATTTTCCATACCGAGTCTCAAGTGGATATGAAAAAGTCCCGTCATTACAATTAATCTTAAGAGGATTCTTTAGAAATACATAAGGCATATACGAATATCCAGACTCTTGCCAGTCTCCTCGGTAACCAAACAATATGCTGTTTTCAGCGAAGTCAGAATCACAATATACTGACAATTCGTCTGCATCATTCTTGATACTACCGACGTGAAACACGCGACCCACAGTCGCCCACTTTAATTCATCCAGTTCGGTTAAACCGTATCTCACATCCGAACGTAATAAATCATACATCTTTTTTGATACAATCATCCAGTTGGCTCGATTGCATCCTAATCTGCGACCACTGCAACTGATAACATTGTTAAGAGTTTGTGTCTGTGGTTCAGAACTATCCAGATCCAGTGCCTCAACCGCACAATTAACAAGTAGATCTCTTATTATTTCATGACATAATTCGTCGGCTAATTTTAACGCCAACATCTCAACGATTTCACACTCGTGATCAAGTCGTATGGAATAAGTACTGGGACCATTAATCAAATCATGTGGCCAAGTAGTTTTTAAAAATCGCGTTCTAGATACAACAACATCGCCCATCCACTCGCCGCTAATTGATTTAGAGAAAAGGTCGTTGGCTGGACTTACCATAGGCTGAACGTGTATCCAATCAATGAATGGTGCTCGACTGAAAACTCTACGGGTTAGTGGAATTGACAAGCGGTTAAATTGCTGAGTTTTAATGTTGTCATCATCGTAGAATGTTTGAGAAATAATACACTTTTGATTTTCCATAAGCACTGCCAATATTCGTTGATGATACTCATCCTTCAATCCGCCGAGGAGTCCAAATTTATTCCACGAGTCAAACACATGTGATAGGCTATTGTACCAGTTGTCATATTGTTCTTTAATTGGCACAATCATTTCATTCAACATATACGATTCTCTTTATATTGCCTAATTAGCAAAACACCAAGTATAATTAACGAGAATGTATATTGAATTTTTTCAATATACATTCTCGTTTTTACTATTATAATTCAGTTACTTGTCTTGATTTAAAAAAATGAAAAAGTCGTAAAAAATGAAAAAGTCGTAAAAAATGAAAAAGTCGTAAATAATTAATATTTCATCATCTGATAATTTTTTTATTTCATTTTCTATTTCATTCCAATTCATTTCACGTGAGCCAGGAGAGAAAGGATCAGGATAGAATTTTAAAATAAAATTAGCTTGAGCACATGTAATACGAACACCAAGTTTGTCCTTTATAATTCTCTTCATTCGATAGCGAGAAATGCCACTAGTTAGTGAATAATTAGCCCACGCTTTGTTGAATATCTCTTGATTGTTCATCGACAACACTCAGATACACGGCATTTATCTTTAGCGAGACAATCGGTACTTGTACCGCTCAATATAAATAAAATTCCTCCACTGGTGACCTCTACTTCGGAAATTATATAAGTAGAAATTTTATCCTCGCCATATTCAATATGGATTGGGAGGTATCCATCCATGAAATTAATTTTGCTCTTTGATAAATTTATGATATCAGCCAATTTGCCAGCTAGCAATCGGTGGTCGTAATCATTAGCAACCCACACTTGAAGAGTCGCATATTCGGAACGCCGAGTTGTGCCGCCACAATCAATAAAATCTTTTTGTACTCGCCCCACTTCGGTAATGTGAAAATGCTCTGGCACCAATTCTCCTGTAGGCAGCATGATATCAATCGAAGAATTTTGATGAGTTTTCAATGTAACTACTAGATCATTTAATTCCATCTTATTTTCCTAATCAAGTAAATCAAAATACAATACTACCAACCACTTTTAATACACTTAACAATGTGTTCTCTGTCTTCATCGGTAACCCACCAGCCCACTGGAATGCAAATCATTTCTTTTACTAATTTGTCTAGTGATGGTAAAAAATTCTTATAGTTAGCAACACAAGTGTGTTTATCGTTCCGTTCATGAACGCGACTAACCATTACTCCAGACTCTTTCATCTTCTCCATGAAATCATCACGTCTTTTCACTTTTATTGTGTAAATCCAGTATGATGACTCAAATCCCTCATCATTTCGCAACAAAGTAACGCCAGGCACTTCTTTAAGTTTTTCGTTATAAAATGCGGCGTTTTCTTTGTGGCGGTCTACCACGCCTTGAGCGTGTGGATAATTATGAATACCAATCGTGGCGTTCACATCATTCATGTGATATTTGCCGCCTGCATCTTCTATATTTCCTTCACATCGAAAATCTTTAGATTGCTGCTCGCGATCAATTCCATACCAGCGTAGAAGTTTGACTTTTTTGTGGTCCGCTTCAGTTGGGCTAATTAGGCAACCGCCATCTACCGTAGTAAAGTGCTTAATAGCCTGAAATGAAAATGAGGAAAGATGCCCATGAGTTCCAATAAGTTTGCCTTTGTAGCGACTACCCCATGCATGAGCACAATCCTCAATAATCCTGAATCGGAACCCATATTGTTTGTAAAAACGGTTTTGAATCTCCTTTAAACGATCCAAATCAACAGGATAGCCGCCCCAGTGAACCACCATGACCCCAATGGTATTTACAGAAAGCTTCCTCTCCAGATCAATCAGGTCGAGATTACATGTCTCTGGATCTACGTCTACCCACTTAAGTCTTATTCCGTTAGCAAGTATTGGCCAATTTGTTGCCGTGCATGTCAATGGAGTTGTGAGAATTTCATCCGCTTCATTGTGCGTCTTTAAGCGGCAAACAGCAAGGTGCAAGGCACTGGTTGCTGAATTCAAAGTATTAATAAATGGCACGCCAAAATGCTCACGGAGCAATTTTTCGAACTCTTCGACTTTGGCACCCTGTCCAATATAACCAGACATAAGAACTTTATTGACAGGTTCGATTACATCCTCGGACATTTTAACTTTGAATAACGGTATCATCACATCATCTCCAGGCAATTATAAAAAGCAATCCACGTCGCTGCCGAAAAATAACTTATCGCAATCCTTGAGGGAAATTTAGTTTTTTTGCATGATTAGTGCTAATACTGATCTTGTGAGTTACTGTTTCAAAAGAAGATGCTGCACTTCCGCCGCCATAACCACTATTTTTCACACCGCCAAACGGTGAATGTGATTCTGCTCCAACAGAACCGAGATTGAAATAAATCATGCCAGCATCGCACTGTTCGCGGACAATTTTCATCTTACGAAAATCATCAGTGATAACACCTAAGGCTAATCCAAATTCGGTGTCATTGTAAATGCGAACTGCATCTTCTACTTCATCAAAAGGAATAAGGGCAACATGCGGACCAAATACTTCTTGTTGCAAATAAGGCTTATGTCGCCATTCGGTTCTGTACACAAACGGACGAAGGAAATGTCCTGGTTCTTTCATTTCACCATAAATACCATCTTGGTCCCACAATATTGTGGCGTCATTATCATTACGCACCATATCGTTAAATGACTGAATGCGGATTTTTTGAGCTTTATTTATAACCGGTCCCATTGCTAGTCCTTCAGCATTTTCAAAAGGACCAACAACTTTAATGTCTTTAACAAGAGTCATGAATTTTTCTTGGAACAACTGAAAAACTGAGCGTTGCACTAGGATACGACCAGAACTGACGCAACGTTGTCCACTTAATTTAAATGCACTATTTACAGCGGCATTTGCGGCTAAATCAAGATCGCCATCTTCGAATACTATGACTGCTGACTTAGAGCCAGTTTCGCAACTACAGGTTCTGTGGTTGGAGTTGGCACAATCTTGACGAATCATTTTTGCAACTGCGAATGAGCCTGTAAAACAAATATGATCAATGCCATCGTGACGAGTAAGATATCCGCCCACTTCGCCATCGCCATGAATTAAGTTAAAAGAGCCAGCAGGAAAGCCGGCATCAGCATATAAGCGTGCTATCATTTGTCCAGTAAGAGGGCTGTCTTCCGAAGGCTTCAAAACAACAGTATTTCCTTCCAATAAAGCTGGAGCGGTTGTCCAGGCTCCGGCAATAGCAAATGGGAAGTTCCAAGGTGCAATAACTGCAACGACACCTTTAGGTCTTTTGATAATCATGCAATCGCGATCTGCAATTTCGCTTGATATCACTTCTCCAAATGGTTCTCGTCCTTTGCCAAAAGTATACTGTACCATGTGTAAAGCCTCAACGACTTCAGCCATGCTTTCGTTTAGACTTTTACCGGTTTCCGTGGAAATAATATTGGCTATTTCATCTTTGCGTTCCTTGATTAATTGGGCAAGATTGTCGAATAATTCTGCTCTTGCCACTCTACTTTTGGCACGCCAAGATGGATATGCGGCACGTGCTGCCGCTACCGCCTCATTTATTTCTTCTTTGCGAGACATGGTCCAAAAACCAATCTCTTGCTCGGTAGTTGGATCAAATTTTGGAAAATCGGCACGTCCCTTGGTGAAATTGCCGTTTATGTAATTTCCATACACTTGCATTCTATGTCCTCTAAATTGCCTTAATAATTATATCGACAAATGGACAAGTAAAATTTCACCAAATTAATAAAATCTAAAAAACAACACATTCTATTACGCAAAAAACTACGAAGTAATTCCTACTTCGTAGTTTTTTGCGTAATAGAATGTGTTTAATACTATTCAGTTGGCTTGGATACAAGTTTTTCTAGCTCGACCAAGCGTTGTTTAATTTCTTCAACAGGAGGAAAATGTGGCTTGGCAAAATTCAACATGCATTCAAATTGAACTGTGAGATAACTCAGCCATTCATCCACACCACGCTTTTGGGAATTATCCAAAATATCAGTAAACAATATTCCTTCTAAGTGGTCGTACTCATGCTGCACCACGCGAGCATTGTGTCCTCCGTAGGTTCCAGAGAACTTATTTCCATCCAAATCAAATGCCTCATATTCAATGTCATGTGGTCTATCTACTTCTCGTCTCAGTCCACTGATACTCAGGCATCCTTCTATATTGCGACAGGTGCGAATACGAGAATGTTTTTGTTGCAACCTGGGCGTGACAATTGGATTAATGAAAGCAACTTCTTTATTTTTTTGTTCTGGATCGCCACTAGGATTGATGACGAATATACGAAAAGGCAATCCAAGTTGAGGAGCAGCTAGTCCGCACCCTTTACCGTTATACATTTTTTCAAACATAATATTAATCAATTTACGCAAATCATCGCCAAAAACTTCTACGTTAACGGCTTTATGGCGTAAAGCTGGATGTGGATACGGAACTATATCAACGCCGTGCGTGGCACGCATTTCCAAATCAACAAATACTTCTTCCCAAGTCATTTGATTTCATCCTTATTCAATAATTACTACGTTTTTAATTTTTGACATTGGGCGACAAACAACAAAATATTCTGAAGTTAGGCGTCCTTCTTCTTGAATTTGAATAGTAATCCATGATTTTGAATCGAAATCATAATATTTATCACCACATCGGGTTTTCTGAGTAACCATAATAACGTAATGATTTTTTGGAGTTACTATTTTTGATAAATCACGAATATTATACATTTCATTCACTTACTTATATCTTTTCTGATATTAAATTTTAGTATCATCAGATACATAAATACAACATGTTCTGTTTTACAAAATGGCTAGAAGCTGTCGAATTTGAAAACGAGTATATCGTTAAAGTCACAACATCAATAGACATGGTTGTCCTTGAGATTGATGGGTGGGGATACCTTCGTCTTCGATATTCGTATTCTGGTTGGGAAGAAACTAAACAATATCACTGGACAGTTTACATGATCAAGGGAGAACGTCCTGGGGCTGGCACTATCTTATACTTCGCAGCTTTGTTATGGGCATATAGCAAAGGAGATAATTACCTTAGAAAATTAAAATTAACTCCAACCGGAGGATTACTCGCCTGCGATTCAACTTTATCACCTGATGCTATCCGAGCCAGATTAAGAATGCAGAAAGATTATTCTAACTACATTGATATCATGCCGCATCCCGAAGCTGCGGATATAAAAGTCCATCGCGGCGATGGAACGGATTGGAGACGGAAAGCTACAGTAGAAGAAGCTACTATCTGGAAATTAAAAGAAATTCCACCGTGGATTTTCAAATTTAGATAATGATTTCACAATTACCGTAGAGGGAAATTAATTTCCCTCTACGGTAATTGTGAAATCATAAACTACGGCCATGCCATCTTCATTTAATCTATGTTCAAATGAGGTTTGCCAAATCACGTTGAATTCCTCGCACTCAAATTGTTTTAGTGCCTGTTTAACCCACGCCTTATTGTCAGCCCGTATTTTGTCTATTGAGTTTCGAAGAACGATTACCGGCACGCCAGAATATTGCTCTATAAGCATTTCACGGAGATTCACGGCTATATGTTTTTTAACCGCGTCTCTTTTTTGCCAATAAGCAGCACCCATTTGCAATCTCCTTCTCAATCATTTCATTCACTTGCAACGCTAAACAAACATGCAATCAATGCTTCGCTAGAAAAATCATATCAATTTTTAGCGTTTTCTTCTGGCCCTTCTTGTTGAAATTTTTTCTTACCAAACAATGATTTTATGGCTTCCATTTCATCATTGTTTAGTGTGTGCGTTGCATCAGTCAAGCTATTCCACAAAACACGAACGGCAATACCGAACTCGCGTTCAATATACTCGCCGTCCACACGTACCTTGTTAGCAAGAACTGGTATTAAATCGTATAACTCACGTTCGCAGAGTTCGTCATCCACAAATACTGCGACTTTGGCGTAGTACATCTTCATGTCTGTATGTATGCTTATTCAAATAGTATCAACATTCAAATGTACCTTTAAACAATCAATAAATGCCTATTTGTTTTCCAGGATTAAAACAAAATCTTCATAAGCCACAAATACGCTTTTTAATTAGGTGGCGTATTCAAAATACGAGGAATAATAGGATTGACAATTGGACTACTAGGCGTTTCCTTCTCCCAAGCAGGAGGAAGGGTATTTTTTTGTGCAATGCTACTTACAGATTTTTTGGCATCATTTACTAATTCTGGGTGTAATTTATTCATAATTTCCACAACGGCATTGCTAATCTCTTGGGTTTTATCTGCATTATCGGAAATAATTTTAAGATCAGGATTAGATTTCCGACAAAGCCACGCATGTATGTGAAAAATAAAACCCATTGGAATCCCAATCAACAACAAAAACAAACCAGAAATAAGACTTAAAAATTTCCAAACGTATCGCATTTGCTCATCTCGCTAACTAAAAATTAAATTATGACCAACATATAAACAAAAATCAGTCTCAAGTATTGTTGTTATTTCTCCTGGCTCAATTGATGTAATTGAGCCAGTCGGCTTAAGTAGCACCATATTACCATTTTTTGCAGCGTCAAATATGCCAAAATGAGTAACTCTTTCCCATTTTTTACTACTACGCGGGAATCGGATGGTGCTTGTTAGTTTTACAAAATCATCTTGGAATTTTACAAAACTAACAGGTTGGCGGATATACGAAGGGTCTGAAATTTCTGTCGTAAATACCTTGTCTTCTTCACCTTTGAATGGCATTTTCTTAATAAAAGAAGAAAGAATTCCAAAATACAACTGGACTTCCGGCTCGTTTTTTAAAATATACAAAAGTAGGTCTGCATTGAACTCAATTTTCGCAGGAATCATCGAT
>JACCDG011590065.1_pt1 | contig 16864 bp, 31 predicted proteins | sample 7442471 | NCBI WGS metagenome assembly JACCDG01 (sample SAMN15323444, study PRJNA562643) | freshwater metagenome | isolation source: river surface water | place: USA:Blue River Watershed | collected 2017-08-17 | reverse complement strand
GCGACACATACCAGAAGTCGATTTCGTACTTATAGTCCTTGGCATTCGATCCACAGATCGAATAGGATTCGATTACTCCGCCGCCATGGAAACCGCCACTAACACCACCACCCAGCTTTCCGCTCCTGCCTGCGCCCTCTTCAACCGGCTCCGCAAGGGGAAGTTCCTGACCTACCGCCGGGTGCCTGCCGCTGCGCACGAGCTCGTGAAGGCCGGTCGGGCTCGCCTGTCGCCGCACCACAACGGGGAGACCAAGCTCGACATCCTGCCGGAAAAGGGCTCGCTCGCTGCCCTCGCCGAGCTGTTCCACATGGAGACGATCGAGCGCGGATCGGCTGAGGAAATCGCGCACAGCAATTACAGCTGTGCGATCGATGAAATCGGCAGTGGCCGGGACTTCGAGGAAGCCATGGGGTGCTGGTTCGATAACGCGATCGAAACGGCCGAAGAGACGGGAAAGGACACCGGGGACACCAGCGGCGCCTTCCACGCCATGATCTCGGCCTGGCACCCCGAGGCCCCTCACCCCTAATCAGGCCGGTATCGCTATGGGACCAATACTATCGCGCGTATTCCCGGCGCCTGCAGACCTCGCGCCGGATATCACGTTACGACCGCGCAACCGTCGACTATCGAAAAGTGCGACAGACAAATCGCGCCCAATCGTTGCAGTCCGCGACTGGTTCGCTAGCAGGGACGCCCGACCCGGCTTCATTGCGGTCTTTGTCCTGGACGCATGGCCCATACACGTCCATTACGATGCCGAGTCGGCGTCCTGCGCCAGGGAGCTAGCAACCGCAGACTTACAGCGGCTCAAGTCAGGCTGGGGTCTACGCCGCGATATCGATGCCCGCTACTTCACCATCGTCGAGCTCGACATCACCAATAGGACAGATTGAATGTCACACCTCATGAGACTCCTCGCCCTAATGGGGGCATGTCTGGTCGCCGGCTGCGCAAATGTCGACAGCGTTTCGGGTATCGACAATGAGCCTGCCTCAACCACAGGCAGTTCGTCCGAATCGGACGTGCCTACAGGAGCCGAATCTAGTGCGACTGGCGAAGAGGTCAGCAGCGGCAATTCGGAATGGTGTACTGACGGCATTGTCAATAACACCGAAGAGTGCGACCTCGGCACGACGGCAGGACATTGCAATAACTGCTTAGTTGACCGGCATGTCTTTGTATCGTCGGCATTCAAGAATTCGAGTCAGCTCGGTGGTATCGACAATGCTGATACCATATGTCAAGAGCTCGCCACGGCGGCGGACCTCGACAATGCCAGTATGTATCGGGCGTGGCTCAGTACCACAACGGAGGACGCCCGTGACCATGTCGGGCTCCACCTCGACGCCCGCTATGTCCTCCCCAATGGAGAGATCGTCGCCCTAAGAGGGGAGGACTTCATCCTCTCCAAGCTCGTCTCCAGCATTCACCAATACGAATCAGGCGAGAACCTCACCGACCCGGTCAATGTGTGGACCGGAACGGCCCCAAACGGGACAGCATTGAGTCTCAACTGCCTAGATTGGACAGCGGACCCGAGCGAAAAGGGGTATTTCGGTAAATCGAGCGCGACAGACAGCAGCTGGACGCTCGACGCACACTTTACGAACCCCGCAGGCTGCGGCTCTCAAAAGCACCTCTATTGCTTCGAGCTTCGCCTGGACGACTGAAATACCAGAAGTCGGTTTCATACTTATAGTCCTGGCATTCAGTCCACAGGCTTGGTATCTAATCAGGGTGCCGCCCGCCACGAACTACACTCCCTCCGAGCTTGCCGCCTTTTACACCAGCGAGGCTGACACGCTGGAGGCGACGGATATTACTGGCTGGAGCCGCTCAGAGAAGCGCAAGCACCTGGAGGAGATCGCAGACCTCCGCTCCGCCGCCCTCCACTGGACCGCTCGCACCTGATACCAGACACAAGTTTCGGCAATAAAGTTCTGGCATTCAAACCTGGGCCTTGGTATCTAATCCAAATGCTGCCCACCACCACGGACCTGAATCCCGCCCGGACCGCTCACCTCGCCGAGAACATGGAGCTCATGGGCGAGTTTGCGGAAGAGCTGTTCATGCTCGGAACGCCATTCAGCCGGGTTGTGCGCGAGATCTATGAATTCGCCGGCTTTTGCGGCATCGCCACGAACTGCCTGGAAGAGATTCGCCCCGCCCTCGCCCGTGGTGGCTACATCGGCGCCGACGGCAAATATATCCGCAATCCCTAATTGGGGATCCGCCGCAAGCACAACCTGGCGTAAAACGATCAATTCCTCGGAGGGAAGTGACTTTTACGCCGGGATCAGTGCCGCGGACCTTGGATATTGTCGGCCTCCGCATCCGTGGTCCAGGACACTACAACCTGTCCGTCCAGCAGTGCGGTAACTGCGCACGGGCGAAGTCGGCCAGGTAGTGGGTGGAAAGAGAACCGCTGCGCGTTGTCGGCCTCATACGCCTCCGCCGCCTTGCAAAGTCGGTAGGTCGACCACAGTCCAATACCAGACGGCAATGTCTGGAGCCCTATGTCCCGAATCTGGACATACTCATTCCACGGCTTCGCGGTGGAAATCGTCCTCCGACGGACCCTGACCAGCCACAAATCGTCCGGTGTGTCAGGGGTGGCAACTGTCCTCGGCCTCGGCATGTGGACCCTTGTCTGTCCAGCTCTCGGTTACGGCGGTGTGGGGGCGGTTTCGCTCATTTTCCGTCCAGGAGGGGGGCGGATTTCGCAATGTCCTAAACTAACAATGCTAAAGCAGGGAAGATTCGGTGCGGTTTATGTCGTTTAGCGCTTTTAGGAGGTCAGGTTTGTGGGGCGTTCGGGGCGGCCTTCGGGCTGGCGATGCGGGTGCTGGTTGGTTATAGGGATGGAGCTCAGGCGCTTAGCCGCCACTGGAGACGCTTTGCCTCGTCTGTGTTCGGAGGAGGTCCGCCGGCCTCCAGGAGAGCGACAACATCCTGGAGCATGGAGTGATCATCCTCACCAGCACAGGCTCGGGCATGGGCGCGGTGTTCGCGTATAGCTGCACGGCGCTGTTTGCGCTCTTCGCGTTTACGGTTTCGCTCTGCAGCTTCCTCGGGCGTCCAGGTGTGCCACCCTTGGAAAAACCCCACATACAGGGCGGCGAGTAGTGCGACTCCGAACATACCTACTTCCCCCCAATACGTACGTTTTGCGCGTTTTCGTTTGCTGTCCGGATCGCATCAAATTCGCCCTCCACCACCACAATCACGGGCGGGTTTTGCTCTTGCTCTCGGTAGGTACAGCAGCCATCACACCCGCAATCGGAGGGGTGGCCGCATCTACAGCGCCAGCAGCCGAGCGTGCCCGACTTGTCGAGGTGTTTGTGCCCGCACTTCTGACAAACCGGTCGTCCTGGCGTAGAGAACGCCGTTTCGAGGATGGCGCGCACTTCGCCGATCACGGATTCCGGCATCACAGATTGCAAAAGGCGGGTGCGCTTACTCATACAGGCTTCCCGGCTGTCCTGGTTCGTTGCTACCCGAGCAGGGATTAGTGTGATCTGCCGCACCTGGGCAGCGTTTGTTTCCGCACTTAGGGCAGAGAGACATTCGGGTGCGGCAGAGAGTGGAGAATCCGGAGCCGACAGGCGCCCAGGTTGCGGAATCGCACTTGTAGCAGGGGCAGCCTGGATACAGACCTACCGGGTAGGGGGCGGGTTTTTCCGCCCCGGCGTCGACGGATGGCGACGGGGCGGCGGTCAACGACCCCACCAGCGCCACGAGTTGTTCGGGCGTCAGGAGGTCGGCGAGCTCTTTTGCGAGCCGGCGCACTGTTGGGGACCCTTTTGCGAAGTTGGGTGTATTAGACATCACAGCCCTTTACCCTCTGCCCAGCACAGCCAGGGCGCAATCTGTGCGACGTTCGTGCCGCACTGTCCGATCTTGTCCTGGGGGAATTCGGCACCATAGATCTCGGCGGCGCATTCCCCGCAGTCCAGACCGTGGCCATTCGGTTTCGGCCACGGGTGCGGATCTGCGTTGTAGGAGGAGACGACGGCCGAAGTTGCGGCATGGAGCACGAGGCGCCAGGTCGGGACATTTCCGACCGCATCGGGGTCGCCGAGCCAGGCAGACGCGGTGAACATGCAGGGAGCGACATCGTCCGCTCCCCAGGCGTCATAACCGCACACCACGACGGATTCGCACAGCGTTACGAGCGTTTCCGCATCCAGCTCGGCGAAGGGGCCCGGCCAGTCGAAAGCGCACACGTTGAACGAGTCGCCATCATCCCCGCTCCCTCCACCTTCGCCCTCGCCGGGCTCCTCGGTGAGTTGCCACTCCCCGGTCGCATCGTCATTGCCGCCCTCATCCCCGCCTGGAGCCGAGGTTGTCGGCACGCGGTCCCAATCCGGCACGGTGAGGGCCTCGGTTGTGGAGTTGCCCTTGCCTGACACGTCGAGCACGATCGGCTCACAGGTACAGCCGGAATTCAGCACCGCGCAGGTACCGATTCCGAGAGTAAGGGCGGCGAGCAACACACCACGGAAGAATTCGCTCATTGGCGACGGCATGCGACCATTTTAGGTCTGAATCAGGCCGTCGCACCCGATCTGATTAGCGACAAACCTCACACAACGCTGGACTGACGGTGATGCACCCTCGCCCCCACCTTGCCGCCATGTCGTCGCTCAGCATCTATCGAATCCGCCCGAATGGGTCGCAGGCTTTCCTCGGGGAGCTCAGAAATGCCCATGGCGGCATGCCGTTGATTTGGGACGCCCTCGCGGACGTGTTGGATCCGCTGACACCGGAGCGGCTCGCCTGGTACAAGCGCGAATTCGCTGTCGTGCTGGAAATGCGGGCTCGCCGTGCTCCTGACGCCCCGGTCGACCATATCAACGGGCGCTGGATGCTGGACAACATGGCAACGCTGGCGGATCGGGATGCTCTCGCACCTGGAGAGACGCCGAAAAAGACCCTAGAGCGCATGTTTCTCGCCACGGCAGATTCGAGCAAAGATCCGCTTTACCGGATCGCAATGTCTGCCTCGCATGATCGCTCCTGGATCGAGCGCGATTCGCTCAATCTCGTTGCGGCCGCTTTCCGCGCCACTTCGCGCCTAGCCAGGTCGCCACGGGTCGGTTTGACGGATCACGTCAATCACCTCGACGTGCTTGCAGAGACGCTCCTCGCCGAATTCGAGGCCGGGCCCGAGGTTTCGATCGGTGTGCGGGTTTCGTGGGGCGGCGGTGACGATCCAGCCTTTCGCCCGTCCTCTGCCCGCAAGCCCGAGGACGTGCCCGATGATGAATGGGAGCCGGAGATTGAGGAACCAAACTTCCTGAATCCATGCTCAGTGGTCGATTTCGGGCTGTGGGAGGTGCTTCACGTCGGCGAGCTCGCGGACCTCGGGTTTCGTGAGCGCGGATCCACTGGCGAGCTCCAGCCGCTCCCTGTCCAAGGCGTGGCCTCATGTGGGCCGGATCCGCTCACGCTCAAATGGCTGCATGACGGTGAGGCTGTGCTGGCGGCCGCCTCAGATACCACTGGCGTCGATGTCACCAGCGCCCCGCCACGGCGTTCTGGACAGGACGGGGCAGCTTACCTCGATATGATCTGCAGAGCGCAGGCAGAGGAGCGTACGGCGGCCATGAGGGCCGTGTTCGTAGACGGTGGCAAGGTGAAGGGGTGACGTATGGATCCGCTCTTCGCCGAGTTGGGGTTGCTGGAGTCCTCACCTGCGGGCGGGTACGCCTCCGAGGAAGAGGCCGAATCCGCACTGTTGAATTCGCCCTGGTATGCCCGAGACGATGACGACAATCCGGTCAGCTACACAAACCCGCGCACAACCTGCGATCCGTTGAAATACCGGCCTGAGTGGGCGGCGTGGATTGCCGAGCACTTCCCGACCGCCGAGTCCGCAAGTTGTCGGTGTTGCTCGGCGGCACGTGAACTCGCTGCGGCCTTCCCTGGCCAATTACGGGAAGCCGCCGGGTATTTCGGACTGTATGGGATCGAGCATGCGTGGTGCGTGGACCTGCTGACCGGCAATGTGGTCGACCCGACCGGGATCCAGTTCACTGCGCGATTGCGATACTCGATTCAGGACTGGACGAAACCGGGCGCGTATCAGGAGCTCACTCGGGACGAGATTGAGCGGTATGTGCCGTCCGGGGTGTGCATGGATTGCGGCGCGGACGTATACCACGGCAAGACGTTCTGCTCGGACGAGTGCGAACGGGCAACCATGGCCTACCTAAACAGCTCCGCCGCCAGATTCTGAGCCGACAGTCAAGAGGTCGAAACATGAGCGAACACACAGCAGCATCACAGACAACCAAGGCTCCAGATCCCTGGGCGCCGGTCACGACCTATGAAGGCGAGGCGGACGGTGTGGAGGTCGATATCGGCGCAACGCCTTGGAGCCGGACAGGGGCGGTTTTCTTTCGCATCCTGCGCGCGGCTTACCTCCAAATGACCCCAGCACAGGCGCGCGAGATCGCCGCCGGGCTCGTAAAGGCGGCTGGTGAGGCGGAAACACGATGGCCGGAGTCGGTATGGCCGGATCCGAACGCATAGGTGGCGGTGCGGTCGAGGTGTGGGATCGAGCGTTTCTAATCGCCGCGCCCGAAACCCCACAACGAAACCGCGTTCGCATAAAGGATGCGGAAACGCTCTGCAAGCGGCTCGACGCCCAGGCTGTCGTCATGCTCGTCATAGAGCGCAATGGGACCGTGAGAACGGCCACATACGGGGAGACACGTGAGAAATGCCGGTGCATTGGAGAGTGGGCAGCCGCCCTCATGCGCCAGTCCCTGACTACAGTGCCTTTCCGCACAATGTTCGGTTTTGGGTGCGAGGGTGTGCCGACTCCTCTCACCTCATGGGAGTGTGCAAATCTCACAGCGTCCGCGCAGAAATACGCTCTGGACAATACAGCGCAGGCACACCGGGCATGGCACAACCGCTTTCGCGCACTTGTCGGTCCTCCCTGGCCGGAAGGTGTGTCGCGTTGGAAGGACGAAACCGGCTGGCATTGGCGCAATCTGCGCACAGGTCTCGGCGGGCACGGGTTCGACGATGAGGACATGGCTCTACGCGATGCAAAAAGCTCCAATTGACAATCCTGAGCGGGATTTCGCCGATAAGTACCCGGCTGACTCATGGCCGCGGCGTAAACTGCGCTCGGAGCTCGCTGACGAGCTGTTCGAGGCTGTCACCATGCGTAATTGCCCGTACTTCCTGGGCAAAGGCATTTGCGAGAACGGTTGCCATGAGGAGCCGGCCTGTATGGTCAATCAGCCGATCGGTGGCTGGACAACCCGCGGGCCCGACCCTAAAAGGCACCTCGAAATAAGGAGGCAGTCTGATAAGTGAGCGCCCGAATGCTGCCACAGGTAGGGTAGTGGAATGGCAGCATCACGATTCAGCCGGCACGAATTCTGCCCAGGCTACAAAAACACAGCGGGCTATATCGGCCTACAGGACCGCAATCCATACCGATTCGTGGACCTGCCAGACAATCGTATCCACACAGTCATCGAAGGGGATTCGCTGTGGACGCTCGCCGCGAAATACCTCGCCGCCCTCGGCTCCGATGAACGTCCCGCGGCTGCATTGTGGTGGGTCATTGCTGACTTTCAGGACCCGCCAATCATTGACCCAACCGTCCGGCTCTCACCGGCGAGCTCAATCACCATTCCGTCCGAGCGCACTGTGCAATCCAAAATCTTCGACCCCCGCCGCCGTGGTGGCCAGGTGCTGGAGCCCCAAGGTATCTAATGCGATCCGTCACATTGCGCAAAGTAGCAGTCCAAGCCGTCCAGATCGGGGACTTTATCGCTGTGAAGCCCCATTGCGATTGCGAAAAGGTGGTACGAGGGCCGGAAACCGCGTTGAACGGCGACGGCGTGTCAGTGGTGTCTATTTGGGTCGAAAACGCCCAATACCCTATCAAGTCGCAGGAGAGCTCATTCGTGTTCCGGCTGGAGTCGGTGACCTGATAGGGTACGGACATGCCAGAAGCGCTGCCGACAATTGATTTCAAGGCGTCCGCGACGATGTCGCTGACGAATCTCGATACGCAAGAGACGAAACAAATGGTCTACAACCCGACCGATTTGGATGTAATCCTCGGGATTAATTGGACCAAGCATGAGGTTGTCGGCCTGCCATACACTCCGCTCCAGTACGCCGGGACTGACAATATCGGCGTCAGTTTCACCATGCGATTCATTCCCGACACTCTGAAAGAGTATGAGGAATATCGAGACACGTTGAACTTCTTGCTCGCCCTCGGATACCCGTTCGAGGATGGCGGCTCACCTCCGGATGTCCTGCTGACCTGGCCAAACTTCATCACCCTCGTGTGCAAGGTCGACTCAATCAGTCTGAAACCGCAGCATTACAATGCAGAGGCGGTGCCGGTCGTGATGGAAGTCCCTATCAAGGTGCAAAACGTTCGCAGGGTCCGCATGCTCTATTCCGAGGTCCGCGAACGTGGACTGCAGCAGTATCGCGCCTGACCTTGCTGAAACGCGATTAGTGCACAGGATGGCCGGCACTATGGCGCCACTAACACCCGAAACGGCCCCCACACAGGCCGAAGCGCTCAACCGCTGGTCCGAACGCGTCAGGGCCGCCACAGCCCCTGTTGCTCCGCCCGTCGAGCTGGAGCGGCCCGCGACTAAGGCACCGCCGGCCGGACTCGTGTGGGTTGAGGTCGGGCTGCCGTGGCTCACCTCCGAGTCGGAAGAGGACATCGGGCCGGCGCCGTATGAGGAGACTGGGGCCGAACAGCGGGCATGGGCAGCGGCAGATCCGCGCATTGATGGGGACTTTACCCTCACCCTATTCAATGCGTGCCGGGCGTTGCATCGCCGTAACGCATACAAAGTCGCGGGCATGGACGTGGATTGCCTCAACCCCGAGGACCCTGCCTACCCTGACCCGGACAAGCTACCCGAGCAGGCCAGGCTGGAGCTCGGCGGGCTGCGTGATGACGCCGAACGATTCGACACCTGGATTCACACGTTGCCGGCATTCAAGGCGTGGGAAGCGAAGCGCGAGGCAGCATTCGCGGCCTGGAAAGCGAAGAGCTTTCGTTATCAGGCACGCCCGGGGATGTTCATCGTCCTCGCCGATGGGACGGGACTCCTGATTGGCGATATCAACACTCAGGGCGGGGTCTGTGATGATTGCTCGGGCCTGGATAGTGGGGACATTGTGGCGCGGTATGCCATTTTGCCGGAATTCGAGCTCCTACGGGCAATGCTTCCGCAGCGGTGAGACAGATCGTGAGGAAGCGCGGCGCATGCCCATAGCCGGCGAATCGTCCAAGCTGTATCGCTGTGGTCGTTATGCCGCTTCCATCGCTGGAAAGTCTGAATATCGCCGCGCCGCCAGACCTTACGGTCACAATGCCGGGCGGTGTCGAGCTCACCTTGCCGCTTCCGCCGCCGACGCGAGCACAGGTCGAGGCCACTGCACTAGAGGCCGGCTTCGACTTTTCGCCCTCCATCACAAGCCGGATCGAATCGCAAGAGGTTGAAACCGGCAAAATCTCACAAGCGCCAGTCTTGACACCGGTCCGCCAGCCGACAATCGGTGAGATTGTGGAGGTGTTGAAGGCGACCAAAAAGCCCAAAACACGAGCCCCAGCGGCAAAAGACGGGCGTGTCAATACCTGGCAGGCGAATCAGAATCCGGAGGCCGTGAGGTATTTCACGCCGCCGTGGCTGCTGGACATGATTCTGGCCTTTTTCGAGCCGTTCACCGGGTCAAGCGTGCTGTTCGATACCGACCCCGCATTCGACCCCGAGGCGTTTGTCCGCGCCACACACGCATACGACATCCGCGCCGGCCAGGACGGGCTCTCGCTGCCGTGGTGGGGCTCGACATTCGTAAACCCGCCATACGACAAGCCGGCGCCGTGGCTGAAAAAGGCGGCGACCCGCTATGTCACCCGCAGGACCCCATGGGAAGGATACGGAATCAAGTGGTATGGCTCCGACCAAATCATGATGAATGCGGAGCGGACCGCCTCGATTGAGGTTTGCAAGCCCGAGGAGCTGTCAAGCGCTTCGCCGGCAATGACACGTTCGCCGCCACCAAATGAGCCGACGGGCTGGGTGGATCCAATTGATGGACGTGCTCAGACCATCATGCTGGTCAACGTCGCTCCAGGCACGAAAGCCTGGCAGGACTATGTGTTTGGCTGTCCGGACTGCCTCTGCCTGTTTTTCAATAAGCGCATCACATTCTATAAGCGCGGTGTTGGCTATGAGGGTCCGAATAACCGCGATTCGGCACTGCTGTACTACGGTCCGAATCATACCGCATTCGCTGACAACTTCCGCGGGCTCGGGACCCTTGTGAAGTCTTGGAATGGTGAGGTCCGTCAGCGATACGACCATGGCCACCATGTCCCTGTTTCCAATTCCCTGCCCATGCTTACCCTGGAAACTGCCAAGGGCCATTTCGGCTGGCTAGAGTGAGGGCACGCACATGACGAGTTATGAATTTCGCGCGGTGTTTGTGATCTGGCTCATGTGCGCTTTTGGCGTGGTCATGATCCGTAATAGCGCCCCGAACAACGTTTTCGACATGGGCGAGGCCGTCCGTCAGATGTACGAGCGTGCCGCAGACGCCGAAAGTGAGCTTTAACCATGGCTGTTTACGTCGACACTTTTCAGATCTGGGCCAAAACGAACATCCGGTGTTTCAAGGCCGGCTCCTGCCACATGACCGCCGACACGCTAGAGGAGCTCCACGCGATGGCGCGCAAAATCGGCATGAAGCGCGAATGGTTCCAAGATCATCGCCGCATGCCGCATTACGACCTCACCGAGTCGAGGCGCAATGCCGCACTCGCTGCTGGAGCGACCTTCATCCCCGCCATGGTCCAAATGCGCGCCAAGCTCCAGGGAATCTCGCCGGCTGCGTGGATCGCTGACCACCCCGAGGATGCAAAAGAGGACTCACCATGAGCGACCTCACAACCCTCGCGGCCAAGCTGGAGCGCTGGAGTCGGAGGGATCGCGCTGAGGACACGAACCGAGGCGACCGCTACGTCAGGATGTCTAAATTCGTACAAGTCCACCCCAAAGACGACTGGTACCCGAATTACGACGGTTCCAACTTCGGACTTCTGCCAGGTCAGGCGCTCACCGACCCAGGTTACCCGCAGCCCGGTAGGCAATACGTCCACATGAGCCTACATGTGCATCTAGGTAGTCTGGAGTGCCGAATCGCTATCTGGGGCGCTGACGATCATGGGGTCGAGCGGGACAACATGCCGCTCGCGGAGGGCATTGACCTGTGGTGCCGCCTGACACGCAATACCTGCCCGCCTCACGCATCTTTGATCACCCGCTGGGGCTTCGGCGGCGCCTGAGCTGCCACCCAGCCATAAGCCGCCTGGAGAGCTATGGATACCGGAACACTGTTTCAGGAAATGGGCTACGACCTCGGCGCGAGCCCGGATGCGAACTTGCACCACTTTGTGCACCTGTTCGAGGGTTATCGGGCCACCGTAGTCGAGCAGCCGCCTTTCAGCCCTGACAACCCATATTCGCCAGGCAGTGCGAGGTGGGTCTCGTTCCAACAGGGCGCCGCGCTGGCTATGAAAGACCTGGGCCGCGCAGCAGGGTAAGCTAGCGCGGTCATGGTCTGGAAGATCGCCCGCACACAATCGAGCACCTGCGCGAAGCCGCGAATCTGGTTCATTTACCAGAATGAATACGGCTTCATGAAGGATGTTCACGCTATCGCCTATGAAATCTTCGATCTGACCGTGCTGGAGAATGAGCTGGACCCGCCGGTCATGGTCGCCAAAACCGACCTCAACCCGACTAGCTGCACCCCGGAAGGCGGCCGGCTGGGGAATGGTCGGTACTGTGTCGGTATGACGATCCCTGGAGATTGGGACCTCGGCACATACCTGATTCGCTGGTATGTCGTCCCGAATGAGGGGGATGACGAGGTGACATTCGACGATGAAATCCTCGTAACGGACCAGGCGCATGGGTCGCCGGACTATTGGGTCACGGTCCAGGATATGTACGATTCGGGTGTCCCGGAGGATGTCTACACCCCTAAACAGGTTCAAAAGGCGATCAAACTCGCCCAGCAGTTGATCGAGAAAACGACCGGGCGGTCATTCGAGCCGGTTTACAAAGAGCTGAAAGTCGACGGTCGCGGACGCATGAAGCTCATTCTGCGCGAGCCAATCGTTGCAATCGACACAGTCAGCGCCGATTACGACATCATGTTCGATTGGACGTGGGAGGACGAGCTGGAGTCGGTAGTCGTCTACAACCGGCATATGCGCGGACAATTGAAACCCGACGATCGGAATAACCCAAAGCTCGAATTCACTTTCGCAATGCGCCCAGTTGGACCGTGGGCATCCTTCCCCGACGGCTCTCAGGACGTGCGGGTGTCGGGTGTCTTTGGGTACACAACGCCAGACGGCACACCATTCGGCGTGCTGCCCGAGGACATTGCCTGGGTGCTCAAGAAGATTGCGTGGAAATACACCCCGCCGTCTAACTCACCCGAGGCCGAAGAGCTCGCCCAGCAGTACAAGATCGTCGGCGAACGCACGCGGGACCAGACCGTGACCTATGCGAACATTTCGCAGATCAAGGGAGGCGGATCGAATGGTGGTGGCGGACTCGGCTCCGCAACCTACATCACCGGCGACCCCGAGGTGGACGCAATCCTATTGCGGTATCGGATCGGAATGTACGCGACGGGCGCCTGACATTGCGGTCCGCCAGGTCGGGCCCACAGTAGCTGCATGGGACACTATGCAAGCGAAATGGGCGGCGATGATGACCGCCACTACGAGTCGAATGCGGACCGCGAAAAGCGCCTGCTCGAAAACCGAGTCAAGGGCCTGGAGACAAAGGTGAGCCAGCTCTCAATCGAGCTCGATGCTGCCCGTCAAGCCATAGAGGTGTGCAATAAGTCACTGCAAGAGCAGGTCAGACGCCTGGAGGAGCTCTTGACCTCCGACCGCAACGCCCAGTTTCACGCCAGGCTCGACGGCGTACGCTTTGGCGGGTTCTGACATGGCCGATACCAAACCCTACGGTGAGCCGCGGCCCGAATACCCTAAGCTGGAAACGCTCGCTTTCAATCCGGCTGATTGGGAGCGCTGTCAGGCGGCCGCAACAGACCTCGCCAACGCGACGATCTCGACAATTGGCTCCAAGGTGAGCGCCTTCGCCCTGACCGCTTGCGCCCGTCTGCTCACCATCGCCCGGACCGTGGAGGCGATTCGGGCTGAGGTTGTCGAGCAAAGGTACCTAATCATGCGTATTCGCGCCCGTCTTAATCTGTAGGTGTCAGTCTGACATAGCAGGCGAAGGCGCGGACTGGCAGCATTACGCAATGCCAGGATATGCCGGAAGGCTCATTCGCCCACAGCGCGCGACATTCAAGCTCCTAGACGTGGAGGCGACCGCTGCTAATGATATTGACGGTGGTACACCTGGGGGACATGACGGTGGCTACGACCATATTCTCGGCGAAGTCGTGGCTTGGGGCCCGGATGACAATCGACAAACGGCCCGTGTCGAGACGGAGGTCAAGTTTCTAGTCCAGGTCGAGCCCGAAAAGGTCGATGAAGCGAATATGTTGGGCGGTGGAACGGAGCCAGCCCGGCGAATGTCGCTAATCGCCTTTGTCCCGGCTCTCAGGGCGGCTGGGCTCCAGAATCCGGACGGCAGTTTCAAAATCAAGTTCGGCGACCGGCTATATCAGCTCCGACACCGCCTCTACAACACGCTCCTCGCGCAATACGACGATCCGCAGGGCATGTATGTCACCCAGGTCCAGCCTATCTCCTGGGGATTCCCCTCTGCAGATAACAATCTGCTCCAAATTGTCGTGACACAGCGCCGGCAGGGACAGTGAGACATGGCGAAGTCCTCCGGCAAGCGCGTCAAATCCCTGTATGGCGATTGGGGTCGTGCCCATTCGACATTGGGGCGCATTCACCGCACTGCCGCCAAAATGATTGACTCCGCAGTCGAGCCGGAGGCGCAAGAGGCCGCCGAGCTCGTGCGAAAGAACCTGGAGACGGGCGGGTCTATCGGCGGCGTCCCATGGAAGCCTTTGAGCGTCCTCACGATCGCCATGGGCGGTAGGGGGTCACCTCTCCAGGGCAACGGAGAGCTTGCTGGAGCGGTGGAGGCGAAACGCCTCGGCACGGGCAAGCACGTGGTCGGAATCCCGCACTCGGCGACCTCCAGGTCCGGCGTGCCACTCGCCATGATCGGCGCTGTGCACGAGGAAGGCGCCACGATTCAGATCCGTTGGACGTTGCCGCGCATGCGGGCGTTCTGGGCAATGGTCAGCAAGGGCCTGGGCGGACGAGGTCGGCGGGACGATCGGTATGTCAAAGACAGGTCTCGAAAAGGTCTAGGATCGAGCACGATTCAGATTCCGGCCCGCCCATGGCTGCGCCCTGTCCTCGACAAACTCCGGGCAGACAAGCGCAAGCTCATGAATCGCATGGCGGACAGGTTCCAACGCGATGTAATGCACTAAAATCCTCGCGTTATGCCGCTTAGCCTTCATTCACAAAGCTAATCCGCCTGACGCGAAACTTGAGCGGCCATAATGTAGCCATTCCGAAAGTGTGAACCTCAGTCCGCGTCACACGAAAACCTAAAAGGCATAATGGCGCCGGTCAGACATTCATAACCGCAGTCCGCATCACGCGAAACGCCTGGACCAGTAATGGCGGCCGTTCTCCATTCACAACGGCAGTAAATTTCACACGGAGAGCTAACGGCACTAATGAAGGACCATCAAATGTCCTCTAAACAGCCTCAAAACGCTGTTCTGCCGTCCGGATCTGAATGAAAATAGTGGCCCTCACACGGAGGATTAGCGCCATTCCGAATTTCTGGCGGATCGGAATGTAGCGAAGCGGCTTAACACGGCCGCTCTTTTCCAGTGAGATATTTTCGCGCCTGTGAATGTAGCGAGTCGGCCTGACACGGAGCTTGCTGCCCATTCACATCCTCGGAAAGTTCTGAATGTAGCGAGGACTTCTGACATGGCCGGTAATTTTCGCATCATGGCGCGGACCTCTCATTCTTGCGGTAACTTGCTTTGAAATGGCCGTCCCGACGATTACATCCGTGACACCGGTGAGCGTTTCCACGCAGGGGTGGACGTATGTCGAGATTGTCGGCACCAATTTCAAGGAGCCGACACTCGTCCTCATTCCAGGAGTCAAGGCGGCTGTGCCGCCACCCTCGGTTGCCGTGACATTCGGTACTGTGCCGGCGCTGGAGGTCGGCTGGCTGAGCTCGACGCTCCTATATGCTGTCACACCTCAAACAGCACCGGGTCTCGTGTCCCTTACGGTGTCGAATCTGAATACGGACGGGACAATTGTGCCTGGCGAGACCGTAGTGAAGCCGGCGGCCGTGACATTCAGCCGGCCAAACATTCGATATGGCACGGACCTGTACCGAATCGTGACGGCGTTTGTCCAGCTCCTAATCAATCAGGTGTTTGGGAACACGATTTACGAGGCGCCACAGGTCGACTATGCGCCGACGGGGGCGACTCTCCCCCTAAAAGTGAAGATGCCGTACCTGACGGTCGCCGGACCTACAATCCGCCAAAATCAGTTCTATACACGTCATGGCAACGGGATTGTGCCGTTGACCAAACCGAATGACGCTGCCCCATCCTGGGCGATTCGCAAACGCGGTGACCTCGTCGACCTTATCTTTCGCCTGAATGCCGCGTCGGCCTCCAAAAACGAAATGCTCGGTATGCGGTCCGCCCTACTGACATTCTTTCGTAACAACACGTCAGTTTCGATTCCGCGCGACGTGACGGACCCATCAAAAGGGACTGTATCGTATGAGCTGTACCCGGACGGCGAGGGTATGCGGGACACGTCGGCCTTGTCGGTATCGAATGTCAACTCATTCGCCCTCGGCTGCTATATCCTCGGATTCGAGGTTGAGAATGTGCTCGGACAGGACGGCACGATTCCAGGCGATTCGCTCCTGTACAAGGGTGGCGAAGCGGATACGGTCGAATTGCTCGGTTACGAGCAGAACCCATAATTTCATGAAAAATGGCAATTTCATTAATATGAAACGGCCATTTTTCATGAAAGGGTCGTGTCCCGGCTGTGGACGGGGCATGATGCGACCATGTCTAGGAAGCGCATTACTCCCCCAGCCCCCAAGCCCGGCGAACCATTCACCGTTACGATTCAGAACCGCCGCAATTTCATGGTGGAGCTGCACCTGACGGACGATTGCGCCGACCCCGAGCAAGACCTCCCAATCCTGTCCGGAATCAAGGCCGAGCAGGTCTATAACGAGCAGGAAATGCACCGGCCGCCGGTCACGGTGTTCCGGTCGGCGAAGTTCGCCCCAACTCTGACTCTCCTCGCCAAGGAGAAGCGCGAAGGTCTACCGTCTGCAGTTGCGGATGCTGACTCTGTCGTCGGCGCGGCCGCTCGTGGAGAAATTCTCGTGAGCAAGGTCGCAATCCAGGCTATTGACCCAACCACGGCGCCCGTGCTGGAGGTCGCCAAGTCGGCCGAAAAGGCAGCCCCAGCACAGCCAAAAGCCGAGGTCAAGACCCCGGACCAGGACGCCAAGTCTGAGCCCAAGCCGGAAGTGCAGGCTGACGCGGCAAAGGAAGTCGAATCGCGCAAACCGCGCGGCAAGTAACCGGATTTGCGGTTGCTCACATGGGCGGATGACAGGAACGGCTTGACTCTCTTACAGTGGGCCAAGCCGGTGTGAATGAATCGCGCCGCGGCCCATTAGGATTCGATCTCGCTCATGCCAAGCCCATTTCTAGCGTCCAAAGTCCAAATCTCGGAGTCGGATCCTGTCATCAAGTCCGT
>JACCDG010336963.1_pt1 | contig 16866 bp, 31 predicted proteins | sample 7442471 | NCBI WGS metagenome assembly JACCDG01 (sample SAMN15323444, study PRJNA562643) | freshwater metagenome | isolation source: river surface water | place: USA:Blue River Watershed | collected 2017-08-17 | reverse complement strand
GAGCTGCGCCGACATCTAGCCAAGGTCGAGGCGCGGGTCGCGAAGTGCGACGATCTCGCAGACCGCACCACGAAGCGCATCGGGCGTGCCACCGCCGCCCTGGAGAAGCTGCGCGCCAAGGGGGCGGACGTGGAGACCGCCATCGCCAAGAAGGAGAAGTCCCTGAGTCGGGCGAAGGCCACCCTCTCCAGGGCAAGCCTTCGGGGAGAGACCGCGCGAGCCAAGGTAGTGCGCATCACCAAGCAGATCGCCGCCCTGGGCGCCGTCGAGGCGAAGGGGTAGCCCGTGGACAACATCGACAAGTTGCCCGACGACCTGAAGCGCTGGATCACGCCGTTCATCGTCTATGACGAGAACAAGCTGGTCATCGCTGACAACCCCTGCGGGATCATGGTCAAGGGGAAGCTCCATCTCCTCGCGCTGACCGCTGGGGCGCTTGTGCTCGTGGACCACCCCTTCGTCGCCTCACTGCCGCGCGCCGCCGATCGGCTGACGGAGGCCCTGCGCCCCCTGGAGACGGATGGAGCCCGCACCGTGACCGTGGGCCTGCGCGCCCTGCAGCTCTGGTGCGGCCCGGTCCTGACGACTGCCGCCGAGTTTGACAACGACGGCAACGGCCCGTGGTTTGCGCCGCGCACGCGGAGTTGCACCATCTTTGATGCGCATATCGACGGGAACCTCCTTGCTCATGCCCTCGCAGGATTCCCGGAGTGCCGCGCCCGTGCTGGCTATACTGGGGACGGTGCGGTGCGGATCTCCCACCGCGGGCCGCAGGAGCCGCTCGTCTTCGCGCTGACGATCGGGGCGGTGGTGCTTATGCCAATGAGCACAGGCATTGCCAGGCTGGACGAGAGCGGCCTGCAGAATCCGTGGGGCAAAGAAGACGAGGAAGGCGATGACGAGGATCCGGCGGAGGCCGTAGCGTGATGCGCTCCGCCTGGACCGGCCTCTGCACTGCAGCAAGCGCCCTGCGCGCGGTGGCCTGCGACCTCCTGGGAGCCGTCCCGCGCGAGGAGGCGGCCCGGCACCTAGACGACGCGCTCCGCGTCCAGCGGCATGCGCTGGGCCGCGACTTTGAGCACCTTGCCGGGGCGTGGGCTGCCGAGGCTCGGCGACTACGCGACGAGGTAAGTGAGTACAGGTCCGGGGTCCGCACGGCATGGGGCGCCCTGGTTGCCCTCATAGCGCAAGACCAGAAGCAAGATCTGTTGGCTGGCGACCAGATCCTGCAAGCAGCGCAGGACATGGCGGATGCCGTGAATGCGGAGCCCCGGCGCTCGACCAAGGAGGGCGCGTGATGCGCGCACTGACGCTGTACCCCGAGTGGGCCTGGGCGATCTGCGCCCTGGGCAGGCGTATCGAGAACCGCACCTGGATCGCCGAGCGGATGGTGGGGCGCCACCTGTGCATCCACGGCGGCAAGAACATCGGGGGCCACGCCAGACGCGACTGGCACCTCGACATCGCCGACGTGCTGGCCCAAAAGAGCGGGCGACGCGACGCTAGCCGGGCGGACATGGCGAGCGGCGTCGTGGCGGCGCGGAAGCACGCCGGAGCGATCGTCGCCGTCTGCAAGGTCGTGGGGTTCACGCAGGCGAGCGAGGATCCCTGGTTCGTCGGCCCGTGGGGCTGGCTTCTCGACGAGGTGCAGGTTCTCCCTGCCCCGGTTGCCTGCAAGGGCGCCATGGGCCTGTGGGAGGTGCCAGCGGCTGCAGAGGCTGAGATCTTGGCGCAGCTTGGGGGTGGTCGATGATCGGCAGGGTCACCATCACGTCGAGCGGGTACGACCCCGAGAGTCCGACGAGCCATCTGGCCAGCGAACTCACGCCGCCGCCCGACGCGAAGCGGGCGATGAGGTGCGCCGATCACATCCCTATCGACGATCGCCTGTCCTATCTCGCGTGGCACGAGAAGTCGGAGCGCTCGCGGGCGGAGGGTCTGAAACAGACCCGGTGCGACGAGTGCAGGGGTTGGCAATGGCCCTGGGAGATGGTGGGCCAGGCGGCGAGCGGAACCCACGCGCCAGCGCCTTCGCGAGGCGCAACCCAGGCTGAGCGCGACGCCGCTGTCCTGGAAGCCGTGCGGCGCTGGCGCGAGTGTGGCCAGGTCGGGATCCCCACCCCAAAGGGCCTGGCGATCCTGGCGCACGTCCTGTTCCCCGGCCCGGCCCTGAAGTCGCTGGACGGGCGGGCCGTGTCTGCGAGCCTCGCCCGCCTGAAGGCGCAGGGCAAGGTGCATAACGGCCCCGGCACCCTCGGATGGGAGGCGTGCGCGCCGGAGGGGCGGCGATGAACCTGGGCAAAGCTTTACCCGATCGCGGGGGCACTGCAGTGGCCCTGCCGCCCATCCTGAACCTGAACACCCAAGCGGGCCGGGCCGCCGTTGAGGAACTGGTCCTGCGAGCCGTTGAGCGCCTGGGGAAGCCCACTGTCGCCAGCCTGTCGCGGGAGCTGCGCCCAAGCCTGAGCGCCGCCGCGGTCCGCGAGGCCCTGCAGCGCTTGGAGGAGGACGGGCGCCTCGCAGAGGGCGCCGTCCGCACGGGGTCCGGGGGCACCCTCGCGCGGCTCCTCGCGCGGTCCGTGCGAGACCAGGGCCTGACCCTCGCCGAAGTCGCCCTCGCCTCGCGCCTGTCCCGGTCGGGCGTTCGGACCACGGTCAAGGGGCGATCGCTCGGCACAGACGAGACCCTGCGGCGCCTCGGCGTGGCGCTCGGGCTGGAGCTGCCGGTGCTGCTGGCGGCGCGTGCCGAGGACGCCTTGGCAGGGCCGCTGCGCATCCAGACCGACGAGCGCCCCCTGGTTGAGCGGCTTGAGCCGCGCCGGGCGGTGCGCTAATGTGGGGCAGAGCGCTCAGCGCTTACGCTTACGCCAGAGCTCGATCTGCCGCGAAATGGGCAGCCACCAGCCAGCCACCGCCCGCGCCCGTATGGCTGTGCCCGCTTGCGGCGGCGCTGACGAGTCGGATAAAATATTCGCCGAACCATAACAGCCAGAGGGAACACGATGCCGCTCCGTTCGCCACCGCCCCCGCCCCCGAAGCGGACTGTACCGAAATCAGACAGTTCTTTGCCCGGACAAGAGAAAGGGCCGCCATCCCTGCGGGACTGGAAGATCGCCGGGCCGCGGCTGCCCGCTTCGATGATGGCCACCCTCAAGGTCATGCATCAAGCCCACCAACGGGCTACCAAGTCGAACGTGAGCTTTGCCGACTGGTTCGCGGCTTTGGTGCGGGACAAGATCTTGACCACTTAGCCAGGGCCTGTGGGCAAGATCTTGCCCTTCCGCTGCCGTCGAGACTGCTTTTTCTCCTTGCGCTTACGCTTACGCTGGGGCAGTCTCTTCTTTGCGGGCGCCGGGGAAGGGATCGAAGGTCTGGAAACGAAAAAGGGTCTCGTGGTTGCAGCCACGAGACCCTAGTGTCACTTAACCGTGTAACCCGGGCTTGGTCAGCACCGGGGATCAAACCACAGGTCCGTCCTGTGGTCAAGCGCAACGCGCGCTTAGCGTCGGTCTCGACGTGTGCGCGAAGGAGGCCCCGGATGGACCCCAGAGGTTCAATGGCGAAGCTGCGCCCAGGTGGGAAGCGCGGCCCGCGGATCGAGTTGCCCGACGTGCCCGAGCCGGATGGCATCCCTCAGGGGCGCTACCCGCAGAGGGTCATCGAGCGCCCCGCGCCCGTCGAGCGTCCGCCTTTGGCAGAGCGGTCCCGCAGTGCGTCAGGTGTGATCGAGGTCGCAAAGTGATCTCCATCGGCGATGTGGTGAAGTTTCGCGCGGGCGGCTTCGGCTCTCGCTCGCGGTGGCGAGAGGGAACCGTTGAGGAGATCGGCCCTCATAGCTTCGCCATTGCGCCGCTTGGCGGTGGGACACTCGTCACCATTACCGTCGGTGGCGAGAACAAGAACGGAGCCGTGCGCGAGATTCGCGGCGCCAAGGAGTTGCCATCTCCGCTCGCGCTGTCCTGGGCGAGGGCGCCGTCCGCCCCGCAGGAGCTCCGCCTCGTCCACTGCGGCCCGGCCCCGCTGCGCGCCGTGCCAGCCCCGCGAGCGCCCTACCGAAGTGGCCCCTACCTGGCCTTCGTCCGGGCGCGGGAGTGCTGCTCTTGTAGCGCCCCGGGGCCGTCGGATCCGCACCATACAGGGAGCCGGGGCGTGGGGCAGAAGGCGGACGACTACTCCTGTGTCCCGCTCTGTCGGCGGTGCCATGCGCAGGTGACGGACCACTATACGCTGCCGGGCCGCGACCGCGCTGAGGTGGCGCTTCTGTTCCTGCGTGTGCAAGTGGCGCTCCTGTCGGAGTGGGCACACGCCGCCGAGGCCCTGATGGCTGACCATGTGACGGTTCCAATTCTCAGGAGGTTTGCATCATGAGCGACGGGTTCAACGAGAGGGATGCATTCCAGGCGCTCGCCCTCGCCAGCGTCATGGGGCCGGGTGCCGCCCTGCAGCACATGGAGCAGCAGGGGCTTGAGGAGAACCGCCGCGAGGAGACGTTGCCGTCGGCCATGAGCGACGACCGGGCCACGTTCGAGAAGATGGGCATCGTCTTCCACGAGAAGGTGCCCGGCGACCCGATGTTTACCAAGGTGACGCTCCCGCCAGGCTGGCGCAAGGAGCACACCGGGCACTCCATGTACCTGGATCTGCTCGACGAGCAGGGTCGCAAGCGGGTGTCCATCTTCTACAAGTCGGCCTTCTACGACCGGAGCGCACGCATGAGTGCCTGCCGCCGGTACTCCGTCGCTGCGAACTATGGCGACACGGACCGTGAGACGCTTGCACGCGCCATGGTCCGCGATGGCGATGTGGAGATCTGGACCACTGAGCGCGTGGAGATCACGGAAGAGAACCGCCGCGGCGTCTACAACCGCGAGACGCACACCTACGACGTGAAGCCGATCCGCGACCAGATGGAGGAGAAGGCCGTCGCCTGGCTCGATGAGAACCGCCCCGGGTGGGACTGCCCCCTCGCGCGCTGGGATGACCCGCCCCCGGCGCCGGTCCGGGGCGCCAAGTGACGACGGGGGAGGCACAGGTCCGCGACGGCGACATCCGCGCCTGCTGGGCGGAGTGCTCGTGTGGGGACCGGATGCTTCGGCTTGCCATCTCTGCCGGGGTGGACCAGCGGCTGATCGTCCGGGCTGCTGCGACCTGCGCCCACATGGCCCTGTCCTCCGTCCCCGCCGAGGAGCTGCGGCCCTTGCGCTGCCTCCGCGTCCTGGATGCGTGGTGCGATGGCAACGCTGACGCCGATGCGGTGCGCGCGGCCAAGCTGGAGGCGGAGCGGGCGCGCATCATGTTCGCGGCAGTTCACAACCGAAACCCCGCTGCGGCCCTCGCCTGTGCTGCCGTGGTGTGCGCGGCGAGCCTCGTCCGACCCCTGGCACTGCGGGACCAGCTCGCGACGGCAGATGGTGTGACGAGCGGAGCCTGGACTTCCTTTGGTGACCCACAGAACCCCGCTCGCGCTGCTGCGAGGGCTGAGTTTGCCCGCATCATCCGGTGCCTGATTCCCGTCGAGGCCGTGGAAGCGGCCATGGAGGCGAACCCGTGAAGACGATCCACTTTCTCGCCTTGCTGGTCTTGATGATCCTCGCCGGATGCCACCAGACTGGTGGCTCCCGGCCCGATGGCTCCGCCGACGGGCAGCCCGCCGCCGCGAAGGCGGAGCCGTTCCCGATGCCCGCCTGCCAGGACCGCACTGACGCTTGCCGCTACGCCTTCTACGCGCGCGGCTGCCACTTGGGCTATGCGCCCTCCTGCTGTGCGGCGCTGGACACCGCCGAGCGGCTCGCCCAGAAGGGCAGCCCTCCCGCGCGAGTGCCCAGCAACCCATGCACCGCCTCAGCGCGGGAGTGGTACGACATGGACACCATAGCCCGGCGGAAGACGGGGCATGGCCTGGAGCCCTTCGTCGAGCCGGAGGCGTCGCGATGACCCGCGCCTTGCTGATCATGACGGTGCTGGCCGGGTGCCAGCGAATCGACGGCTCCGACATGACGCTCGGGGACTACTTCATCTGGACCCTGGCCGGGGTGACGCTGGTTCTCTTTGGCGTCGGCACGAAGCGGAGCCTGCCGTGACCGCCGCGCACCTGTGGGCCTTGACCCAACCGTCGGAGCCGCCGCTGGACCCCCGCCCGCCGCGCCCCGGCCTGCTCGCGGCCCTTCTGGCGGCCTGGGTCCTGTCCATCGTCCTTGGTCTCGGAGTGCTCCTGTCGGGCTGTTCGTCGCCCGAGATGGAGGCCCGCCGCAAGCCCATGCAGCGCAAGGTGCCTCGGCGCCCAGCGCAGGGGACAGAGCCGAAGATGGACCACAGCCCGCGGTATCCGACCTGCGCAGGGCCTGGCGGCCTGCGCCTGTGGGCGGTGCTGTCGTGAGCGTCCTGGTGACGGAGACCCGCGGCATCTGCGATCGTTGTGGCGCCGACGTTCAGGCGCACGAGGACTGCACCATCCTGGAGGAGGTGCGTTTTGCGATTCAGTTGGGGTACCGACCGTTCTGTGGGTTCACGGTGGGTCGCCATATCGCCCGCAGCCCCTCAAGGATGCAGGCGCTGGCGGGCGATGATGAAACGTGGCGCGAGGCCCGTCAGATCCTGGAGGCCGCGGCGCGCGACTTCCGCAGGGATGTCGAGGTATTCAGCGATGCAGTGAAGCGGCACATGGCGGACGCCAGCGGGACACCGTCATGAGCAAGCCCTGCGGCTCCTGTCCGTACCTGCGCAGCACGCCGGTCGGGCTCTGGGATCAGGCGGAATTTGACAACCTGCGCAAGCAGGACGCAGGCCCCATGGCGGGCAAGACCTTCGGCTGCCACCTCCGCGATGGCTCCTTGTGCCGCGGGTGGCTGGCGGACCAGAAGCGGCGGGGCATCCCATCGATCCGGCTCCGCCTCGCGCTCTGCTTCGACGAGCGGGCCGGGGAGGCGTTCTCCGCCGTGGATGAGAAGGACCCGGATCTGTACGCGAGCATCGAGGAGATGTGCGAAGCCAACCAGGGCGCGGAGTTCCCCGCCCATGATCGCGCAGCGCAGAAGCTGCTGCGCCGGGTGCAAGCATGATCGCCAACCCTTTCTCCGTCCTGATGAGCCTCGCCCCGCGGGGCATGACGATCGCCGCCTGGGAGCGAAGCCTTCAGGAGGCCGAGTTTGAGGGCGGGGCCGTGCCCGAGCTCCTGCTGCGCGAGCCCCCACCGTTCCTGCTGGATCTGGCGTGGGATGAGTCGAGCGGGCGCACCCTGGAGGCCCGCGCCGAGGCGGCAGCGGAGCTGGTGCTGCAGTGGTCCCTGCGAACCCTGGAGGTGGGGGTATGACCGGCTCACTACACACGCAGGGAAGTCAGATCCGGCCCCGCCTCCTGACCCACCAGGGAGCCGCGGAGTTCCTGCGGAAGCTGGCGACCCGGTTGCGAGGCGGAGCGCAGGACTCGTTTGTGATCTTCGACCTGGGCGACGACACGTACCACGCGGGCGAAGGAGTCTGGACCGACAACCCGGACGAGGCTCTGCGCTACGAATCCGAGGAGAAGGCGCAGCTCGGCATCGAGGAGGTGGACGGCGACGCCATCTTGCGCGATCGGCTGGTGATTCGCTCCACCGACCTGGCCTGATCCGACGGGCGCCCGGCTGGCACCCACCACGTTAACGCAGCCTCTTGGGGGGAGGGCACAGGCGCTCTGAAAGCGCGAGGGGAGTGATCTATGTCCAGCGAGTTCGGAAGGGTGCTCGAAGCGCAGGCTAGGCAGCGCGCGCGAGTGAAATACATCGAGGCGAAGGCGGACTCGTTCGTGTTCCTCTTCTACACGACGCCGCAGAAGCAAGACGAAGCCCTTGCCAGCGCGATCGATTTGGCGGGGCGCCTGTTCGACAAGCTGCCCGAGATGCGAAACGATGACGATGCCGCCAGCAAGCCGCCCACCCGCTGCCCGGAGTGCGGCTCGCCGGCTCCGCACCGCCATCCGATCTCGCCCCTGCCTGATCGGTGGCGCGCCCTGCCTGCGGCCCCCGCGTCGGATACCGCCGTGCGATTCGAGGGCGAGGTGCAGATCTGCTCGCACCCGTTCCATGGAGCCGGGCGGTGAAGAAGCCCAGGGCAAAGCCCGAGATCGCAGGAGCCAGGATTACCGAGGTGAGCGTGCGCCGCCTCAGGAACCTCGGCGACTTCGAGAACGACGCCATCGAGTTCAAGGCCCTACTCAACAAGGGCGCGAAGGTCATGAAGGTCGCGCACGATTTGGAGAACATGGCCCGCGCCCACCTCGGCCACCCCAGCATCGAGCAAGAGCAGGCGCAGGCAGTGCTGGCCGCGTCGCAAGATCTGGCCAAGCGCGTGCAGGCTCTGCACCAAAAGATCGTGAAGGTCGCAGACAACGTCGCGGGCCACCTCCGCAACTCCAGGATGGCTGCAGACCGCAACGATGACAAGAACTGGCGATCGTTCATCGGAAACGCAATTTCTGGCCGGTCTGCTGCGCTGCGAGATATTGACATCTTCCGCGGAGCTATGGCAGAGTGGCGCGCGGAGGAAGCACGCGCCGAAGTGCAGAAGGCGCGCATCTTCCTAGGGCTGGCGCAGCCTGCGCTTCCCGAGGAGCCCCTGATTCCTGAGATCCCACCGGAACTGGTTCCTGAAGGCTGGGACCGGAGCCACCACTAGAGCAAGGACAGAAGGAGAGACCCATGGCCGAGAAACTGAGTTTCAAGGGCGCGCTGCTGAAGCTGCGCAAGACCCCAAACGACGCAACCGCGCAGGCGCGAGTGACCGATGAGATCCAGGACCGCGCGCTCCCGGCGCTCGATGGCGAGGGCCAGATCGACGTGGCCGAGACCGACGAGGGCGTGACCTTCGCAAACCGCCCGGGGCGGCGCCTGAACTCCATGGAGGGCCGCGTGTCGCTGTCGGACTGGCTGTCCCGGCAGGCGCCGCAGGACGAGGCGTGCCCGATCTCGGGGCGCCTCTTGTACAAGGGCGTGACGACGCAGGGCCGCCCCAAGGTGGACTGGTCCCAGGTGCCCATGTCGCGCCGCTTCGCCGTGGCCATGGCCCGCCTGAACCACGAGCCGGCGGCGCAGCCGCAGCAGGAGGAGATCGCCGCCGCTGCGATGAAGCAGGAGGCGCCGCCCGTGCCGTTCTCCCGGTTCCTGCAGGAGTGGGCGGAGCTCGCGAAGGCAGTCGAGGGCGGGCGGCCCAGCGCGGCCCAGCGGAACCTGCACCAGACCAGCAAGGACGCCTGCTACCACGAGGAGGCGCCCGCCGCTGCGGGTAGCTCCTTTCCCGTGGAGACGGTGACTGCCCAGCCAGAGCCCGGCCTGGCCCCGCAACCCGGCGTCAGGATCTGCGCCGCCTGCGGTCGGGCGGAGAATGACCACGACCAGCGGCACCAGTTCGTGGCGCAGGAGGAGCCGCCCAAGGCTGGCGCGGCCCCGCTGGTGGTGATCCTCTACTCCGGCGCCGACAGCAACCTGGCGCAGGCGTTGCGCGGGCACCTGCGCGGGGCTGAGCGGCAGGAGAAGATCGCCGTCTGGGACCTGAGCCAGATCCGCCCAGGGGCCGTGCGCATGGACACCATCCGGGAGCGCCTCGGCGCCGCCCGCGCGGTGGTCTGGCTGGTGTCGCCGTCCCTGGAGGATGACCTGAACGTCAAGCAGATGACCACCATGTCCTCGCAGGCTCGCCAGATTCCGGTACTGGTGGTCCGCGGGATCAAGGCCGTCCTGGGCGTGGCCTGATGGAGCGCGACGTGGACTACGATCGGGGCCGCGCGTCCGACGACGGCTCGCCGAGCGCCGAGGCAGGGCGTGTCCGGTCCATCTCTGCCCAAGTGGGGATGCTCCGCGTGACCTGCGTCATCCCAGTCGCGCAGGCGGTGCCACCCGAGGCTGAGGCGCAAGGGAAGGGCATGCCCTGGCTAGGGGTGCTCCTGTGCCTCGCCTTGCTGGTCGGGTGCGGGCGGGGAGCGGGGTCGCAGCGCTCGCACATCGCCGAGTCCGCCTGCTCCCGCAAGGCGCTGGAGAGCCTCGGCGAGAGCATCGGGCGCACGATGGCACACCGCGCCGAGTGGTCGCGGCAGTTCCCCACGCTCGACCCGCGCGAGGCGGCAATCGAGGCCGATCTGCGCGCGAAGGTGGTCCAGATCCAGGCGCAGGGGTGCGGGCTGTGACCACGCGGGCACAGATGGAGCCGCGCCTGTCTTCGCGCCCGGTCCGAGACGCCGACGGCAACGTGTCGCGATTCGATGCCGAGATCGGCGATCCACTGCCCGGTGGCGGCACCCTCTCGCAGCGCGCATGGATGGAGGCGATGTTGGCTGCGGGCTGGACGGAGTTTGCTGCCGACGGGTGGGTCCGGTGCGTGCGCTGGGCTTCGGTGGCAGAGGCGCTGGAGCGGGCGTTACCATGATCCCCGCCCTCGCACAGGCCCTTGGCGTGGTCCTGCTCCTCGTCTTCCTTGCCGTGTCCGTCGCCGCGCAGTTTCGGCGGCTGTGGGCTGACGAGGAGTCGGCGGAGCGCCAAGCGTCACCGGACCTGCTCGCCGTGGGCAAGGTGGCGCTGGTGGCGGGCCTTGTCCTTGTGGGCCTGTGCGGGGGCTGCCGGATGGTGCTGCGGTTTCGGCCCATTGAGCCGTGCAGAATGGAGAGGCCAGGTGAACAATTCGACCGATCCGATCATGTCGGCCTTCGGCGGGACCATCGGCGAGTGCGACTGCGCGACTTGCCAACATGGCGGAAGCTGCGCAGTGGGTCGGATCTGGAATCTCCGTCGGGCGCTGGAGCAGGAGGTCGCCTTCCGGCGGCGCCGCCGAGCGCTGGTCGCGGAGTCACGACTTCGCCTGGCTCAGGCCGAGCTCCTCCTTGCGCGGGGAGTGAGTGAGTCCATCGCAGCGCAGATGGCGGCTCTTGGAGTGAGTGCAGAGCGGAGCCGACGGGCTCTGAGTGGAGGACGACGTGCTGATTAGACTAGAAGACGGCACTCCGGTCTGCGTGACCACAGACGCTGACGCGGTTCGCATTCTGTCCGACGATCGGGAAGAGTTGGACTGGCTGGAGCGCGGCGATCTGTGCGCACGGACCCTGGTCGCGGCCTGCCGAGCGCTGGGCGAAGTGCAGTCGCCAGTGCCCTACCGGCCTGGGCTGCCCACCATCGAGCAAGTGCGGGCTCACAATCGGGCACACGGCGGCTGGTGGCAGTTCCTCTGCGAGGGCGAGGAGGGACCGTCGATGGTCAAGCTCCGCTGGGAGGACCACGACGGGGACAGTAGCCTGATCGTGGGGCGGCGCGCGGGCCGGATCGAGTTCGCTTGCATCTCCCCGCCTGCGTTCTGCCGTCCGGTCACGTTCCCCGACGGCACACCCTGCGCATGGAGCGATCGGTGACCCCCTGCCCGATGCAGGATCTGCCCGGGTGCCTTGGCCCCGGCCCGGCGCCGTGCCTGGGGACCGTGCGGCAGGGCCACGCGCTGTGCCGCACCTGCTGGGCGCTTGTCCCCCAGGCGCTGCAGGGCGTCGTGTATCGGGCCGCAGGGGCGCTCCGGCGTGGGCGGCGGGCCGTGGACCACTATCGCTGGGTCCTGTGCGCAGCGAAGGTGGCCGTGGAGCTTGCACGCCGCCCGGCTGCATCGCTCCTGTGCCTCTCCTGCCCGCAACCCTGGCCATGGGCCGTGGTGAAGGCCGGGTGCCGCGCCCTGCCGTCATGCCTGCCGCCCCTTGCACCACCAGGCCGCGTGCTCTGGCTTGCGCTGTACGCCCCGGGCGACGTGGATGCCGAGAGCTTGAACTGGATGCGCGACGAGGGCCTCATGCCCCGCATGGAGCCAGTGCATGCCGTGGTGGGCGTGGCACAGCTTCGGGGCGTGGTCGAAGGTGGGGCGCAGCACCAGGATCCGTGGGTGCGGGGCGCCCCGTGGGTGTGGCAGCTCGATGGCGTGGTGGCCCTGCCGGAGCCCGTGCCGCACCAGGCCCGTGATGCCCTGTGGCTGCCGGAGCCGGACCTGCTCGACCAGATCCGCCGCCAGTGGAAGGCTGGTCGTGACTTACCACCGCGGCTAGTCACGGAGACAATGAAGGTCACCTTCCCATGGGAGGACCAGTGACACCGGCAGAGCGATCCGTGCTGCTTGAGCTCCTCAAGGACGCACTGCGAGAAGTTGCGCCCGAAGTTGTTGGGAGTGTGATACAGGAACAATTGCTATCAGCAAAGGGGCTGATGAGCGATGAGGAGATCGCTACCCACCTTGGGATCCCGGTCAGGCGCTGGAAGAAGATGTACGAGGACTACCAGCCCCTCGCGGCGATCCGGTACGGGATGGAAAACAGAGGGCCGGGGACCGAAGGAAGGTGGAACCTGGCCGAGGTCTTGAAGGTGCTGCGGGCGCGGTCTTCGTCCCGACGCAACCAGAAGAAGGGGAAATGAGATGGACTGCAAACACAGGCGAAGACTCCGGGCGTCCGGGTGCAAGAGGTGCGGGCTGTACCGATGCCCGAAGTGCCGGGAGCTTCGCCCCTGGAGCAACGGCGGGACCGACAGCCCGGCCTGCGACGAGTGCTGGATGAAGGCCAACCCCAGACCCGCGGCTGTCGAGCCGGACAAGACGACGTGCGACCGCTGCGGCGCCGACTGCTCGCGTGGCTGGTCCGAGCGATGGCGCGGCGAGACTGCTCAGACCATGACCCGCGTCGAGGTCGTGTGCCTTGCGTGCGATCTCGCTGAGCGCATGGCCGAGTACCGCAAGACCGGGCGCCTGCACAACAAGGTCGTCTTGCCCGCCGCGCTGTATCGGCAGACCCGCGGCTACATGACCGGGGGCGCCGACGGCGGGTGGATCGAGTGGATGCGCAGCTCCGACCGCGCCGATCAGCGCCTCCGAATCGCCGAGGAGGTGAAGGAGAAGCGCGATCTCTACGGCTCCGACTACGACAAGATCAACGCCGAGGTCGCCAGCCTGAACAATCTGGTCGCTTGCTTTGAGCGCGATGTCTGGTTTGGGTGGCTCAAGGCGTACTACGCGGGGACGGACCTGCGCGGTCACTCGGCGCGAGTCGGCGACCTGACCATGCTCGTCTGGGGCTGCGCGGGGCGGCTCATGGCGACGCTGCAGCGCGGCGACCACTCCATCACCCTCATCTGCGACGACAGCAGCGACGAGCACACCATGGGCGTGCAGGGTTACGACTGCACCGCGGAGGAGGGCCGGGCGCTGCTGGCCGACGCGGTGGCCGAGAGCGGAGCGGCGCTGCGCACGGCAATCGGACCTGATAACGGCGTCGGGATCGGGCTGTGAAGGCCCGGATCCGACTGGTCCTTGACTACGAGGTGGATGCCGCCGACATGGGGCTTGCCCTGGATGGCGCCGTGCTGCTGGCGGACGGCGATGGACCGTTCCGACCATCGCGAAGTGGGGGCGGTTGCCATGTGCAGCGCGTCGGCGATGCGGAGGTGTTCTCCGTCGAGATCGCCAATCCGACCGACCCGAGCGAGACCTGCCGCCCCGGAACCCGCATTGTGCAGGGCGGGACGATCGAGCACACACCTCCCCGGTTTTTCGAGTTCTCCGGCGTGAGTTGCGTGGGGAAGATCTGGCGTCGCTGCAACGCCCCGGGCTGGGGCGCCGACTGGCACCGCTTCTGCGAGGGGCCGCAGAACCTGCCCGGCGCCGCGTCACGCGACGAGGCTGCGGAGCAAGTCTGCCGCGCCGTTGGAATCCCGTTTGGGCCGCACATCATCGCGGCCATGGATGAGCTGAGCAAGGAGATGAGCGATGGACACTAGCATCTTTGGCACCCCCGAGACCCGCATGGTTCTGCTGCGGGAGATCAACCCGGACCTGGGTGTGCAGTACCGCGAGGGCATCAACGCAGAGACCGTGGAGGAGTACGCGGAGTCGTATCGGCTTGGAAAGCAGCTCCGCGCGATCGTCCTGTTCCACGACGGGCAGGTCTACTTCCGCGCCGATGGGGCGCACCGGATCCTCGGGGCGAAGGCCGCCGGTCTGCCGGAGCTCCCAGCCGAGGTGTACCAGGGCGGCCTCCGTGAGGCCCGGATCTTCGCCGCGGGGTGCAATGCCGACTTCGGCCTGCGGCGCAGCAAGACGGCGGTGAACAACTCGATCCTCGCTCTGCTGCGGGATCCGCAGTGGTACCTGGAGAGCGACAACGCGATCGCCGAGCACGTCAACTGCGCCCCGACGACCGTCGCCAAGCGGCGGGCGGAGGTGGACGCGGAGCGCGACGGGAAGACCGCGGCGGCGCCAGCGCGGGCCGACCTGTTCGCCGCGACCGATGCCCCGGCGGACGAGCTCCGCGTCGAGCGCGACCTGGACGCCGAGCCGAGCGAGGCCGCCCAGACCCCGGCGCCGCGCCTGCGCAAGGGCAAGGACAACCGCGTCATCGACACCAGCAAGATCGGCAAGGCCAGCCAGGCCAAGGCCGACGAGCGCGTCCGCAAGATTCTCGCCGCCGCCGAGGAGGTCGGGCGCAACGATGCTGGCGCCGGCAAGGCGCAGCGGAACCAGGGAGCACTCCTCGTGGCGCTGCGCGACCACGCCACGGGCAGGCTCCCGCCGGGGATGCTCAAGGCCGTCTACGCGGCCTACGTGAGCGCCCTGGAGGGAGAGCAGACCCGCCTCGCCACCCTGCCCAAGGAGGAAGGCTACAAGCCGATCCTGGGTGGACCCACCGCGGCCCCCCTGCGCGGTCTGCCGCCCCGCCGAGCCTCTGCAATCACGGCGCCGCCCGCCCAGGCCCAGGCCCAGGCCCAGGCCCAGGCCGCCGAGGCCCCGGCCCTGGAACCGCTGGACATGACCCCCTTGCATGAGGTGGTGGACCGCCTCGCCACCGACCCCGACCGCAAGCTGGAGGTGGGGCAGGAGCTCCTGCGCCTGGCCTCGGAGTTTGGCGCCGTGCAGGCCGGCGAGATCGCTCGCGAGGAGGTGGGGCGGCTGCGCAAGGAGCTGGTTGGCTCGATGGCGGAGTGCAAGCGGCTCCGCGAGGAGCTGGCCACCGCCCAGGCGGAGTGCAAGAAGCTGCGCAAGGAGGGCGGCGCCAAGCCGAAGAAGGGCGGCGGCGAGACCAAGGGCAAGGAGTCGGCCCACGTCGCCACGACTGCCGGGGCGGAGCGGCCCCGCCCCCTGGCTGACGTGCTCGGCAAGAAGGCCGCCGGGGATGCTTCGACGTGGGAGGCGTGGGGCAAGCTGCAGGCTCCGACCGCGAAGACCCCCGCAGGGCGCCGCAACGATGTCGAGTGGCTGATCGTGAACGCGCTGAGCGATCTGGACCTGAACGCCGACGAGCTGCGCCCCTCCGAGCTGAAAGGGGCGATGAAGGGGCTGGAGTCTGTCCTGAAGGCCGGAGCCAAGCAGGCGGAGCCGGGCAAGGGGCGGGGCGGCAAGGCCGAGAAGGTGGCCCATGGCTGAGAGGGAGCGTGAGATCATCCCGCTGGAGGAGTTCACGCGCCGCCTGCGGGCACAGGGCGTGCCGCGAGAGCACGCCGCCTTCATCTGCCCGGTCTGCGGGACGGTCCAGAGCGCCGCGCTGCTCCTCAAGTACGCGACCGAGGAGCAGGCCGATCGGGCGCTTGGCTACTCCTGCGTTGGGCGCTACAGCAGGGCCGGGGCGTGGGTGGGCAAGCCGAGCCCCGCGGGTCCTGGCTGCAACTGGACCCTGGGCGGGCTCCTGCGGATCCATGAGCTTGAGGTGCAGACGGTGCCCTGGTTCCGGGTGGCAAGCCCTGGGGAGGCGCAGGCCCTAATGAAGGAGGTGTCCCGTGGCTGACCCGATCAAGGTTACCGACTGGTCCCTGCGCTTCTGCCAGCGCGACTTCTTCCGGCCACCAGAGGGCGGGGCCATGGTGCTGTGCGGTGTCTGGCCGGATGGCGTGCGGCGCCGCAGCTCATCGATCAAGGAGTACACCGGCCCGCGCACCCTGCGCACGGCGAACAGCCTCTACGAGGTTGATGGCGCCCCGGAGCCGGGCTTTGCGGAGCACTGCCGAGAGACCGGCAAGCCGCTGTCCGACGAGAACCCGCTGGGCTTTGCGGAGGTGCCCCGTGACTGAGCGAACCATTGAGGAGATTGCCGAGGACGTGCTGCGCCTGGACGCTGAGGCCACGCCGGGGCCATGGAAGCTGTGGGCAATGGACGTGATGGACTGCCCGAGCGGCAGCGGCGACGTGAAGGACGCGCGCCTCATTGCACGCACGCATGACCCTGACCGCGGGCTGCGCACAAACAACGCTGGCCTGATCGCCACCTACCGCACTGCCTCGCCGGAGCTGGCGCGCGAGGTGCTGCGCCGGATCCACCTGCGGACGATGAAGGATCGGTGCGCGGAGGCGCTGGCCGATGAGGTGGCGGTGTTGGTCCGCCGGGGTGTGATCGATGCCCGGTCTCCGGCTGCCGATGCGCTGCTGGATCTGCGCAGTCCACCGACGACGCCGCGATCAGAACGGCTGGCGACACTGGAGGCTCAGCTCGGAGACGCGCGCAACGAAAGGCGCCGCGCTGACCCGGCATGTCCTCTCGCGCCTCGTGACGACCATCCGCTGGGTCAGCGAGAGTCGTCCTGACGTAGCCGCCGCGCTGGAGATCAACCTTGCGTGGATCCGGGCCATGGAGCTCCTGGAGGCCCACTGCCCGGAGAAGGAGGCCCCATGCTCCCCGGCGACGTGATTGGTGCCCTCCTACTGCTGGAGACGACCGGCCTCGGCAAGGGCACCCGCAAGTGGAAGGCTCGCTGTCTCTTGTGCGGTGGCGAGGTTGTCCGCCCGCACCAGAGCCTGCAAGGTTCGCGGGACACCGACGCCCTGAGCGCCTGCAAGAAGTGTGTCCTCGCCGCCCGATCGCGGGCCGACAAGGCTGCAGCACGGGCGAAGGTCGCAG
>JACCDG010392415.1_pt1 | contig 16873 bp, 18 predicted proteins | sample 7442471 | NCBI WGS metagenome assembly JACCDG01 (sample SAMN15323444, study PRJNA562643) | freshwater metagenome | isolation source: river surface water | place: USA:Blue River Watershed | collected 2017-08-17 | reverse complement strand
ACACCGAGCCCTTCGTCGCCAACTGGAAGCTGAACCGTCGCGAAGCCGTGTCCGAGCAGTTGCCGGGCGTGCGCATCCCGATGAACGGTTTCATGGGTTCGGTCGGCGTGCTGCCGGGTGAGCCGGAAGTCAAGAAGTGGCTCGAGCGCGAAGGCCAGCTGGCCAAGGCCGGTGGCGTGGCATTGCCGCCGGAGCCGACCGGCGCCCGTCCGCCGGAAGTCTGCGGCCCCAAGGGCAGCCACAAAAATGAGTGCCTGCGCACCATTCCGCCGCGCGAAAACGGCGGCAACATGGACGTCAAGCAGATGGTCGAAGGCACCACCCTGCTGCTGCCTTGCTTCGTTGACGGCTGCGGCTTCTTCATCGGCGACGTGCACTATGCACAAGGTGATGGCGAAGTGGCCGGCACCGCGATCGAAATGGGCGCCATCGTGACCGTCCAGACCGAGATCCGCAAAGGCATGGCGTCGGTGGTCAAGCAGCCGATGTTCGAAGGCGGTTCGCAGCTCAAGAAGCTCGAGCCGGACCAGTTCCACGCCGTCGTCGGCTATCCGTTCAAGGAAGCCGGTGAAGTGCCGCCGCAGTGGACGTATCTGGACAGCGAGAAGATCAAGCCGCTGACCCAGCTGTCGAACGACGTCACGCTGGCCGCCCGCAATTCGCTGCTGACCATGATCGAGTGGCTGCAGACCGAAAAAGGCCTGAGCAAAGAGCAAGCCTATGTGGTGACCAGCGTCGCTTGCGACCTGCGCATCAGCAACGTCGTGGACGTGCCGAACTATGCAGTGACCACGATCTGCCCGCTGGAAATCTTCAAGAAGTAAACTGCTGTTGAACAGTCAGGCCGGAGCGCGGGGATTGCCTCGCTCTCCGGCCTGATACATTCAGGACCATCGATGCAAAGACGACGTTTTCTCGGCGCAGGCCTGGGCCTGTCGGCCGCCCTGTTGCTGCCCCTGCGCGATGCGATGGCGCACACGCCTTACCGCCAGTGGGACATTTTCCGCAAGCGCTACCTGCAAATCCTGACTTCCCACAGCGACCTCGACGGCGACGCCACCGGCGATGACTGGGTCGCGCTGTTGCGCGAGCGCCTGCCGCTGTCGCAGGCCATGATCAGCCGCGCGCGCGACGTCGATCGCGTGGCCAGCCTGCTCAAGACCAACCAGGCCAAGCTGGCCATCCTCTCGCATGCGCATGCCCGCGCGATGTTCCAGGCCAGCCCGCCGTTCGAGGATTATCGGCCCATGCCCTTGCAGGTGATGCTCGATAACGGCACCCACCTGCTGGTCACGCGCGAGGACCTGCCCCTGCACCATGGCTATGCGCTGGCGCGCGCCTTGCTGGAAGAGGCCGGCCCCTTGCATGTGAAGGTGCCGCTCGACGGCATGTTCGGCATGGCGGTGCACCCTGGCGCGCGCAAGGCGGCGCTGGGCGAAGCGATCGACCCGCCGCCGGCGGCATGATGGCCTGGCGGCGACCGCTTGCCCTGATGCTGGCTGCCTGCCTGTCCGGCATTGCGGGCACTGCGGGCATGGCCAGCGCGCATGATGCGATCAGCGCCGAAGCGCGCGCCGCCTACCTGGCCCGGCTTGACGAGTTGCAGCGCACCGCAGGCTCGAACGCCGGCCCGACGGCCCGCGCCGCGGCGCTGGTCGAGACCGGGCGCGTGCTGGACGAGATCCGCTCGCTGCTCAATGAAGACATCATCAGCCACGGCAAGACCCAGGGGCTCGAGACCTCGCTGCTGGTCAGCCAGCTCAACGGCTCGACCCGCAAGCTGCAGTTGTCGCCGCAAACGCGGCTCTATCTGGCCGATACCGCTTACTACCGTGATGCATTGAAGCTCGATGCGCGCGGCGCGCATGCGCCGCTGGCGCGCTACCTTCTGCTCAAAGACCATTTCTACGACAGCTTCACCGACAATCCGCTCAAGCCTGTCAACCAATCGGCGGCGCAGCTGCGCGAACAGCTTGCGCTGGGCGAAACCCTAGTCGCCGAATTGACGGCCTTGCCAGCCACGGCGCGCAAAGCCGGGTCGAACGCGACCCGGGGCAAGGCGGCATCGTCGGACATGCGGGCCGGCCTTGCTGCTCCTGCAGCCAATGCAGCCATCGATAGCGAAGAAGTGCATTTCATCCTGGCCATGCATTATCTGCAGGCGCTGGGCAACGGTGCCTTGCCCCGGGCGCGGGCCGAGGCCCGTGTCGCCGAATTGAAGAAAGTCTTCCGTTCGCGCTGGCCGGACAGCCTCAAGCTGGCCACCCTCGACGCCTTGTCTGCGCCGTGAACGTCCTGCTGCCTTGCCTGCGCCAGCTGTTGGCCGTGCTCTTGCTCTGGCCGGTGCTGGCGCAGGCGCATCAGTCAGGCAACAGTTACCTGCGCATGGACAGCACCGCGCAGCAGCTCGACATTCAGCTTGATTTTCCCGTGCGCGAACTCGGCAGCCTGCTGCAGCTGCCGCCTGGCGAACGCAGCGAGCCCGGGCGCGAGCAGATCGCAGCGCTGCAGCCCGCGCTGGCGACGCTGATCCGGCAATCGCTGCAGCTCGAAGCCGATGGCACGCCCGTCAAGTTCGCCTTTGTCGCGCAAGAGGTGGTGCTGCACAACGACGGCTTGTATGTGCGGCAGCGGCATGCGGGGCCGCCGCTGGCCGGCACCGCGAGCCAGCTGCTGGTGAACTACGGCTTCTTCAACGACCAGGAAAAACTGGCGCGCGCCTTTGTCCGGCTGCAGTCGAACCAGCGCGAGACCTCGGCCGTCTTCGATCCGCGCCATGCGGTGCAGCGCCTGGCGCTGCGCGAGGTCGCGCTGGCCGAGCTGCTGTGGACCTATGCGCGCGAAGGCATGCACCATATCTGGAGCGGGCCCGACCATTTGCTGTTCCTGTTGTGCCTGCTCCTGCCCGGGCTGGGCCTGGCGCGCGACGGCCTGCGGCCGCTGACGGGCTATGCGCTAGTGGTGATCACGGCGTTCACGGCCGCCCATTCATTGTCGCTGGCGGCCGCGGCGCTGGACTGGGTGGTCTTGCCGGATGTGCTGGTCGAGGCCACGATCGCGGCCTCGATCCTGGTCTCGGCGCTGCTCAACCTGTTCTCGGGCCAGCGCAGCCATCAATGGAAGCTGGCCTTCGGTTTTGGCCTGGTGCATGGGCTGGGCTTTGCGAACGGCCTGCGTGAACTGGGCCTGTCGTCCAGTCATTTCGTCGAGACCCTGCTGGCCTTCAACCTCGGGGTCGAGGCCGGCCAGTTGCTGGTGGTGGCGGGTGCGGGCCTGTTGCTGTGGCCCTGGCTGGCGCGCGAGCGCGTGGTCAGCCGGGTGCAGCGCTGGGGCTCGGCCGCCATCGGCGTGATGGCGACCGTGTGGCTGGTCGAGCGGCTCGCTGCCTGATTACTGGCGCGCCTCGGCGCCGGTTTTTTTCTCCGACTTGACCTTGGCCTTCTTGGCTTTCTTGGCCGGCTGTTCCTGCTCGGTCGGCTCGACGTAATAATCGGGCGGCGGCGCGTTCGGATCGACTTTCGGCGGCGCGCCGGCCGAGGCGGCCTGGGACAGGAAAGCGGTGAGCAGGACAATGAACAGGTTCTTCATGGGTCTATCTTTCTTGCTTGCTGGGGTTGATAAATCAGGGGGCTACAAACCTGAAGTCTACTGCGATTTGCCGATGCCGGACACAGGCGGCCTGCCATCGGCACACCGGCCGGGCCGGTTCAGGTTTTGGACAGGGCCTGGTCGATATCCCACAGGATGTCGTCCACCGATTCGATGCCCACTGCCAGCCGGATCAAATCCGGCGGCACGCCCGCGGCGATCTGCTGTTGTTCCGACAGTTGGCGGTGCGTGGTCGATGCCGGGTGAATCACCAGCGTCTTGGCATCGCCGATATTGGCCAGGTGCGACAGGAATTCGACGTTCTCGATGAACTTCTGGCCGGCCGCCGCACCGCCCTTGACGCCGAACGACAGCACCGCGCCGGCACCCCGGGGCAGGTACTTTTGCGCGAGATCGTAATAGCGGTTGTTCTTCAGCCCCGGATAATTCACCCACGACACCTTCGGGTGCTGCGACAGGTACTCGGCAATTTTCAGGGTATTGCTGCAATGGCGCTCCATCCGCAGGTGCAGGGTCTCGACCCCCTGCAGCAGCAGGAAGGCACTCATCGGCGAGAGGGTAGGGCCGAAAGTGCGCAGGCCTTCCATCCGGCATTTCATCGTGAAGCCGAAGTCGCCAAAAGTCTCGTAGAAGCGCACGCCGTGATAGCCCTGCGACGGCTCGGTCATTGAAGCGAACTTGCCGTTGCCCCAGTTGAACTTGCCGGACTCGACAATGATGCCGCCCATCGTCGTGCCATGGCCGCCGAGGAACTTGGTGACCGAGTGCATGACCACGGCCGCGCCCCATTCGAATGGCCGGCACAGGTAAGGGCTGGCGAAGGTGTTGTCGATAAAAAGCGGCAAGTCATGCGCGGTGGCGATGGCGGCGACTTTCTCGATGTCCAGCACATTCATCGACGGGTTGCCGATCGTTTCCGCATACAGCAGCTTGGTCCTGGGCGTGATCGCACGCGCGAAATTTTCCGGGTCTTCGCTGTCGACGAAGGTGGTGTTGATGCCGAGCTTGCGGAAATTGACGTCGAGCTGCGTCATCGTGCCGCCGTACAGCGTGCGGGCGGCGACGATCTCGTCGCCTGCTTCGCAGACATTGAGCATGGCGATCATCTGCGCCGCCATGCCGCTGCCGGTGGCCACCGCGGCGCGGCCGTTCTCGAGTGCGGCGATGCGTTCTTCCAGCACCGCGACTGTCGGGTTCGACAGCCGCGAATACACATTGCCGAAGGTCTGCAGGTTGAACAGGCTGGCCGCATGCTCGGCACTGTCGAACACATAGGACGTGGTCTGGTAGATCGGCACCGCCCGCGCGCCGGTGGCGGCGTCGGGCATCTGGCCTGCGTGCAGGCAGAGGGTGTCGAAATCGTATTCGTGGTCTGGGTTCGGATCCTGGGCCATGGGCGTATCGATGAGGTCAGACAGGGCGGCGGGCGGAAATGATCTTCGTATTCACGCCAAACCAGTTGAGGCCGCCGAACAGGCGGGCATATTCGATCTTCACGCAGCGGTTCATCACGACCGACAGGCCGCCGGCTTCGGCGACCCGGCGCGCGTCTTCATTGATGACGCCGATCTGCAGCCACAAGGTGCTGGCGCCGATCGCCACCGCGTCCTCGGCGATCGGCACGCAGTCCGCGCTCTTGCGGAAGACATCGACGATATTGACTTTTTCCGGGATCGACTTCAGGTCCGGATAGCAGCGCTCGCCCAGCACTTCGCTGTACTTCGGGTTGACCGGTATCACGCGAAAGCCATGCTCCTGCATGTACTTGGCGGCGAAGTAGGAAGGGCGGAACCAGTCTGCCGACAGGCCGACCACCGCGATCGTGCGGCTGCCCTTCAGGATGCGGCGCAGTTCTGCGACCGTGCTCATCGTCTTGTCTCCGGATGATTTTTGTCTGCGCATTGTAGCAACTGGCGCGCGCCCGGCATCCCTCCGGCCCGGGTTCTTGCATTGATAACATTCGGGCCCGGCCAAAGATTATTGAAACGATATTTAATCGCCGGATAAGCGTGGAAGGCTGTCAAAGCCGATCCGAAACTAACAAGAAAGCCGGATACGCGTTGACAGTGTTACACCCCTATGTTCCAATTCGGAAACATCGGGGCATTGTGTGCGAGTCAGCATCTTGCGACTGCAGCATCCGTCCCGTGATTCTCATACCGAGGATATTCCCCCGACGCCCATGCGACAGCCGAATCCCATCATTGGCAACAGTCCGCCGATGCGCGAGATCCGCAAGCTGATCGAAACGATCGCGGATTCGACCGCGACCGTCCTCATCAATGGAGAGTCGGGCACCGGCAAGGAACTGGTGGCGCAAGCCTTGCATTACCAGTCCTCCCGTGCCGACGCGAATTTCGTGCCGCTCAATTGCGCGGCCATCCCCAAAGAATTGATGGAAAGCGAGCTCTTCGGCCACCGCAAGGGGGCGTTCACGGGCGCGCTGGCCGACCGTGTCGGTCGCTTCGAGCTGGCCCATGGCGGCACGCTCTTCCTGGATGAAATCGGCGACCTCTCGCTCGACATGCAAGTCAAGCTGCTGCGCGTGCTGCAGGAAAAGACGGTCGATCCCGTCGGTTCCTCGCGCCCGGTCGAGGTGGATGCGCGGGTCGTCGCCGCCACCCACCGCGACCTCGAAAAGGAAGTCGCCGAGGGCCGCTTCCGCGAAGACTTGTATTACCGCCTCAATGTGCTGCCGGTGCGCACGCCGCCGCTGCGCGAGCGCAATGACGACATCGTGGTGCTGGCCAGGCACTACGCGGAAAAATTCTCGCACAAGGGCCTGCCCATCACCTTCAGTGCCGACTTCGCCGACGCGCTCAAGGCCTATGAGTGGCCGGGCAATGTGCGCGAGCTGTCCAACCTGATCCATCGCTTCTCGACCCTGTTCGCCGGCCAGCGCCTGTCGCTGCGCAGCGTGCCCGCCGCCATGCTGCCCAAGGGCTTGCAAAAGATCCAGCAAGAGAAGGGCGGCGAGCTGCCCGCCGAAGCGGTGCCGGATGACGTGTCAGCGGCGCCGGTCGAGGGCCAGGCATCGCCGGTGACTGGCGAGGATTCGGCCGACGTATTGCAAATGTTCGCACTGGACGGCGCAGGCATGGCCGCGGCCGGTGCCGCGCCAGCGGCGCAGCGCGAGCACAATGATGTGGAAGACATCATCCTGCTGGCGCAAGGCGGCGCCGTGCTGCCGCCGGAAGGCATGTCGCTCAAGGAACGGATGGCCCAGATCGAGCGCGCCTACATCGAGCAGGCGCTCGACCGCGCCCAGGGCAACGTCTCGAAGACGGCGCGCCTGCTGAACCTGCAGCGCACCACCCTGATCGAGAAGATCGACAAGTACCGGCTGCGTTCGGCGTAAGCCACAGCGAGCCATGCAAGCGACGCCCGCCAGGTACCGACAGTACCGAACGCACGTAACAGACACAACGTACACAACGCACACAACGTACCCAAAGTACGCAATGCACTCAACGCACTCAACGCACTCAACGCAATCAATCGCGCTCAATCCATGGATATTGTCAGCCTGATCGGGGTGGGCGGGGCGCTGCTGCTGATCGCGGCAGCCACCGGCGGCCACTTCCTGCAATTCTTCGACCTGCCGGCCGTGATGATCGTCCTCGGCGGCACCTTCCTGTGCGTGCTCGCGAAAAGCTCGCTGGAAGAGTTCAAGGGCGCCTACACCACCGCCAGGGAGGTGCTGACCACGCGTCCGGTCTCCATCAACGGGCTGATCGACGAGCTGATGGAAATCGGCCGTATCGCCCGCTATGACGACCGCTGGATGATCACCCTCGAAGACCGCGACTATGGCGACCGCTTCATCGCCAAGGCCTCACGCATGTGGGTCGACGGCATCGAGCACTCGCTGCTCAAGGACGCGCTGCTGCGCGAGATCACCGAAGTCAAGATCCGTTACGAACATGCGCGCGACTTCTTCGGCTATGCGCAAGAGCTGGCGCCGGGCATGGGCATGATCGGCACCCTGGTCGGCCTGGTGCTGATGATGGGTGGCATGAGCGACCCGCGCACCATCGGGCCCGGCATGGCCGTGGCCCTGCTGACCACGCTGTATGGCGCCATCCTTGCCAACGTCATCCTCGGTCCGCTGGTGCAAAAAATCATTGGCCACAGCAAGGTCGTGCGCCGCAATTACGAACTGACCATGGCCGGCGTGCTGTTCATGCACAAGGGCGGCGACCCGCGCCTGCTGCCGGACCTGCTGCTGGGCCATCTGCCGGAGCCGGACTTGCCGGCCGCAGGCGCCGCTGACGAGCCGGTCGATGGCTTGCCCGCCGAGGCCGACAAGGCCTGAGCACAATGCCGCAAGCCCATCTCGAGGAGGACGATGACGGCGCGCGCGTGCCGATGTCGCTGTTCGATACCTTCAATGCCGAGGAAGACGAGCAGGTCCACCGGCGCGGTGCGCCGCTATGGGTGGTCACCTTTGCCGACATGGTGGTGCTGCTGCTGGCCTTCTTCGTGCTGGTGCTGTCTTTCTCCGACCTGAACGAGACCCGCTTTCGCGACGTCACCGGCTCGCTGCAAAAATCCCTCGGCGAAAAAGAGGCGCTGCCGACCGTGGTCGCGAAGCCCGGCGAGACCCGGCTGGTCGCCGGTCCCACCGAGGACGCCTTGCCGCTGCCCGAGCAGCTGGCCAAAGACCTGGGCAAGCTGCAGAAGGCCTTGTCGACCGACCTGGTCGGCAAAAAAATACAACTGACGACCGACAACGGCAAGCTGGTGATCCAGCTGCCTGCGCGCAGCCAGGGGCTGCTGCCGCAAGAGCTGATCGACCTGTATGCCCGCATCGCCGATGCGCAGGCGCAGATCGACACGGCGATCGAGGTGCGCGAGGGGGGCGATGCCGCCGAGCGGCTTTCGGAGGCGACTCGCCAGTATCGCCAGCTGCGCGAACTGCTGTCGAAGGAGATCGACGCCGGCGAGGCCCAGGTCGAGCGTGATGGCGAGCGCGTCGTGATCCGGCTGGTGGTGCAGGGCAGCTTCTACTCCGGCAGCGCCGAGCTGTCGCCGGACTTCATGCCCATGCTCAGGAAGATAGGGCAGACGATTGCCAGGTCCGGCGGCCGCATCACCGTCGAAGGCCACACCGACGACATCCCGCTGTCGGGCCACAACCGCTACCGCTCCAACTGGGACCTGTCAGGCGCGCGCGCTGCCTCGGTGGCCGATTACCTGACCGGCGCCGCCGGCGTGCCGCGCGAGCGCGTGGTGGTGCGCGGCATGGCCGACACGCGTCCGGTGGCCCCGAACGACAGCCGCGAAGGCCGCGCCAAGAACCGCCGCATCGAAGTGCTGGTCGATGCCTACGGCGGCTGAGCCCGGGTCATCACCGGCCGCCGGTCGCCGCCACCCCAAAAAAAAGCCACCTTGCGGTGGCTTTTTTTGTCCATGCCGACGTGGCATGCTGCTGTGCGGCGGCTTACTGCTCGGCCTTGGGCGGACGATAGGCCGGCATGCCGGTGCCTGACGGCACGGCCGCCTTGGCGTCCTTCGCGTCCTTCGCCTCCCGGGCATAAGAGACCATCGCGTCCTTCTTCTCCTTTGCCGCAGCCTCGGCCGCCTGGCGATCCTTGGCGGCCTGCTCGCGCTCCTTGGCCAGTTCGCGCTCCTTGCTTTCCTTGATCTCGCGCGCGCGCTCACGCTCGCGGGCCAGCTCGCGTTCCTTGTCCTTCAGGTCCTTGTCGCGGCGCGCGTTGGCCGCGGCCAGTTCCTGCGCCATTTCCTTCTCGCGCTGCTTCTGCTGGGCAGCCAGCGCCTCGACATCCTTCTTCACGCCCTCGACATTGGCCACCGAGCCCTCGAGCTTGTTGAACTGGGTCGACAGGCCTTTGACGGCCTTGGCCTGGTCCTTGAGCATGCCGTCGAGCGCCGTCAGCTGCTGCAGCAGCGCCTTGTTCTGGGCCTCGGCCCTGGCGGCTTCGGCGCGCGCGCGCTCCTGGCGGGCGGCCTCGGCCTTCGCCGCTTCGGCCTTTGCCGCTTCGGCCTTCCTGGCGGCAGCCTCGACGGCGGCCGGGTCTTTGGCGGCCGGCGCCGGTGCCGCGCCCGCGGGCGCAGCCGCCGGTGCAGCCTTCGGTTCGGGCCTGGCCGGCGCACGCGGCGCCTCGGACAGTTTGGCGATCTTGGTCTCGATCGCTTCCTGCACCGACTGCGTGTTTTCCTGCGCCAGCTTCAATTCTTCGAGGGCCTGGTGGATGTCGTCCATGCTCTCCATGCGACGCTTCAGGTCGACCGCACGCTTGCCGACGGCCAGCATCATCTCGTCCAGTTGCGTGACCTTGTTCTGCAGCTGCACGCTCATGAAGCTGAACACGCCGGCGCATCCGACCAGTACCGCGCCGGCCAGCGCCAGCACGACCTTGGCCTGGGTCGAGGTGCGCTGCGCGCCCTCGATCAGCTTTTCCGCGGCCTTGTTCACATGGCCGCCAGTGGTGGCCACGGCCGACGCGGAGCGGTTGGCCACCTCGGCGGCGTCGAGCACGATCGTCATCAGCGATTCCAGCTGCTGGGACGCGGCGCGGTTGTTCTGCACCAGCACCTGCACCGCCTCCAGCGCGCGCTTGGCGGTGTCCTGGGGCACGGCGATCGAGCCGTCGGGCATCTGGCCGGCGAAGGCCACCTCATCAGCAGCTCGGGCAGCCTCGGCGGCAGCTGCGGCCTCGGCCGCTGCCACGGCAGCTTCGTCACCGCTCAGGTCCGCCGGGGGCGGGGCCGCGCTGAAGGCGTCAGCGGAAGGTGCAGCGGCCTTGTCGTCTTTTGCGTCGTCGCTCATTTTCCGATCCGTTTTGCAAGTCGCTTGATGGACTCGTCGAGTCCGTTCAGCTGTTCATTCACTTTCAAGGTCGATTCCGACAGGCTGGCAATCCGCGCTTCCAGGTGGATGGCCAGGGCCCACGGCGTCGCATCGTCCTCTGCCTCGAACGTCAGGTCCGGATCGCTGACGGGCGCCGACGGCAGCGCCTCGACCCGCTCGGTCGCCGCCAGGGCGTCCTCATCGTGCTCATCCTCGACAACGTCGCCAAAGCCGTTGAGCGTGACCGTGCCGGTCGCCGCTGCCGGCGGCATGTCCGCATGATGGTCGTGCATCTGGCGCCGGTCCGACGGTCCGTCCCCGTCGTCAGTGTGGCGTGCGATGGACGGGCCGTCCGCATCGTCCAGGTGGCGCGCCTCGGCCAGGCCGTCGGCGTCTGAAAACTGGCGGCGGTCCGACGGGCCATCGGCATCATGCAAGTGCTGGGCGTCGATCGGTCCGTCCTGCCGGTCGCGCGCGGTTCCGTCGGCAGCCTCGCCGCGGGCATCGTGCAGCTGGCGCAGTTCGGCCAGTTCATCCTGTGCATCTCGCAGCTGCCGCGTGTCCGACGGGCCGTTTTTCTGGTCGTGCAGGCCGCGGTCCACGACGGGCGCGTCGGCCCTGCGGCTGACCCGCGGGCCGCCGGTCTCGGCGATGCCCATTTCGGGCGGGGCGTCATCACCGCGAAATATCTGTGTCTGTTCTTCGTTCGACATTACCGCTTTCCTTTGTGGGCCGGGCCTCAGCGGCCGACGTTCAGCAGCGCGCCCTGCAGCGACTTCACCGGCCGCAGCCAGGGGTCGGCCGGCACGCCCGGCTTGGCCGCAAAGCCCTCGGCCTGTTTGCGATCGGCGAAGGGGCCGGAGATCACGGCAAACTTGATCCCTTTGTCCTGCGTGTTGACCGCGACAATCTTTGACGCCGACAGCGCGCCATACTGGGCCCGCCATTCCTGGGCCTCGGCCATCGAGCCCAGCGACACGTGCTGGACGAAGAAGCTGCCGGTCCGGGCCGAGCGCACCATTGCATCGACGCCGCTTTCGGAACGCGGCGCCAGCGCATCGGCCAGCGGCGCGGGCCGGGCCTTGGCCTCGGGCTTCAGGTCAGCCTTCGCTTCCGCCTTCACCTCGGCCTTTGCATCCGCCTTCACCTCAGTCTTTGCATCCGCCTTCGCATCCGCCTTGGCGTCCGTTTTTGCATCCGCCCTTGCATCCGCCCTTGCATCCGCCCTCGCATCCGGCTTGGCATCCGGCTTGGCATCCGGCTTGGGTTCAGGTTTCACCTCAGCCTTCGCATCGGCAGCCGGCAGCGGTGCTGCCGGGGCGGGCACGGGGCTGGCCGCCGGCACGGAAGCCTGCTCGTCTTTCGGTAAATCGGCGCCAGCGGCCGGAACTGTAGCCTTGGCGGCGTCGGCCTTGCTCTCTTCCAGCGCAGCGGTCGGCGGCTTGCCGACCACGGAGACCACCATCTCCATGGCCCAGGGCGGCAGGTTGTCTTTCAAAATCGGGGAATTGGCCAGCAGCGGCGACATCCGCTGCGGGAACAGCGCGACGATCACGGCGCCCGATACCAGCAGCAGCAGCGCCAGCGCGCCGACCCAGCGCACGGCCAGCCCTGCCAGCGAGCGGCCCTTGGGGGCGGCGCTGAACAGCTGGCCGGTCGGGGCGGGGCCGTCCAGCGAGGGCTCGGTACGGCCCTGGGATTCGGCGGCGGCAGGGCGCGGCTGGCGGGCCTTTTCCAGCTCGGCGCGGTCGGCTTCGTCGCGTTCCTTGCGGGCCGCGGCCAGCTGCTGTTCGAAGCGGGTCTGGGCGACGTCGGGCTCGGCCCGGCCCTTGTCTTTCTTGGGCGCGATCTTGATTTCGGCGTAGCCGGTCGCTGCCAGGACTTTCTTGACCTCGACTTCAAAGCCCATCGCGCGCGCGACCTTCAGCAAGGCATCGCCCTCGGTGCGGGTCGGGGCCTCGACCGGCCAGCGCAGCAGGCGCTGGCCAAAGCCGTCCAGCGTGCGTTCATGCAGCTTGATGCCGTTCTTGTCGACCAGCAGGACCAGCGCGACATTCGCGCCCGGGAAATCCTGCACCAGGCGCGCCAGCAGCTGCAGGTCGCGGGTCGACAGGGCCTTGGCGTCATGCGCCAGCAGCACGCGGCGCGGGGCAGGGGAGCCGCTGGCCTTGCGCGCGTCCTCGATCGACAGGCCGGCCAGGATCTGGTTGTAGCGCTCGAGCAGGGCCTCGGTGTTCTGCGGCAGGAAGACCTCGATCTGCAGGCCCTCGGTCTTGCGCAGCCTGGCCAGCAGCAGGCGGCCGTAATGATCGAGCACGCCGTCATTGTCCGACGACAGGGCCACCGACGCACTGTCGTCGCGGATGGCCCGGATCAGGTAATCAAAGCGCGCGCGGTCGGCCGCACGAAGGAAAATACCGTCGTTGCCGACGGTATCGTTGCTCATAGCGTTGTCCATGGCGGTCACGTCGTGGCCTCTTCAGTTTCCAGCTTGCCGTCCGAATCGAACTGCATGTTTTTCGGCACCTTCGGGTCGGGCTTCTGCATCGGCGCCGCCCCCGGACGCACGCTCGCCAGGTTGAACACATAGGCGATCACTTGCGCGACCGCGAAATACAGGTCTTCCGGCACCGGGTGCTCGATCTCGGTGGTGTAGAACAGCGCACGCGCCAGCGGCGGGGCGCGGAAAATCTCGACGCCGTGCCTGGCCGCTTCTTCGCGGATGCGGGCGGCGATCTCGTCCGAGCCCTTGGCCAGCAGGATGGGCGCGCTGTCGCCGTTCGGATCATACGACAGTGCGACCGCAAAGTGCTCCGGGTTGGTGATGACGACGTCGGCATCCTTGGCCCGGTCGATCCTGCGGCCATTGGCCATCTCGCGCTGGCGGCGCTTGATCTGGGCCTTGACTTCGGGGCGGCCTTCCATGTCCTTCATCTCGTCCTTGATTTCCTGCTTGGACATGCGCATCTGCTTCATGAACTGCCAGCGCTGGAACGGGACGTCGATCATGGCGATCACGATCAGCGAGCAGGCCATGATCAGCGCCGATTTCATCAGCAGCTGGCCGGCCACGGCAATGCCGGGCTCGAAGGCCATGCGGCCGATGGCGTTCAGGGTCTGTACATTGTCGTACAGGACGTAGGCGACCACGCCGGTCACCAGCGTGAACTTCAGCAGGGCCTTGCCCAGTTCGACCCAGGCCCGGGTGCCGAACATGCGCTTGATGCCATTCAGGGGATTGAGCTTGTCCGTCTTGGGCTGGATGGCCTTGGTGGCGAACAGGAAGCCGCCGGTCGCGCCTGAGGCGGCGATGGCGACCACGGCGGTCAGCAGCATCAGGGGCGCGATCAGGATGAAGGCCTCGAGGATCTCGTGGCCGAACATGCCCGGCAGCAGGTTGGGCGAGTGCACCAGCTTGCGATCGAAGTTGAAGCCGGACATGAAGGCCTCGGCCAGCTTTTTCACCAGCCAGTCGCCGGTCAGGTACAGCATGCCCAGCGCCGCGATGGTGACCGCGGCGGCCGGCAATTCGGTGGATCGCGCAACCTGTCCTTCTTCCCGCGCCTTGGACAGTTTGCGCGCGGTAGGTTCTTCGGTCTTGTCTTCGTCGGAGCCGGCTGACATGTCACTTCACCAATCCGACGAGATCCTTCGCATGGCTGAAAGCCTGCATCCACAGCCAGGACATGCGGCCGGCGATGCTTTCGAGCGAGAGGATCAGAACCAGGAAACCGGCGGCGATGGAGGCAGGGAAGCCGACGGAGAAAATGTTCAGGCTGGGCGCGGCGCGGGTCACGATGCCCAGGCTGATGTTAATGAACAGCAGCGACACCATCACCGGCAGCGCGATCAGCACGCCGCCCAGGAACATCATGCTGCTCCAGGCGACCACTTTGCCGAAGGCCACCTGGCCGAGGATGAACTGGCCGATCGGCAGCGACGTGAAGCTGTCGACCACCATCGAGATCATGATCACGTGGCCGCCAAAGCCGAGGAAGATCAGGGTGCTCATGATGACCAGGAATTGCGAGATCACCGGCACGCTGCCGATGTTGGGGTCGATCATGGAGGCCATCGACAGGCCCATCGAGCCGGCGATGGTCTGGCCGGCCACCACGATGGCGCCGACGGCAAATTGCAGCATCAGGCCCATCATGCCGCCGATGAAGAGCTGGTTGACGATCTCTATCATGCCGGTGGCGCTGATCGGGTCGATCACTGGCCATTCAATCAGCGGATAAATGAAGAAGGTGATGACCAGCGCCAGCATGATGCGGATGCGCAGCGTCAGCGCATCCAGCGAAAACAGCGGGGCGGCCAGCAGCAGTGCCGAGATGCGCATCATCGGCCACAGGAAGGTGTAGAAGCGTTCAACGATGTCGGCGGCGAGGAGCGTCATGGCATCAGTCGGTGGCTTCGTCGGGTGTCGGTGCGGTCAATGCTGTTCTGGTTGGCGGGACGCTCAGGTCAGGCGGTGCGGTGCCGATAGTACCCGGGGTGCCCATGGTGCCAGCGGTGCCTGCGGCGCGTCAGGAAAACATCGCCGGTATGCGCTGATAGATGCCGCGCGTGTAATCGACCAGCATGCCAAGCTGCCAGCCGCCGAACAGGGCCAGGGTCGCGCCCATGGCCAGCAGTTTAGGGATGAAGGACAGGGTCTGCTCGTTGATCGAGGTTGCCGCTTGCAGCACGCCGATGAACAGGCCCACGCCCAGCGCGACCACCAGCATCGGGGAGGCGATCAGGACCACGGCCCACAGGGCGGAGCGGCCAAGGTCGACGACGGTTGAGATTTCCATGATTGTCCTTGCTTCTTTATTCAGTTCTTGTTGACGCTGCCGTTCAGGGCATCGCAAAGCTGGAGGCCAGCGAGCCCATCAGCATGCTCCAGCCATCGACCAGCACGAACAGCATCAGCTTGAAGGGCATCGAGATCATCATCGGCGAGAGCATCATCATGCCCATCGACATCAGCACGCTGGCGACGATCAGGTCGATCACGACGAAGGGGATGTAGATCAGGAAGCCGATCGTGAAGGCGCTCTTGAGTTCGGAGGTCACGTAAGCCGGCACCAGGGTCGTGAAGGGCACCGATTCCGGGCCTTCGAGCGGCGCCTTGCTGCGCGAAATTTCCATGAACATCGCGATGTCTTCTTCGCGGGTCTGCGCCAGCATGAAGCCGCGCACCGGCTTTTCGGCCTCTTCCAGCGCCTGTTCGAAGGCCATGCCCTCGTTCATGTAGGGCAGGATCGCGTTCTTGTACACGTCCGTCATCACCGGCTGCATGATGAACAGCGTCAGGAACAGCGCCAGCCCGGCCAGCACCTGGTTGGGCGGCGTCTGGCCGGTGCCCAGCGCCTGGCGCAGGATGGAGAAGACGATGATGATGCGGGTGAAGGCCGTCATCATCAGCAGCATCGACGGCAGCAGCGTGAGCACGGTCATCAGTGCCAGCAGCTGCAGCGTCAGCGAATAATTCTGTACGCCGCCCTTGCCGGTGGCGACGGTCACGACCGGCATGCCTTCGGCCAGGGCCGAGCCGGGCAGGGCGATGGCCAGTGCCGCCAGCACCGTGAGGGCAGGCAGCGCGAGCAGGGACAGGCGCGGGAGCAGTCGGCGCAGCATGATCAGGCCTTGTCCTCGTCGGTGCGCGATGCGGCCTGCGGCGGCGTCGGCAGCTTGGCCTCGGCCGGCTTGTCCTTGACCGACTTGAGCAGCTCGGCCAGTTTGTGGGCCAGCGGCGCGAGGTGGTTGTTGCCCGGCAGGTCGGCGCCGGTGGCGCCGTCGCTGTCGGTTGCGGGGTCTTCGGCGCTCACCGCGAAGGTGGCGAGCGTGTTGATCTGCTGGGCGGTCACGCCCAGCAGCAGGTCCTGGTCCTTCACGCGCACCAGCACCAGTTTCTGGCGCGGCGCCACCGAGGCGCTCTCGAGGATGCGGATGCGGCGCTGCGGAAGGCCGAGCAGGTTGCCGCTTTGCAGGCGCTTGAGGCCGTACAGCAGCGCGCCAAGCAGCGCGAGCACGACGGCAAAGCTGAAGCTGAAGGACAACCAGTCGGTGGCATGCATGGCTAACTTTCCTCGGATGGGCGCAGGACGCAGTGTGTCACAGGTTCTTCATGCGGTCCGAAGCCGGCACCACGCGGGTCAGGCGGATGCCGTAGCGGTCATTGACCAGCACCACTTCGCCCTGGGCCACGACGGTGTCGTTGACCAGCAGGTCGAGCGGCTCGCCGGCGATGCGCTCGAGCTCGACCACCGAGCCCTGGGTCAGGCGCAGCAGGTCGCGGATCTTCATTTTCGTGCGGCCCACCTCGACCTTGATGGCCACCGAGATGTTTTGCAGCACCTCGGGGTTGATATGATGGTTCGGCGGTGTTTCAACCGCCTCAGTCACATCGCCGTCGTTGTCTTGTTCTGTCGTTACGTCACTCATGATGCATCCTCGGTCGTT
>JACCDG010273683.1_pt1 | contig 16876 bp, 15 predicted proteins | sample 7442471 | NCBI WGS metagenome assembly JACCDG01 (sample SAMN15323444, study PRJNA562643) | freshwater metagenome | isolation source: river surface water | place: USA:Blue River Watershed | collected 2017-08-17 | reverse complement strand
GCACTACCTACCGCATCTGTCGCTATTTCACTACTACCAACAGCGTCCGCTGCTATTTCATCACTACCTACTGCGCCAGTAGCAATATGTAACGCAGTAATTGAATTAGAAATAACTTCACCTGTAAGTACTTGTAACGGCGATATTGTAAAGTCAATAGTTGCACCATCAGTTACAGTAACTTCAGGGTGTACCACTATTCCTGCAATAGCATCGTCAACATATTGTTTTGTTGTAAGCGAGGTGCTACTGTTTACATAATTAGTCCCATTGTACTGAATACCATATTTAGTATTTCGATAGTCATACATTTTTAAACCATCCGTACCAAGTACTAACAAAACACTATCACCTCGTATGCTGATATTATCGTTATCAGAATTGAAGTTTATATAATAATTATGTGCGCCATTACCTAATACTTGCCAATTACTTGCAGTTGATATAGTACCGCCAGGTATTGTATCAGAAGTACTATATATACCATTTAAATCAACAGTAGGATTAACCGGCCTTTGTTCATGTACTAATAGTATGTTATTAGTTATAACAGTAAAAGCCAGATCATTTATAGCACCAGATTCTACTGTTAAATCATAACTTCCATCGTCTTGTACAAAATATGGTTTACCTATACTATAACCATGACTTGTCGCAGTCATAAGCCCACTATAGGTAACAATAAATGTATCAGCAGCTATAACCTCAGATACAATACCTATATGTATTGAATCTTCGTTACTTACATTTGCTTTAATATAAGCACCACTATTATTAACAAATACAGGGTCAAGAATAGATAGACCGTGTGATACTTGAATTACAGTATCCCTAAAACGTTCTTCTACATTTGAGGGGGCGGCAAGCAAAGAATCTATATAGTACATATTATTTGTAAGAATCTTTGCCTCCTGCTCCGCTGTAATATAATTACTACCATCAACAACTAAAGGTACAAGCCCGTTTGAGAATCGCTTACATAACATACCTTTACCTGTCGTTGGCGCACTTGCTGGAGCATTCAAATCATTTAAATATAAATAGGCAGTGCTACCTAACGCAATATGTACAATTGAATCAACTTGGTACATATGACCTTTATCATCAAATAATACATACGTGTTATCTACATCTGATGTAGTATAACCAGTACTACCTACAACCCCAACAGCGCCGTAATATTGGGCATGAGGACTTCCAGATGCAAAAATACCTACCGTCACGTTCATACGTGGGTAGGCTTTTCCTTGTCCCGTTACTAACAACGGTATCAATGAAATTAATATTAACCAAATGTACTTCATGTTATAAAGTTAAAGTGTTCCGTAAATTGAAAAATTACCAGATAATCCAGTAATTAAAACAGATACTTGATCATTTGTTGTCCAGGGTAGTGGCATAATAGTTATGCTATCATCATATGTATCTGGAACCTGTAAAAACGGGTCTGATTCAACGACAATATTTCTGTTTACAATTACCAATGCCGGGTAATGCAAAGATGCGTTGCCACCAAAATTTATCGTAGTGTTATTTATACCATTACCACCGTTTATTGTAATCGTAAACTCACCGCCATCTAAATCATCTGCGCCGCCTACAATTTTAAATGACGTTAAAAGTTTATTAACAGCGTTAATAGTAAGCAGTCCATTAGTTTTTGTGCCTGTAATTCCAGATTCCCCTGTACAAAGGAAGGAGCCAGTTCTGTACCGGGTAACTCCAACACCTACCGAGCCAGTAGAAGTTATATACAACATACGTTTAAGCAAGTAATTTAATTGCGGACGACCAAATGAATCATCATCTTTAGTTATCCACATATCAATCAATTCTTGCATTGCCGTTACTGTTGTAGGTTCCGGTGTAGGTAATTGAAACGGTCTTAACCCAAACTTATTCATGATTTTGGTGCTATTTCATACGCCGCACTTAATCCTGCTGTTACGGTGCTACAACCGCATACATAATTGCGAACAGTATCAGTTTCAAAAATTAGTTCCGAATCGTCAACACCGTTGTTATCAATTATCTCTTCAAATTTGAAGTAGTCGTTAGCCACAGTGTCTAAATCAATGCTATATTTTGCAAAGAGTTTTTTGTATGTATCATAAGAATACAATACTTTATACTCTTCCCATGTTTTCAATTCTTCAAGCTCATTTGTTATACGAGCGTATATTAGTGTTAAGTACACTAATGCATTTGTGTTAGCAAGTAAGTTTAACAAGTAGTCTGAATCACCTTGTGTTTCTTCTTGCGCATACACTTTATGCTTCCAATTAAAAGCCTGTTGCGCTATATAACGCCAAGCTTTTGCAACTCTTTTATTAGCAATCATCGCAAGACTCTGTTATTAGATTACCTGCATCAACAAGTTCAGTTATTTTAGTAATAACATCACTCAGACAGTAAAGGTTTTGTAGTTCGTCGGTGTTTGCGGCTGTATAAATCCAATTATCTACATAAGTTGTATTTATCATAGCCATAAACAAGTAAAAGTTTGCCATTATAGCATTGTAATAATACAAACGCAACATTTGTGTTTTACTATTACAACAACAATCTTCGCTATGTATTGTAACAATAAGTCCAAGTATTGCGGTTTCAACCGCAGCGTAAACTATTACATTAGTAGTAGGGCCTGATACCTCTACAACTTGATATACGCCGTCACTTGCAAAAGTATAATCAGATTGATACCCATTTGCAAGTACAGTACTATCTTGTATAGTCAAGAAAGTATTGTCATCTTGTAATTGACGAATTGTAAACGTCACAGAACCGCCACTCTCGTTCGCTAAGTTTATTACGTTTTGTGCCGTTTTAGTTATTGTAAGCATACATCAAATTTAAAAGAGTTGGTACAACCAGTGTACCAACTCCATTATGCAATTAAATGTTGTCGCCGGCGGATGAACCGAATACAGAAGTATCAAGCATCAATACACCAAAAATGGTGTCGAGTGCTGTAATGAGTGTTGTAGCGCCGGAAGGGACGGCGACAGTACAAGCGTGATCCCATGTATTAGCATTACCGCCAACACCCTGACGCGATTGCGCGTTCCAGTTAAATGAGTACTGTGTGTATGTTTCACCACTAACAGTCTGTCGTGCAATGCGCCAATGTTGTGCAGGTTCGCGTGTTTGTGATGTGTTACCACGCTGCGCGCTTGCAAGCAATTCTTGTTCTGCAACCTGCGTCCAATAACCTGAACCGCTTTTCAGATTCGTGGTTGTTGTTCTTGTTGCGTTTACAATAATTTCATCAACTTGAACGCTAAAGTCTTGGAACAATGCGCCAGTAAGTTGAATTGCATCGTGTGGTGTACCAAGTGCTGCTGCTGTTACCCACAAGTTTTCATCCTGATTGTTTGGATGTGCATTTACTTTTGCTACAAGTGAGTCAACAATGGTAGCTTGGTTATCACCAGATGCAACAACGTGTTCAACAGCAATAACATCAGAAAACACACCTTGATTAAAGGCACGTGTACCTGCGGGATACGTAAGCAGTGTTTGTGTATTACGAGTAATACGCAACATTGCAATGCTACCAACAGTGAGTGTACCCGGAAGGCTAAGTCCTGCACCACCGGTTGTACCAACCGCAACAACTTTAGCAGCCGGCGCAGTGTAAGCACGTTTAGAACGACCGAAGGCGGAGCGTGAAATTTCACCTGATTTAAATGTAGTGTATTGTGACGGCAGCAACGCATCGCCAGTATCTACACCAACATAGACAGTGAAGCTTTCTTTACCTTCAAGGTTTGCAACTGTTGTTGCAGCAGTAACAATTGTTTCACCTGCAACAATACATACAGCGCCGGGTGCAAGAAGATTAAGTTCATGCAACCCTGCAATTGTGCCACCACCGCGCTTTGCTTGGTAAGTAGCATCTTTCAATACCAGAAAGTCAATCATCGAATAATACAATTATTGGTTAAATAAATGCCTTGCAGTTATCTGGTTTGTATCTGCATTGTTGTAAGCAAGCAACGCACTTGCTGCAAGGGTTGTTAATTCAGTTTTATACTCTTCATATATATCACTATACTCGTTAGTAATATGACACGTATAAAGAGGTCTTTTTATGTAAACAATATCTACCGTTGTTGGTACTATGTTTTTAGTACCATAGTAGTATATTTGTTTTCTGTCAATGTTAGACAACGGACTGTTTTTTGATGTTTTACCAAAAGGATGTGTCCGTAAATTACTTGTATCAGCATGACGTATCAAACGTGGCGCTGAAGTTATTTCACTTGCATTAGTTGATTCAGATGCAGTACTAAATGTACCTAAATCTTCAAAATAGATATATTCAGACGCCGTTACACCAAAATATGTAAGTAATGCAAGTGGTACTTTAATTGGATTCTTTAATACATATATTAATTTTCCTGGATAAAACTTACCTCTATAATATTCATAATAAAAATTACCATCTTTATTTGAAAAGTTATTCAAAATATGTTGTGTAAGTATATACCGTTCTTCATTATTTTCTATACCATTTTCTAATGATGGATAATCATCAGTATCGTATATTGTTGATGTTGTCAAGTCTTGATTAAACAAGACAATACTAAAGTCTTCAAAGAAATCATGTACTCTATCTACACGTATGTCTGATGGAACTTCAAATACACAAATATATTCATGTACATCTGTTGTATCACTTACATTAACAGCTTCTTTACAATTACAAAAGACGTGTAAACTATCATCAACAAGCATCAAGTAATCCGGTGGTAGTTGTCCCACATAAATATGTTCATCTTCGTTATGAACAGAAAGATTTATTGTTGTCCGTTCTATCAATGAGTTAATACCCTCATGTCCGACAGGGCTATCTTCCAGCCTTTCATTCCAAAAAGGTTTTTTACGTGCGTAACGTTTTATAAATTCATACGCTACCTCAGTAAGTATGAAATCATATTGGTATTTGCTATAAGCACCAAAAACAAAAGCCCCGTTTGATTGGAGCTTTTGTTCTAATGCAGCATGGATTAATGCTACCATAATTATTGGTATGATGGTTTATTAGTTCATCTGCGCCTTAATTATCATTAAGGTTTCAGCATTATCGGCATTTTGTGTCCAATCTATTGCCTGTTGAATATTCTGTCCAAGTTTTGTGTTATCACCATACATAATAACATCACTGTTTGGCAATCTACGCAGTACACCGGCTGCAATTGCTTTATAAATAAAAGCTTTTGCATCCAATTGTTTATCATTTACAATGTCAACAAACCTCGTTGGGTTTTGCTGCATAAATGTACTAATTGCGGCTTGTAATTCAAATAGTTCATTACCTTTTGGTGGTATGAAATTTTGTTCACTTTTAAGAATCGCAATTATGTTAGCTACCTTTTCTACGTCGTTAATCACCGTCAAATAAACTTCCATTGCTTTTGTCTGCATTTTTACTAACTTAGCATTAGCGTTTTTGCGTTGCGCCTCAGAAGTTAAATAAAATCGTATCTTAGCTGAATTGTTCATTTCTTCAGGCGTGTTAGCGCACTCTCCATAAACAAGTAGATAACGATACAATATATAATCTTCAATGTTTATCGGACGACCTTTTGATAAGCGTACCGAATGTAACATAATGTACTCTCTACCCTTTTCGCGCTCTGTACGATATTTTTCCCACTCAGAATCGCGTTCTGCATTACCTCTTTCAGCATCTTCTTCTGTATCATACTCAATACCAACCTCAAGCTTTCTACCGCCCTCTACACTTTTAGATACTGGTATAGTTGCAGAAATGTTAGCCCAATATTCTCTAACTGTAGAGTTCCAATCTTGTGATTGTGGGTTAGAACCAACAATATCAGGTAACAGTTTGTGTTCCTCATCACGAGTTAATCCACGATTAACGTCACCATTTCTGAATGAAGAACCAACTTTGTATAGATTCTTAACAACCTCAAGTCCTAAATCCTGACTTAGAATACGAACTTCATCACCGGCGTTGTGTTTTACTGACACAAAAACAGTTTCATTAACTTGAACCATTGTTTATTTTACTTATAGGTTAAAAAAACAATGCAGAGAGGCTTAATTACCCCTCTGCATTAGTATTGACTTCTTACGACAATGAACAAGTAAGGCCAAAACAGTGCGTGTTGCGACGCAACAAAATACTCTTTGTAGCCAGTACGTGTACAGAACTTTCATCTCTATCAGTTGCGATATTACGCACGTTCTTTGCGTTGCCGGTAAATCCATCCGGTGCTGCGGCCATACCGTTAAGAATACCGGTAATAAATGAACGACCTCTTTCATGCAAACCAACAACGTTGTTATGACCATCATAACGTGATTGGTCAATAAAATACATTGTATAACTTGTAATAGGCAAGCCAGTTTTCGGGTGCTTGTTTGCTACAAGTGCGCGTGAACCATGATCGAGCCAGGGCAAATGTTTGATGGTAATTACGTGTCCATCAGTATGTTCATATTGACGGAAGTAACCACCCAAAATCAAACTACCAGAAGAACCACGCACAAATTTGTCACCAATAACTTGATTGAAACCTGCGGCTTCTGATTTAAGAGCATTATCAGCTTCTTCCATACCACCAAGTCCAGTAAACAAGATAACATCCATTTTACCGGTATCAGTTGCTCCAAACATGACATCACGTACAGTATTTTTAAGCTTTTTAGCTGTAAGAGTACTGTATGTATCCCAGTTTGGAATTTGCTCCTCAACACCAGCCATCATCGGAATAGGCAAGTTATTAAACTTATCGGTGTTATATATTTGTCCGTTCGCCATACGATTGTATGTAGAGGTCCAAATATGCTCTTCGTAGTCTTTCTTCCAAGTATTGATATGCTGCCATTGCTCAAACGGCAACCACATACTTGTTTCCTTACCATCCATCATAAGCCTCAGTTCAACAGTTTTGTTGCCCATGTTACCGGCAATTCGATAACTCTTACGCAGGATAGAAAGTTGATTTTTCATTTTACCGGGTGCAACAGCGTTACTTTCATTTCCTTCAGACCGGCTTGCAGAAACGTTAGCACCGCCAAGCATTACCCAACGTGCACCTTCTGTACATGAAGCAAGTGAGCAAAACGCGCTGTCACTGTTCGCAATCAGTTCAAGTTCGTACCAGTGATATGAACCATCATACACCGGGCGATCAACAATACGAGCGCGGTCGCCGTAATTACTTTCAATTGTGTGTTGGTACTTAAACCAATTAGTTTTGAATGGCAATTTGAACTTTGATCGAGCCAAACCGGGTTTGTTGCTACCGCTGTAAGCAGTAAGTGCAACCGTATCAGCACGGTTGATCTTACCCATTACCGAGTATTTGTACTCAATGTCATTTACTTCCCATGAGCCGCCCTCTTGTCCTTCTGATAGGAACGTTAGCGGAAACATTTTCGATTCCTGCCCCATCAAAAAAGTCAATGTCATATCCAACTCATCTGGATTAGTAAGGAACATATTCGCCAAACTATTCTCGTCGGTGAATCCCTTACCTTCAAAACTGTCGTGATAAACTACACGTGCGTTAAACATAGATAATTTAGGTTTAAAAATTACTCAATACCAAGAACGCTTGCGTTCTTGACAGTACCAAACATGGAGTTACCGTTACTACCTGTCTTACCTGCCGCAGATGCAGCCGACGACTTATACGTTATCTTCGCTCCAGATATTTTTCTTGTCCCAGTACCAGCAGTAGTAGTTTTAGCAAAAGCATCAAAAACTTCACGTACTCCTGTTGTACCATTTTTTGTTACTTGACGTAAGTAAGCAACAAGTAGATTAAACTCCATTGGTTCACTTTCGATGTCTATGACCTCTTGTGTCTTTCCATCTTTAACGACCTTTGTAATATAATCCTTAAACTTATCTGCGTTTTGTTTTTCAATTTCCAGTCCAGAGAACTTTCTGTTTTCAATAATTTTATTGACTTGTTCCCATTGTTCTTTTGCCGCTTTATTTGCTGCATCAATCTGAGCCTGTGCAGCGGCTATAGCTGCTTGCTTATTAGCAGTATCTTGTGCTTTTAAATTATTAAAAGCCAGTTTTGATTCGCTATCAAGTTTACCAGCATCAGTAAGAAGCTGCAAATGTTGATCTACACGTGCTGAAATACTTGTCTTATCTGCATTAGTTTGATAATAACCAAACGATCTAAGCAAATCTTCACGTAATGTAGCTGTACGAATATCTTTTGCCGCTTGTGTTGTATCAGTATCTAACGGAAAATTCATTTCCGAAAAATCTTGTTGCGTCGGTCTAAAAAACGTTTCCGGTGTACCACCAGCTTGCAAATGACTGTAAAACCTCAACGCTTCCGGTTGTTGCTTTAACAAATCTGCTGCAAATGTAGGTGCTGCGTTTGTTAGTACATTTTGTACAAGTTGCTTTACACCATCAACTGTTGGCTCAAATTTTACATCATCACCAAGTTCTACACCAAAATCTTTTAGTACAGTTTTAGTGTTTGTAGTAAAATCATCTTTAGGTTCTTCTTTGGTTACTATAATAACACCGTCATCACTTACTTCAAATTCACCCTTTTTGAAAATAGTCTTACCAGTACTATCAAGTAGATCGCCATTTTCATCTAATGTGTACTCCTCGCCACCATCATCGGCGTTTGTATTAGCACCACCACCAGTGTTGTTTCCAGCGTTAGCAGTACCACCGGCATTAGCCCCACTATTAGCGTCGTTACCTTGAGCACTTTGACTTGTATTACCGGTATTATTGGTACTATCAGCACCAGCACCGCCAGCACCACCAGCATCACCAGCACCAGCGTTTTTATCTGCTGCTGTTGACCTTAACTGCTGCATCAACTTTTGAACGTCTGTCATTCCATCATTGTTCATCGTTTCTGTTGTTAAAAGTTAACAATTATTTGTCATACTTATTTTTGTTCTCTCTTGCTATTTGAAGAGCAACTTTTTGCTTTTCACGTTCTAACGCTTGTTTCTCTTTAAGTGTAGCAAGATCAGAAGCAATCATATCTTCATGTGCCTTTCTTAATGCCGGGTCGTCAGTATTATTAAGAGCAAGCCCACCATATTTATCAACCATATTCATGGTATCTTGAACCAAACTTTGTAGGTCAACACCAGCCTTTATACCAGCAGAGTTAACGTACGCTAAGTATGTCATATCTGCTTGATAACGTTTATCTTCTGATGCAAGTTGCGCAACTTCCTTTTTAATCTTCTCTCCTTCTAACATTGCTCTATTTTGCTGCTCTTGCAACTGTAATTGAAAGTCACGTTCTTTTTGAACAAAATCTTTTGTTATTTCTTGTAACGTACCTAAGTCTTTAGATGTCATTAAAGCCGCAATACCGTCAATCTTAATACCACCACTGGCAGCCATTTGAATTGCAGCTTGGCGAATACTATTAATAGTTTCACGATCGCCTGCTGTATTTTTGCAAAAAACACCATATTCGCTCGATGCAAATTGATCTCCTTCAATGTCTAAGATCATTTCTCTACCCTCACCAGAAAGGAATGTAGCTTTCTTACCTTCTCTCCATGCGTATTTAGACCAATCCAAAAACCCTTGATATTCTTTTTGCAAGAACCTATCAAACTGCAAAAACATTTGCAGTGAAATAACGCTTGACCTATTAATAGCTTGTTCATTAACAGCTTTACCATCACTTGATGTTGTTTCGCCAAAGCGTTGACGTGTCATACCAATTGATTCCCAAAATTCATAACGGACACGTTCAATAACATTGATAAGACCATCAATAGAATTTCTGAAACTCATATCAATTTCTTTAATTCCCTGTACAGCGGACGCTGCACCTGGCTTGGATTCATCATAAAACATAATCTTATGAATGTTTATCCAATAAAACCACTTATGAGTATTCATACCATTCTTATCAGGAATAAGTCCATAAGGAAACGCAACAAGTTTATCTCTTGCAGCGGCAATAAGCATTTCATATCTGAAGTGAAAGATATTATGAAGTATCTGATATGGTAAACCTTTTATTACAATAGAATCAATTTCTTCAACTCTATAACCTTTATACCTACCATTAAATGCAAGCTTAACGCCAGTTCCATTAAATTTTGAACGCTGTACAATCTGCTCACCAATTTCACGATAGATATTTTTTCCTATTCTAACTCCTAAATAAGCAACTTCTTTTAAATGCCACTCAATTGATATATCTCCAAGTTCCGGTTCAAAATTGTAGTTATAATCAACTTCCTTTACTTCCACAGTACCAGTAATAGGATGTGTATAAGTTAAAGTACCGACTAATGTTTCACCTTTCCAATTGACTATATTTTCGGTATATCTGTGGGACGTATCATACATAACCTCTCTACGTCTGTACCTAAAGTCAACTGTTGTATCGCCAGATATACCAATTTGCATTGCATCATATCTTGACCCATTTTCGCTTTGCAGCGATTTAACTTCTTCTGGCGTTAATTGCCATCTATCAATTAATTCTGGTAATGTTTTAGCGTCAATATAAAGTACAGCTTCAGCGTCTTCATAATAACCGTCAACATTAAGACCAAATGGTATTACGTTGTATGGGCAACAAGGTGTCCATTCAACATCGTCATTATAAATAGATTTATATGTTGCAACAGTACCAGTAACCAACCAATCATAAAACAAAAGTTGTAACTTTTCGTCTATTCCCAAATTGGCTTTAATATATTCTAATGCCCTTGTTCCAACACCTGTACGCAGATTTTTATAACCTACTGTAAACTCTTCAAGCGCTTCATTAAGTTCAGGTTGTTGAACTGTTTCCATCTTTGTATCAACACCGGCACTGTTAAGCTCATTAATAAATTTTTGCGCAAGATAATTAGATATAAACGTTTCACGTTTTCTTTTGTATATTGAATCTTCGCCACCGTTATAAAATACAGTAGCGTCATTAGGACGCAAAATAAAGTCACCCATAAACAAGTCGAGTACCGGACCAATTATATCGTAATTACGAAATCTTGCAGGTGCCCTTGTAAGGTTTTCATCATTTGTATTAGTCGGATTCAATACATACTTATATTCAGCTTCGTCAATATGACCCTGTGCTATTTTATAAAGCATTTTCATGCTATTGGCAGCAGTTGCAAAAGAATCACCTTTGCCTACATAGTAGTCTATATAAGCTTTAAAGTAATTCTTTTCCGGGTCACTTGTCATAAGTGCCTCGTATGTCGGTTTTGTTACTCTGTTGTCCATTAGAAAAATGCTGTATCAAAAATACTATTATTCAATTTTTTATCTTCATCAGTTGGCGTTATTCCTGTTATAGCTCTTTCTCTTATCAGGAATGTAAATAGTACCATTGCTGAAATCCTGTCGAAGTTACGTTCACCGTCAAACTTAGATAGTTCGCTCAAAAGTCCCAAATCTTTTATGTAGTATAAGAAATCGTATTGATCTCCGGTTAATATATTTGTATGTTGTATTTCTTCAAGTAATTCTTTTAACCAAGCTATACCTTTGTTAAAACGAGGCACATCAATATGTACGCCTTTATGACGACCAAGAGTGCCACCAAGATCAGGCGCAAATTGCATTGTTAGTTCGTCAATTAGCATATGATACATTCCATTTAATTGCATAAATGTTTTTGTATCACCAATCATATTTTCAAATAACAACTTGGCGTTCCAGCGTTTCATCATTAATTTTACTTGTGAGTTATACGTAGATACAAGTGGCGGTCTTCCAACATAAGAAGCTACAATTCTTGCACCTCTAAACTCTCCAAAACTTGATGGCATTTGTACTGCGTATGTCGCGCCTAATGAATCTCGTTTACCAATACGAGATTTATCCTTATCATGTGCGTAAGGGTCTTGTATTAATACTACTAAATCATCTGGTACTTGTAGTGTATTTGGATTAATCATTGGAGTGTAGTACTCAGTGTAACACCCGTGAAGATCACTACCATGTGCTGGCGGATACATTAAAATGGGTGTATGAAACTCCATGTTTTGGTGTTGTAGTTCAAAGTTTGATTTAAACACTACTCTGTTATTCTCTTCAAATAACCAACCGTGTCTAATACCTGCATTAACTTCCGGTTCAGTATTTATCCTACGAATTTGCGCACGGATTTTTGTTATTGGAAATAGGTTAGCGCTGTACCGGGTAAATGCCTGATCGTGATTATTAGCGCGCTGTGAGATCCATCTTTCATATTGTCTTATATCTGTCTTTGTATTATGTTCTTCTATTTTACGCTCTTCTTCATATATATGCCAAGCCAACTCAAAATTAGTATTACCGTTATAGTCCATAGCACCTTCCAAACTTTGAACGTGCGGATAACAATATATAACACCACCTGGTTTTGGTTCTGGTGACCAGATGTCTTCACATACTAATGAATCTACTATAGATGGACTATAAGCTACTTTCTCAAAGTCAGCCCAGTTTGCATCATCAGTACCACCAGTACCCCATCCACACAACATACCAGTTTTATATGCACCTGCCTCTGCTGTTGATGTTGTAACACCATAACTTTCTAAAAAGTTAGGATACTTACCTAACTCTTCAAAATCTATCTCATACACGTCTTTACCTACCGTAACATCAGGATTGTTTTTTGATGATACTGCAAGCAGTTCACTTTTATAACCACATTCTTCTGTTGTACCTTGTTTAATATATCCGAACTTTAAATGTTCTTTATTTGATACTAACCTGCCTTTTCTAAAATCTGTTGTAGCATTAAGAAAGTCACTATATGTATATGCCATTTTCATAAGACCCTTACCGTGTGTAAGGTACTTTTTGTCACTGGCTGCAAGTATGCAAGCAATATTAGGTGTTAGATCAATATTATTAATCGCATCCCATCCATTAAAATAACTACCACCCTTACGACGTGCTTTAACAAAAAAGAAGTTCTTACCAATAAGGCGTGCAAAATTCTTTGCAACAATTAAATGATATTGACCATCAAAAAACGACGGAAAGAATACATCCTTTTTAGCAGTCTTTCTTATAGGTATTTGTAAACCTTTTACCAACGAATCTAACTTCATCAAACTTAACTCTGTTGGGTCAGAGTCAACAAATTTATCCTCTCCATCATCAGACGTACTAACAATTCTTTGTATTGGCGCAAAGTTCAAAAATCCATACAGGTTTCCAGGTATATGTACTAATCTTGGTTTGCCGTCTGCGTCAATACCAGCATATGCAGTCATACCATATCTTCTACGATACTCAACAGTATCCCAATATGTCGCATACGCATATTTGTCATACTTTGGGTCATACGGGCAAAACTTACCATGCTTCTCAAAATGCAGCGCAGGCTGTCTAAATACATCAATATCGAAAAACGTTAGTTCAAGTTCTGCTCTATATTTATGAATACCACCATCATTAAATGAGTTCATATAATTTTCAGCGACCCATTTATACGCAATAGATGGGTCGTTAAATTTTCGTTCTTCATCCAGCGATAAGTTCAATAAGTCAATGTTACTTTCGTTTGTAAGCTTACCTAATATTGGAATTCCTAAAGCATCTTTATAATTATGCAAAAGTTCATCTCTTTTAGGTGTCGTATCGACATTTTTCTTGAACCACTCCATTATATTATTGAGTTAATTATTTGTTTAAGCAATTCAATAGTTTTTGGTGTACCACTATAACATAGCATATTTAATGCCACTGAGAATATAGTTATACGTTCTGTACTATTATTTATAGTAAGAATATATAACTCGTTTTCCCATGATGACCAAGCCTCATTAATAGATGTTACAGATGTTGTACTATTTGGTTCGCCAAACTCTTTTATCAATTCTTTGTACATAATCAAACGTGTTTTAGTACTTCAATCAAATTAGGTTGCGGGGCTATTGTACACAAATCGTTTCTAAATGAATACGGTGTTATTATCCCTTGCGGAAACTCTATGATGCTGTGTGCAAATACCCACGCATCTTCACGATAGTAAAAATCTACATAATTACCAAAATATTCTCGTATATATATTATGAGTTCATCAAGTGCTTTTAGCTGCATTGATGTGTATTTTTCAAAACAAGTTGCACCTCTAAATGGCGCATCAAATTGATAATAATTATCTACTTTAATACCATTAAACGATCTCATACCCATCTTAGTAGATATAATCGGACCAAGATTTACAAGTTGTATAATGATAGATTCACTATCCAACAACCAAGAACGTTTTTTACTTCTATAAGCGTTATCAATATGATTGTTTGCATTTGTTATATCTATATACCTTAATGGTACTTCTGGTGGAGCTAACTCAATAACTTCACCAGTTTGCGATATAATATAATGCGGATTAAACGCTGCTCTATCAATATTAGGAATTAGCAATTCGTCATTAGCAAACACTACTTCATTGTAATTTGTGACATCAATAACAATCATGTGTTTATCGTATGTCAGATTATTACGCATTTTTGCGATATGCAACTTCCTCATAGTTACATTACTCTGCCTCTTGAGTAACCGGAGGAGATTTGTTTCTTTCTCCATTCTAATAGCGTTTTTACAACTCTACTTAAATAATCAACAGGAATTATTTGTTGGAGTCCGTGTTCTGTCGTGTGTATAATTGTACAACCGTCTGGCTTAAACTCTTCACCAAATTGTCGCTGTAACATTTCAATAGTCATAGTCATGTATAACGACAATTGTAGAGTGTAACCGACACCGGTACATAACGGTAGTTCGTGTAATGGGTAATTAAAAAATTCTTCTGTTTTCACCCATTCATCAGTTTTCAACTTTTCAGTTCTACTCTCATTCCATACTTTTTTATAATAGCCAGATTCAAACTCAATCTTATGTGAGTTTGTTTTCCAATCAAATATTCTAACTGTTTTCTTCTTAAAATTTACCGCAACAATATCTGCTCTACCAGTGATAAGATAATCTGGTAATATAAGTATCTTTTCTGGATATAAAATAAAGCCATCCTCTAAAGCATAACGAATAAGCCTATTAATTCTAAAATCACCAAAATCAATAGCCGACGGTCTAACTTTTACACGAGTGTCGAATGTATCATAATCAACATCGTATCCGTCAATTGGCTCTTTTTGATTATAAGCTTTTCGTACTTTGGTTTCAAACTTATTATGTAAATCACTTCCAAGATCAGTTCTTTGTTTTGCAAAGGTTTTCCATTCGTGTAAAACCTGTTCTACCTCAACAGGTTTAACATCATGGTTTTTATTAACCTCTTCTGATACAATTTCAATTTCTTTCTTAAAGTCTTTAACAGTCAATCCGTATATAGCTTGGACATTAGAATTTCTAAGAAAGTCTTCAATAGTATAACTCTTATCATCAAGTATGATACGACGTTGTTTTATCATTGGCTTTACTTTAAAGTTCTTTCTATCAAGAACTCTATAAACAGCCCAATAATCTGAATCATATTTTGGCGTAACTTTTCCTATAAGCTGTGTTACTGACGTGTATAATACACCGTTTTGGTCAAAATATGTATGATCTACAGGATTAAATTGTATTTTCATATTATTTGTTTTACACCTAAATGTGCGTTTACCTCACGTTCAATATTCTCGTTGTAGTGGTGTTCATAGTAAGATTGTATTATAATCTTACCAAGAACTCTTATTTCGTATGTATTTAAAAAATCAATTGTTTGTTGCTCAGTAGTAAATCCACCTGCAATAAACCGTACAAGTTGGTGTTGTGTTGTATCAGTCATATAATCCCAAATGCCATAGTACTTATAAAGTGGCGCACCACGCCTTAGCTCTAATTGTTCTGTTGGGTTAGCAAATGTATTAGCCACTCGCTTTGACGTTTTCATTACTGGTGTACGTGCTTCTGGCTGTACCACCTTTTGGGTGTTGGTAACGACAGTATCGTCGTTACCAACTTTTGCTCTTAATAAATCACCAAGTCCCATATTAATAAAATTTAAATAGTGGAAGTAAAACCGATGCTGTATAGTTCTTACGATTAAGTGCAATTTGTGTATTTACAACAATTGCACTTTTATACTCGTAGCTAAGACTTACTCCATAATGTGGAAGTACATCATCAAGTATAGTAAAATCACCACCACCATATACACCAGCATACATACGACCTTTAGGCTTAGCAGGTTTGATTACTGTTGGTGTAATTATTGGTTTTGATACCTTGTCGGTAAAAACACTTGGTTCTATTTTAAGCTCTCTATTAATATCAACAATAAAACCAAATCCGACTATGGTTTCTGTTAATGTTATACCGGGTTCTGTATAACTATAATTTCGCACGTATGGATTATAGTTACTATCTGGTAACATTACAAAAGTTGTATCATGTATATTAATAGTAGTGTCCCATTCAGTAATAATAGGATTTATTACTGATGCCTTTATAGGAATATGTCCACTACGTTTAATTTTTGATGCTTTTTGTACATTGCAAGTATCCCTGTACAGAAGTAGCTTCTGTGTAACTGTGTCACACTGGTTAACTACATTAACTGTTTTCTTAGTATATCTACCAAGAACAAATGCACCAGAGTGTGTAATTAGTGCTATTACAGCCACTAATACAATTCCATTAATTTTCATGTCAGAATGTTTTTAATTATTTAATTATGTTTTCAGGGTCTTCTCTATTAAAGACTTCTCTTCCACCTTTTTTAAACATTGTACCATATTCAGTAAGTACACGTTCTTCAAGTATTGCTAAGTTCTTTAATAGGTCTGGTAGTTCTTTACCAGTCTTAAAAAGAATACCTTTGATGTTTTCAATTTGAGCAAGATGTTTTGCTATTTCGATTTCTTTACCGTCATTATCTTTACCCTTATCAACTTCATTTAATAATGAGAGCAT
>JACCDG011395012.1_pt1 | contig 16879 bp, 14 predicted proteins | sample 7442471 | NCBI WGS metagenome assembly JACCDG01 (sample SAMN15323444, study PRJNA562643) | freshwater metagenome | isolation source: river surface water | place: USA:Blue River Watershed | collected 2017-08-17 | reverse complement strand
TATACATATATATGAAGAAGATATTCTTTCTCATTGTTGTGTGTCTCGGGATGAGTACACAGACAACACATGCTCAGGAGATTTGTGATTCAATCGCACGTACCTATACAAAGATACAAGACTGGAATGCCTATCCAAAAAAAGATTCTGTGATGACGCGCATTGTTCTCTCAAAATATAGACGATGTGAAATACTCTCTGTATGGTACAAAGACGGTACCTGTAAAAATATATCGATACCCCATTCTGGTAGGTGGAGAATATATACACTTACACAAACGACAATCGTCTTTCGGTCGCACAAGAAAATCACAGTGTTTGATTGTATGACAGGGACATTTACTTGTCCGTGTATCTCACAAAAACAAGCACCTCGTTTTCACAAAGACACAGACACCTAGAACAACAAAAGAGTCCACCTCAGTCGAGGTGGATTTTCTTGTATTCACATGATACTATTTTTAAAAAATAAAAATATTCACCATGCGCATGAGATACCCTCCCCTCGCCCTTTTGTTACCGTTTTATTTTACCCACAATAAAACAATCCTTCCCAACCCACACGAAAGTATTATCCCTTGGAGAGCAAACATCAAGAGACTCCGTGCTCTTAAGAAAACACGCACACACAACACCCCGCATCCGCATTCGTATGTACAACACAAACGTGAAATGCGAAAAGCACATCGCAAGAAACAAGACTCATAGGTATCCTATGAGTCTTTTCGTACCTTTACGAAAAGACATTCTTTCAGTATGATACGCCTATATATGAATAGAATATCAATCATTGTTCTCGGGGACTTTCTCGCCTTTTGGGTGTCATTTTTCTTGATTCTTCTTGTGCGTTTTTGGGGACCAGAATACTGGGCAACATTTGCACTCCATGTTGTCCCCTTTACAATCCTGTATTTCACTTGGACATTTTCATTTTTCCTCTTTGGGCTCTATGATATTTTCTCAATCAAACCGACGATTCCACACCTCAGTCGTTTTGGTATTGCACTCCTCTTTTTATTTGTCATTGGTATTTTTCTTTTTTATTTTGCACCGATTTTTGGAATCACACCAAAAACAAATCTTCTCTTTCAAGTACTTGGATTCGGAATCTTCTCTCTTGTCTTGAGACGAAGTATCTATGTACTCTTTTCAAAACAAATCATTCGACCAGTCGTACTTGTCGGAGACAATCCGTATATCACAACACTCAAAGAAACAATCAACCAAAATCCCCAACTCGGACTTGTTATCGCTTCACATACACAAGACGCCCACACAGCACTCCGAGAATACAATGAAACTACACACACTATTTTTATCATTGAACAAAGCATAGAAACACTCTCAAAAGAAGATATTACTCGACTCTATGAAAATAAAACTGAAGTTATCGACGTCGCTGAAGCATACGAACGATATCTCTATAAAATCCCTGTAGAATATATTTCGCAAGCATGGATACTTGAACATATTCGCACAAGGCGGGATGTATTAGTGAGTTTTCTTGGAAGACTCACTAATATCACCATTGCAGTAAGTATACTCATACTATCAAGTCCTCTTTTGTTTGTAACCGCAATCAGTATCCCTATAGGGACCCCAGGACCTATTCTTATTAAGCAAAAACGTGTAGGAAAAAATAGAAAATTATTCACACTCTATAAATTTAGAAGTATGTTTGCTCTTGCGCCTGATGGTTCAGCAGAACAGGGTGGTGCAGAATGGGTGAGTAAACAGGATTCACGCATTACTCGCCTTGGTGCCTTTTTACGAAAAACACACATCGATGAAATTCCCCAAATGATAAATATCATCACAGGAGACCTTGCGCTCATCGGACCTCGACCAGAGCGTCCAGAATTTGTTGAGAAACTTGAACAGACAATCCCCCACTACGAACTCCGACATATCATTCGACCTGGATTTACTGGCTGGGCACAAATCAAATATCGCTACGCTCGAACGATTGATGACTCAAAAGAAAAATACGAATACGATCTGTATTACATAAAAAATCGTAATGTATTTCTTGATTTTGGTATTCTTCTCCGAACAATTCAAATCATTTTCACTCACTAAGAAACCCTTATTCTATCTGGTAGAAAGAGGCTAAAAATGCTATACTACCTCCGTGAAAAGCTATACGACCGTTATCCGACCAAAGAAGCTGTTTAGTTTCTCTGATCTCAAGGAAGTGTGGGATTATAGAGAATTACTCTATTTTTTTACATGGAGAGACCTCAAGGTTCGATACAAACAGACCGCTATTGGTGTACTCTGGGCTCTCTTTCAACCATTTATGACAATGGTCGTTTTTACGGTCTTTTTTGGTCAAATGCTTGGTGTCGCATCTGACGGTGTACCCTATCCTATCTTTGTGTACACAGGACTTCTCTTTTGGCAATTCTTCTCAAGTGCATTATCTGACACGAGCAATGTCCTCATCACAAACCAACCAATTATTACGAAAGTATATTTCCCTCGTCTTCTTCTTCCCCTCTCTTCTGTTGCAACAAAATTTGTCGACTTTGCAGTCGCATCGATTATCCTTATTGGCATGATGTTCTACTATGGATACACACCGAACCTTGTTGGACTACTCTTGATACCACTTCTTCTTTTGATTACCTTTATGGCATCAGTGGGGCTTGGGCTCTTTATGGCATCAATCAATGTAAAGTACCGAGACGTACGATATGTACTTCCGTTCTTTATTCAAATACTTATGTTTGTCACACCAGTTATCTATCCTGCTGGTGTCCTTGGAAAATACTCATGGGTACTTGCACTCAACCCAATGATGGGAGTTATCCAAAGCGCTCGTGCTGCACTTCTCGGAACAACAGTTCTCAACTGGACACTTGTCGGACTCTCGCTTCTCGGAACGACAATCCTTTTGCTTGTTGGTATTTATACATTCAAGAAAACAGAACGCTACTTTGCGGATCTTATATAACATATGACAACACCTATTATTACCGCTACGAATATCGGCAAGAAATACAACATCACACATACTCGTGGTGGCTATATTGCACTTCGTGATGTACTCATGAATGTATTCAAGAATCCATTTTCATTCCTTAAGGGAAAAGCAAAAGAAATAATCGGACGTGATACAAAAGAAGAATTTTGGGCACTTCGCGATGTTAATTTTGAAATACACAAAGGAGAAGTGATCGGTATTATCGGTCGCAATGGTGCAGGTAAATCAACACTCCTCAAAATCCTTTCTCAAATCACTCCCCCAACAACAGGTGAAATAAAAATGAACGGAACTGTTGGGTCACTGCTTGAAGTTGGTACAGGATTCCACCCAGAACTCACAGGGCGTGAAAATATTTTCCTCAATGGCGCAATTCTTGGAATGAAGAAAAAAGAAATTGCAAAGAAATTTGATGAAATAGTCTCATTTGCAGGCATTGAGAAATTCCTTGATACTCCAGTCAAATACTATTCAAGCGGTATGTATGTCAGACTCGCATTTTCTGTCGCAGCACACATGGAACCAGATATTCTTATTATCGACGAAGTCCTTGCTGTTGGCGATGCAGAATTTCAAAAGAAATGTCTCGGTAAAATGGAAGAGATTACAAAAAAAGAAGGCCGAACGATTTTATTCGTAAGCCATAACATGCAAGCAATCAGACAACTTTGCACGAGAACACTCCTGATTAAAAACGGAAGTATTATTGATTTTGGAAAAACAGAAGATGTATTAAAAAAATATCTTTCAACAGAAGAAGAGGGTGGTTTGCTTCAATGGGAAAATACAGGAAATGATTTTATGAATGATTATTTTTTTCCACAAAAATTATATCTCTCAACAGAACACAACGGAGATATCTATGTGAACATAGACGCACTCATAAAAACACGAGATGAATCACTTACGATAGGGTACGCACTCTATTCAGAAGACAATACACTTCTCTATTGGACATACCAAACAGACACCCAAAAGAAAAATCGACCACTACTCAAAGAAGGTTTTTCTTCTCTCAGAAGTAAAATACCTACAGAAATACTCAATAGTGGACTCTTTAGAATAGAACTCTTAGGGGGACTACATTTCAAAGAATGGATTTTTTCACCAGACAAAGCAAACCCTTCAATAATATTTCAATATCAAAAAAAATACGAAGAATCAGAATATTGGACACAAAAAAGACCTGGATTATTAGCACCGACGATTATATGGGAAAATAACACTCTATGAATGATTTTATAAAATACAAACACAATATTACTTCACAATGGGGAGAAGATGGGATTATTACAGAAATATTTAAACGTATTAGTCCAAAAGAAAAATTCTGTATCGAATTTGGTGCATGGGATGGTAAGCATCTTAGTAACATATGGAATCTTTGGCACGAACAAGGATGGTCGGCTCTTTTAATAGAAGCAGAAGGTGCAAAAATACCACTCCTAGAAAAATCGCTCGAAGAATTTCCAAACGTAAAAGCATTTCATGCACGTGTTCAAGCCGAAGGAGAAACATCACTTGATTCAATTCTCAAAAAAACATTTCCAAACAAAGAAATAGATATTCTTTCTATTGATATTGATAGTGATGATTACTATATTTTCGAATCTCTTTCTGTGCAACCTCGAGTTGTCCTTGTTGAATACAACCCAACAGTACCACCAGAAATGGAAGTCATTCAAGAAAAAGGTGCCTATTTTGGCTCGTCTGCTCTTGCTCTCTGTAATCTTGCGAGGAGAAAAGGATACACCCTTGCCTCTCTTACTGAAACAAATTTATTTTTTGTACGAAATGATGAATTTCTAAAACTAGAGGTACAAGAACCTTCACTCAAAGATATTTTTATTAAAGATAATCTGACGTACATTATGACAGGATATGATGGTACCCCTGCTGTCTCAAGAATACCAACATATCATGACCTCGAAAGAGATACAACAAAAACAATACGATTTAATGGCGTGCAGTATACTACAGTTACCCTTAAAAAATATAAAGAATTTTTTATAGAAAAAATTCTTATAAAAATAAAACAAAAAATAAAACATGTTCTTTTTCAAGAAACCTCAAAAAGTAAAGCTTACAAGAAGCAAGAACAGAGAGTACAGGAATGGAACAGAATCAATGGAGATAAAACACTGAGACTCTCCTACCCTCTTGATGAAAACTCTGTTGTTGTCGATGTTGGTGGTTTTAAGGGACAATGGGCAAGTGAAATTTTTGATAAATACTGTTGTCAGGTTATTATTTTTGAGCCAATTCAAAAATTTTCGAATGAAATAAAAAATAGATTTTTGCATAACAAAAATATTACCTGTCATACACTTGGTCTTTCAGACAAAAACAGTGAGGTTGCAATATCTCTTATTGGAGACCAAACATCACTCTTCAAAGAAGATTCAAATCTAGAAAAGATACAAATTGTAAATGCGTCTGAATTTTTTACGGCACACAACGTACAGTCAATCGATCTTATAAAGATAAATATTGAAGGAGAAGAGTATAATCTCCTTGAAAATCTTATTGAAAGTGGGTTTATCAAAAACATAGATAACATACAAGTACAATTTCATGATTTTGTACCTTACGCAAGAGAACGGATGGAATCACTCAAGGAAAAATTATTTAAAACCCACACACCAACATATCAATATGAATTTGTGTGGGAAAACTGGAAAAGAAAAACGAACTAATACCCTATGGAAGACACCACCCGAAAATACACGGTAGATGAAGCTGTTGCAATATATAAAAATAGCCTCTTATCTGACAATAAAGACAGAGAGTATTTAAAGGTAAAAATATCAACAGCGGGAGAAGGTAAACCGTTTATAAAACAGTTACAGTCATTCAATTCCCTATGGGGTAATTGCAAATTCTATATAAATGAAAACATCCCCGAGTGTGATTTGTGGGTTATATACGGAGGACTTAAAGAAAAAGAATCTGTTTCTGTTCCGAGTGATATGGTTCTTTTTATTACCACAGAACCAGAAACAGTGCATAGATATAACAAAAAATTCTTACAACAGTTTTCGTCAGTACTCACATCTCAAGAATCAATACAGCACCCACATACTATTCACCAACAACAAGCACTGCCGTGGTGGGTGGGATATACTATCAATACTGAAGATACTACATACAATAAAACCTACACAGAATTAAAAAATAGCACCACCCCTCAAAAAGAAAAACTAGCTTCTATTATTGTATCAAACAAAACATTCACACCAGGTCACAAAAAAAGATATGCATTCGCACAAAAACTCAAGAAAGAATTGGGATCGGAAATAGATTTTTATGGAATTGGAGAAAACATAATCAATGATAAATGGGATGCAATTGCACCCTATAAGTATCATATTACTCTTGAAAATAACTCAACAAAAAACTACTTTACAGAAAAACTCTCTGATACATTTCTAGCAGAATCATATCCCCTCTATTACGGATGCACAAACATTTATGACTATTTCCCAGTAGGCTCACTCACGACTATAGATATTGAAAAAGAAGATATTGCAATAGAAAAAATACGATCAATCTTACATAGTGATACATACGAGAAATCAATCAACTCTTTATATACGGCAAAAAATCTCATACTTGATACATATCAAATCTTTCCGATGATACACGCATACATACTAGAACACCATACACAAAAAGAGAAAATAATTATTACACTTACACCAGAAAAAGAAAGTATCGTATTTTCTTTTTTGAGAAAAATTAAGAAATATATACAAATATAAAATATCATGAATACTGTTTATATATTTACTGAAATAGTTCACTGTGGAAAAATCGGCAAGATTGCAATTGCCTCTTTTCATAAACACCATAATCATAAAATACATATCTGGGGCACAAAGGATGACTTTGAATTACTCGAACCACACGAAAACTCAGTATATATTGAAGTAGATCAGTCTATTATTGATGGTTATAAAAAGGGGCACCTCGGAACCGCACTCTTATGGGAATATGTTATTAAAAAAAGCGACTCTGAATATATCATACACTTTGATAGTGATACTATTTTTCGACAAAATATTATTGATGAAATGATTTCACTCACACCAAGATATGACCTTATTGGCCCAATCAGAAATTATCATCATAACCCACAAAACATAAACCAGATACGTCACCTTACTGATATTTGTCAGACAAATTGTATTTTATTTAAGAAGAGCAACATATCACCAAAATATTTGAAAAACAAAAAGAATCTCCCCTCTCTGAGAGATAGTATTACCCTACCACCAATTCAAATTCTCAGAAATATCAAATGGTACATCGTGAGTATTTTTAAAAATACTCACATAAGCCAATTCGCAAAAATGATTCATGGTACGTACAATCCTTTTAGTTTTCCAACGATCGATTTTTTTGACCCTATTATGTTTGATATGGTTAAAAATGGTGCTCGTATATATCATCTTGATTTTAATGCTGTTGGTGGTTGTAATTATTACGGCGAAAGAAATAATACACACAAAGAATTAAACAATTTCCCCACTCCTTACAAAATTGATTTTGGTAGTAAACTTGTTCATTTTTCTTGTGTCGGCTCAGGAATGAATTTTTATAACAATAAAGAAAAAATACGGGGTGTCGGGAAAGAATATGTCACATGTGCACTTGATAGATACGCACTTTTTTGTAAAATATTTTACAATGAAAATATTCCCGACAACAACCTCGAAAAATACAAGGATATTTTAATGATAAAAGAATGGTATTAAATATATGATAGACGCAATAATCCCTGTATATAATGGAGAAAAATATATCGACGAGGCAATACAATCAGTTATTGACCAAACTATTCCTCTGCATAAAATTATCATCGTAAATGATGGTTCGACTGATACAACAAAAGACCGTATTGCCAAATACGAACAACGATACCCTGATCTTATTAAAAATATATACAAAGAAAATGGGGGTCTCAGTTCAGCTCGAAACCGAGGTATCAAAGAAAGTACCGCAGACTATGTAGCGTTTCTTGATGCAGATGATGTCTGGGAGAATACAAAACTCGAAGAACAAATGCGTGTTTTTGAGAATACAGAGTACCCTATGCTTGGGCTTGTGTATTGTAAATACGAGATTATTGATAGTACTGGTATGGTTGATAAAAATGGAGATATTGTTCAACTTGATACAACAATACAAGGGAACGCATTCGAAAAAATACTCTCTGCAAATAAAATCCTCTCAAGCGGTAGTGGCGTTCTAGTGAAAAGATCAGTATTTGATACGGTTGGTCTCTTTGATGAGACTCTTCGTTTCGGAGAGGATTGGGATATGTGGATTCGAATTGCCCGTGTCTATCAAATTTCTTTTACTGCTAGAGTTCTTGTAAAAATCAGAAGGCATGAAAAAAATATGACAGGAAACCCTCTTTTGTCATTTAGAGGCGAAATATTATTTTTTGAAAAATGGATACAGATATTAAAACACAACACTCCCATACCCTCAGCATGGGGAGACAGAATAGTGACTCTTGCCCTCATGAGACTACCTAAGGTAGATTTTTTACAGAGTGTACATACACTCTTAAAAAGAGAAACGAGAATGATACTCTTTAAAAAAACATCTGGGTCATTTTATTTATATGTACTATTTTTCTTATTAAAGAATATATTTTTAATAAGAAAAATAGTACGACACCTTACAAAAAAATATGCATAAAGAAAAAAACCTCATCAGTATACTTATGCCTGTCTACAATGGATCTCTTTATATCAGAGAGGCTCTTGAGAGTATTATTAATCAAACATATACGCATTTTGAGCTTATTGCCATAGATGACTCTTCGACCGATGACTCTCTTTTGATACTCAAAGAATATGAGAAAAAAGATAACCGTATCAGAGTTATATCAAATAAATACAAAAAAGGTATTTCTGGTTCACTTAACTCAGGTATTGATATCCATAAAGGCGATTTTATTGCTCGAGCAGATGCAGATGATATTAACGTTCCAAATCGACTAGAAATCCAACTGTCATTTCTACTTAAAAATAAAAAAATTGATATTGTTGGTGGAGGCTACACACTCTTTGGAAACACAATACATAAAAAAATCTTTCATCCTAAAAATAGTACTCTTATCGCATGGAAATTCCTCTCAGATACTTTTTTTTGTCACCCAACGATTATGTTTCGATCAAATATACTCATAAACAATCCACACTATCCATATACTACATGTGAAGATTTTGCGTTTTTATCTAAAATTATCCATACACACAGAGGGTATAATGTACCCAACATATTAATTTTTTACAGACAACACTCAAAAAACTACTCTCATGTCTATTTTTCTGAAACCCAAAAAAGTATCTATGAAACATATGTACAGAATTTTTTATTTTATGTTCACACAACAAATAACGCTGATATTTTCTATGAATTTCATAAAAAAAACATCCTTAAAATAAAGAATATCTATCAAATACATAAAATATGTATAATTATTGCATCGTCTATCTTTAAAAATTACAATACCAAGATACCGTGCACTGAAAAAATAAAACTTTTTTATACTATCTACAAACAAATGATATATGCTGTCGTACGAACATATATTAAAAAATAAACAATGACTACATACACAAAAAAAATAGACGTAATTATTCCTGTATATAATGGTAGTAATTTTATTCTCGATGCTATTCTTTCAACTGACACGCAAACGATAACACCTCAAAAAATTATTATTGTTGATGATGGCTCAACAGATGCCACTCAAAAAACAATACAAGAAAACCTAGCATTAGTAATAAATACAACAGTACAGTATATCTATCAAAAAAATAATGGTGTAAATTCCGCTCGCAATCGAGGTATCAAAGAAAGCACAGCAGACTATATAGCGTTTCTTGACGCAGATGATGTCTGGGAGAGTACAAAACTCGAAGAACAAATGCGTGTTTTTGAGAATACAGAGTACCCTACTCTTGGGCTTGTGTATTGCGGGTATGATATCATAAACACACACGGCATCCGTGATAAAGACGAATACGTCGTACCTCTTGATGATACATACAGGGGGAATATATTTGAAAAAGTACTCTCTGCAAACAAAATTCTTTCTAGTGGAAGTGGAGTTCTTATCAAGAGAGAAGTATTTGATACGATTGGTCTCTTTGATGAGACACTTACCATCGGAGAAGACTGGGATATGTGGATTCGAATTGCAGAAAAATACGCAATTGATTATACACCAGAAAAATTAGTACACATACGAAGACACAAAGAAAGCACAACCACAAACAAACCATTTCAGGTATTTAAAGGTCAACTTGCTTTGTATACCAAGTGGATATATCGCATACAACACACATATACTGTTCCTCCCACATGGACACACACACTTGTACTAAAAACAATTCTGAGACTTCCTCGTACTGACTATATCGAATATCTCAAAAAAGAAATACACCCTGATATCTACAAGGCACTCTTGAAAAGATATTATGGTTCTCTTGTGTATGCGAGTATCGTATGTGTTTTTCGGCAGGTATATATTTCCCTTTTTTCATACACAGACTGGAAAAGAATATATATATTTCTCAAGAAAAAACTATAGAAAAATGTATTACCATAGTTTCTTATACCAGCGAAACATTCGCTCGAATGAAAAACCAAATGGCAAACGAGAAAAAAATCCATAGATACAGATTCGGAGAAGAGAACGAACATACGCACGAATATAGTATGGGTATGAATATCTAAACTTCTGAATAAGAAAAAAATTCTTCTTAAATTGCTCTTGTTTATTTTGAGAACTCACGCTTTCATTGCGAACAGTAAAAGAAACTCCGTATATATGGAGATTGGCAAGTGTCCCCTGCAGTCCAAGTTTCAACCATAAATCATAGTCTTCGATATGTCGAGTTTCTCGTGTTTCATCATACCCCCCACACAAAAGAGCTTTTTCTTTTCGAAAAAGAACACTCGAATGCACAAAACAATTTTTCCCGAGTAGTATGTGACGTATTTCAGTATCTGTTTCTGGTACAAAATATCGCATCAATTCTTTACCAGACTCATCGCGGAGAACAACCCCTGTTCCAACAAGCACACAGGTAGGATGTGCATCAAGATACGCTACCTGCAAAGTAAGTTTATCGGACAAAAGCCACGTATCATCATCATCAATACGAGCAATATATTCACCACGTGCTTCATGTATGCCCTTATTAAGACTTTTTTGAATACCAAGATTCTCTGTATTTTTAATATATCGGATTCGTTGATCAGTGTTAGTAAAACTCAACACAAGAGACTCTGTGTCGTCTGTTGAACCATCATCAACAACAAGAAGCTCCCATTCTTTATACGACTGAGCACAAATACTCTCAATCGCACTTTTGATACGAAGTGCACCATTATATGTTGGAAGTATGATTGAAACGCGTGTGTGTTGCATTTTTATAGTGTTATCCATTCATCTAATACTAAATCCCCCATATCAGTATGTGGGTCACGAGACCATATTTTGGGCGCAACAACTTTTTTATTTTTATTATTTGAAAGCCACACTGCCCACCATGAAAATGTACTGTTCGGTATAATAAAATTCTTGCATCCACTCATCAAAAACATATGCCCTTCATCTTTTTCTCCGACATATTCTGGTCCAACAAAACACGTTGGATAAGGAAAACGAAGTGTTTCCTTGCACCACGCAATATCATCAGAAAATACATAGACCATATCAATAACAATCTGTGTTCGTAGTATTTCGAGTGCCCTGTCATAATAGAGAGTATCAACGACACTATGTGCTTTGTTGTTCACAAAATCACCTCGCCTGATATGAACACAGAGAGATTCCTTGCTTTGTATTTCATCAAAAAGTTTTTTAATATGCTCCTGTGGTTGATACCTCAGTGTAAAATCTTTTCGTAAAACATCTTCATATGAAGCAAAATATTTTGGTGACTGAAAAAAACCATCAATATAGGCATTGGAACCAAGAGAAAGAAAACGATCATCAAAACGTCGTGCGTATAATTCTTGAGCATTGTGCTTAAAAATCCGACGACGGAGTGCATCAATGATAAGCATGAGCCTACCCTTTCCATACATTCGATAGAGCCACGGAATCTCTTTTTTTGTTGCAATTCTTCCTGTTGTATTAAATACATCAAGCTGAAAATTACGGGGAGACATTGTATGACCCTTTCCTATTCGTGGTGTATCATCAAGATATGCTTCTATGTTGAAAAGAAGCGGAACGTTATGCTTCAGAGCAAGCACTCGTCCGAGTGCGTACTGAAACATTTGATTACCGAGACCACCCTTAAGACGAAGAAGTATCATACTATCCAATATCATAAAATTCTTTTAATCCACGAATACCCTCTTCGATAGAGACCTCGGGTTCCCACCCAAGAATTGTTTTTGCTTTTTCAATACTTGCCTGTGAATCTCTCGCTTCAAGACGGGGTTCTATGTGGACAATCTCACCACCAATAAGTTCTGCAATCCGATTGACTGAAACAGATGTTGTATTTCCAATATTAATCACATCACCAGAACCAACAGTACTATGTGTCATCGCAAGAAGGTTCGCACGAACAACATCATCAATATGAACAAAATCACGAGTTTGATTACCGTCACCAGTAATCGTCAAAGGCTCCCCCTTTGCACGCATGTCGATAAATCGGGCAATAACAGAAGCATACGCACCAACAGAACTTTGACGTGGGCCGTACACATTGAAATACCGAAGTGAGACAGTTTCAATACCGTACACTCGAGACCAAATCTTACAATACACTTCACCAACATATTTTTGTGTACCATACGGAGAAACGGGAGTTACCGGCAAGTTCTCTGTCAACGGCATTATCTCTTGATTCCCATATGCAGAACTTGATGCAGCAAAAATAACACGCTTCACCTTATGAATACGTGACGCCTCGAGGACATTGAGTAATCCAATAACATTGACTTCATTTGTTTCAAGAGGTAAATCAATAGACATTTGAACTCCTGGTAATCCTGCCTCGTGAAAAACATATCGAACACCCTCAAAAAGTGGTGTGAGCGCCTCACGATCTCGAACATCTACAATATGTAGTGTTGCTTTTTTATGCACATATTCTTTTTTGCCAGCATAGAGAGTATCTATGACATGAACATCATACCCTCTCTCTACGAGTGCATCGACGATATGTGAACCGATAAATCCTGCTCCTCCTGTAACAATAACTTTTTCCATATATTTTTTATAATTATTTTTCAATAAATTCTGGTATATATTTTTTAGCCTCAGCCAAAGAATCTTGGTACAAACGCTCATTACCAATAATCTTTGCAAATTGAACCAACAACCGATGTGATGCAGGAAGATATGGGTCAAGCAGAATAGCATCTTTGTATGCTTTTTCTGCTCCCACAAAATCACCTTGCCATACTTTTACCTGTGCGAGACTCCAGTAGCTGTTTGGGTTCGTTGGTGAGAGTTTTTGTGATTCACCAATGATAGAAACGATTCGATTCATCAAAAGAGAATCTGGATTAGGACTAAAATAGAGCAGTGTATTATACAAATACACACGGGTCATCGCGAGTCTATTGTCTGTTGTATTACGAAGCGCAACCTCATCAAGATATGCAAGTATCGATGTTAAATCTTTTATAATATACGGAAGTATTTTAGGGTCAGTACGATAGACAACAGCACTCTCTGCGTATTCTCTGTATGCATCATACCCAAGACCCCCAACATCCCAATCATCTCCCATATGAGAACCCTTGAGAAGTTTTGGATAATACTCTGGCCGTTCGGCAATCGTACCACTAAACGTCAAAGCGTATAGTTTTGATTTCTGTGCTGGGTGATATGCAAATACAGAAAATAATACAATACAGACAATCCCTACCGTAAGAGCAATCAGTGGCTGATGTACTATCTGTGGTGTGTTCTTTGTTTGAATCTGTGGTGTGTCATTTCGTAATGAATAGATGATAGATGCAAGTACAAATAAGCCAACGATAGAAAGTGTTGAATCAAAAATAAAAAGATTTTGGAATATATACCCAACTAGAAATGCTGAAAGTACTGACCCTTGAAATTGTGTAAGAGTTCCCTTTCGTACAAGTACATACAATGAATAGAACAATCCGATAACAAAAATGAGATATATCAAAATCAACGGATACCCACCACTCACACCGAGTTCGTAGTATAGATTGTGAGTTCGGTCTGTCCATCCTTCCATACTATTCCATGACTGAAGTATCTCTGGATCAAAATATTTCTGAAAAGCAATCATATAATTCTCTGGGCCGTATCCGAGAATAGGCTTCTCTGCCATTGCCTTCTCTGCAACATTCCAGAAAATAAAACGACTCCCACGAGCTTCTTCTGTAAATCTCAGGTGAAGGGTCGATGTCGGAGTAACAAGTGAAGACCAAACGAAACCAAACGAAACCAAAGAAAGAGTAAGCAGTACTCCACCAATAATACGTATCTTCTTTTTTGATGAAAAAAGAAGATAGAATACACCTGTCGCACCGAGAAGTACTGGTATGACAAGCACCGACGCGCGAGCTGTACCGAGAATACCTTGCCCATTCCATAGACCAAGAATATTTATAAACAATGGAGAAAATACGATAACACCAATAGCAAGATATATCATCCACAGACCTCTCCTTGTAAGAGTGCGTGAGGCGATCAAGAAGAAAGACATCGCAAGTGCAAACGTTGCATAAATAGCAGTGAGCGAGGAATTTCCCATCAGGCCTCCACCACTACTTGTTTTAAGTGCTCGCCATGCAACATCAAATCCTTCTGGACCAAGCCACACAGAACCTACGAGTAACACAACACCAAGTATGAAGTACTTAAAAAATGACACAACAAATGATATTCCATATTTTTGAACAAGAGATGCGACAATACACGCAAAACCAAGTGCATAATAATACGTCAAAAGTCCTGTTCCTCTCGCAAACGAAGACCAAAATGAAAGAGACGGGTTCTCAGCAAAAAGACCCGCAATCGTAAGCCAGCCAACATACACAAAGAGTGGGACAAAAAACGTAAGCACTCGAGATGAAATACGCGCTGTTGTATCGACAGTAATCGTATATATCCACAATGGAATAACGAGAGAAAGAAAACCATATATATAAAGAGTCTTAGATGAAATATGAGGAAAGACTCCTGTGTGCCAGAAAACAAGTGGTGCAGTAACGATAAAGATATATACGAGAGACCGAATAAGCTTCATATTCATAAAATTCATATATGTAGTATATACCAAAAACAACAAAAAACCACCCAAAAGGGTGGTTTTTTGTTGTTTAACCTACAAATAGATTGCGGTCAATCAATACCTAACTAAAGTTAGTTATTGATCAACTTGTAATCTGTTCGGAAGCTAACTTCTGGAAGAAGACTACTTGCTGTAGCTGTTACGAGACCACCTTCAGTGAATGTCTGGATTTCATCCATACGAATTCGGTATGAAGCGCCATATGTAGCAGGGTCTGTAAGGTTTACAGAGATAGTAAAGTTCTTTGTTACACCATCATCAAGACGGAAACCGTTTGTTTCGATTGTCGCGTTTGAAGTTGAAAGTGTAATACTATTAGTCATTGAAGATGTAATAGCTGTTGTTGGAGCAGATGAACTTTCGAATACAAGAGCAAATGCATTAGATGCAGATGATGTTGAAGCGAGTTGTGCTGTCTGACCCATGTACAATGTGTTACCAAATGATGTAACAGCAACTGGGATGTTGTAAGTTACAGATGTGATATCACCACTTGTGTTAACTGTATTACTGTATGATGGAGTACCCATTACAGTGTTAACACCAGTTGAACGGAATGTCATTGTTTCACCATTAGCTGAACCTGTTCGGTCGCCAGTAGCGAGCTGATCACCATTCATATCTTCTACATCAATGTAGTTTCCTGAAACTGCAGTTACATATGCTGAAGTGATTTCAGCCTTAAGTGTTGTACCTTCTGCAAAGAGAGTACCTTCGATATCACTAAGGTCTGCGTACACGATAGCTTCAACTGTAGCGTCTTTAGCGAGTGAGAGATTAAGATCATCGAACTTAATCGCTGCTGTTGTTGCTGAAGATGAAGTTGTAACTGTTTCGTTGTATGTGTTTCCAGCAATCTTCAAAGTAACATTTGATGTAACTTCGTCGATATCGTCTTCACTTGTTGTAAAGAGAACTGGGATCTGATCAATAGTCATTGATGAACCCTGTGCCTTTACTGTGAACTTCAAGAGTTCCACCTGGTTTGTGTTAGAAGTTGTTGAAACTTTAACAGTCTTCGCAGTTGGGTTTGAAGATGAAAGGTTAACCTTCAATTCTACATCACCAGCTGAAGCGAGTGTTGCGAAATTGAAAGTCTTTGAAATTGTAGTTGAAGGGTCTTCTGTCAAGATAGCACCTGTAGCATCAGAGAATCGTGCTGATTCAAATTCTGCTGTCCAAGAGTTATTTGAAAGATCTGTAGAGTCAATGTTTGCAGCACCGTCAACTGATACATAGAAAGATGCTTTCTGATCAGCCTTGATAACCGCGCCTGAAAGTGAGATTGACTTTGAGTATACACCTGCTGACTCAGAGAATGATGCAGCTGTTGCTGAACCAACCTTTGTTGAGCCCATCCATACAGACACATTTGTCGCGTAGCGAGCAAGTTTGTCTGAACCTGATGTATTACCCTGTGTAAGTGTAAGCTTTACAGAGTTAATAGCAATGTCAGAACCATTGTCAGCTTCTACTTCGAAAGCAAAAACTTTGTGGTCTACATCACCTTCACCAACCTTTTCATTTGAAATTGAAGAAAGGTTTGAAACTGTGATATCACCAGCACCAC
>JACCDG011273238.1_pt1 | contig 16883 bp, 19 predicted proteins | sample 7442471 | NCBI WGS metagenome assembly JACCDG01 (sample SAMN15323444, study PRJNA562643) | freshwater metagenome | isolation source: river surface water | place: USA:Blue River Watershed | collected 2017-08-17 | reverse complement strand
CAGTGCCATAAAGGCTTGCTGCTACTTCTTCGCCCAGAGACGATCCAACCGAATCTATGTCTGCAAATAGGCTATTGAGTTCTGTAATAGTGGCAGATCCGCCCTCGACCAAAGCCTTAGCAGTTTCCCCACCAGCCTCTACGCCAGCTTCTACTAGCTGGTTGAAGAGCTGTGGGTCAAGACCTAGTTCACGAAGCTTGCGTAAGTTGTCTGCGAATGCACGAGCCTTCTCTGCCATTTGCCGGAAGCCCTCAAGAACTCCCTGAGACTTATTTTGAACCGTATTGATTGTCTCTTCATAGGTTCTGGTCAGGGTCACTTCAAACTCTTGGAACGATCCGCTGAGTCTAGCCATCGACTTAGATACGGCAGTAACGGTCCTAGTTTCTGTTTGATCTTCTAGCCTGTCGAACAATTTAGTCAGGCTGAGTGCAGAGGTAAATGCTTGCTTATAGGTTGTGATGAGTTGCTGGGCTAGGTCGAACCTCTTAGCAAGTTCGTCTCTCTGACGACCAACTTGTATTAGAAGGGCAAACTCTTTTTCAGCGTAAGACTTCAGAGAGTTATAGCCAGCCTCGAGAATGTCTTTATTCTCAAAAGCCCTCTTTAGTGAGTCACGGATGGAATCTAGGTAAGAGACGACCTGGCTTTCAAACTTGCCAATCTCTCGCTCAATAGCAGGTAGAACACTAAAGCCATCCAGCAAATCTTTGAAGCCCATCTTGGCTTCGGCAGCCTTTTCGGCAATTCGGGCTAGATCCTCGGCAAGGTCCTCGTTGATTTTGCGGACCTTTTCGTTGTATTCCGCTAACTTCTGAGCGGCTTCATCAGATGCCTTCTTCAGCTCATTTACACCTGAAGTAGTTCTATTGAACTGGTCTTGAAGTTCTTTTAGCCCATTCTTATTCTTATTGATTTTCTCAAGAATCTTTTCCCAGCCTTGACCGCCGAGAATTGCATCAATAAGCCCTTCAGATGCCCCACGCAAAGCAAGTTGCTCACGAGCGGTCTGCTTGGCAACATCATCCTTTATCTTGGCAAAGAACTCCTTGACATAATCAGTCGAACTCTTGCCCCGCTCTTGATCCCCACCTCCGTAGTTGTCAAGTTGCTCCATTTGCTTCTTGAGGTTCTGAAAGCGGTTGCGTTCTGACCTATCGGCTAGGGCACTTGCTTCTAAGTTGGCTTTGGCAATGTTGCGGAAGTTTAGTTCTGTTTGCTGAAGCTGGTAGTTGTATTCATACTGCGCTTGCTTTTGTTGCATCGTGAGGTCGATGTTGGCAATCTGAGCATCGGCGTATGCGTTCCAGTCTTGGAATACTTTGTTCCAGTCACCTTCGAAAATGGCTTGGAAGAACTCCTCCCAAACACGCTTCTTGGTAGCAAGAACCTCGATCCAGTAGACGACCCTGCCAATCAAAGTCAGCGTGTCTGAAATGATGTTATTTAGAGCATCAAACCCTCTAGCCTGATCTGCCGTTGGCTGGTTCGTAGTTAGGGTGGTGAATAGCGAATCAAGGCGGAAACCTAGGGTAGAAATAGAGCCACCGAGTTGCGAGGTTGGGTCAAGAAGATCCCTTACGCCCTTTAGCAGATTAGTGAAGCCATCGATCGCAAAGCCAAGCGCATCGGTCATGGCTGGGATGAGAATGTTTCCGAGGTCGTAGATGATTGGCTCTAGTGCCTCGAAAGACTCCTTGATTTTAGGTTCAACGCCCTCTAGGGCTTCTCTAAAGCTTTGAGTTAGCAAGCCAATGGCTGGCAGTAGGTTTTCGGCAACCGTGTCACGCATGTTGCTGAATACGGCTTGCAACCTAAGTTGTTCGACCGCTAGGGTTCCAGCACCACGCTCAAACGCTCCCTGAGCATCGGAAGCACGCTGGAATAGCAACTCGACACGGATTTGCTGTTCTGCGAATCTTCTCTGAGCACCCTCAAGATTGTTTAGTCCTCGAGCAGCCAACTCGGCGTTGATTTCGGATTGCTTCATAGCAACACCGAACTTCTCGATCGGGTCATACTCTCCACGGAAGAGAGCAGTCATACCCATCAAGGCTTCTTGGACATCGTAACCATAGGTAAGTGATAGGTCAGTAGCCAAGCCAACCAAACGCTCGGTAAGATCAGCGGTTTCTTCGATCGAGAATCCAGACTGCTTTAGAACCGAACCAATAAATACAGAAGCCTTAGATGCTTCGTTTAGGGAAAGACCCATTGCTTCAGCCCTACGGCTGAATGCTCGCATTTGGGGTTCTACATCCTCAAATACAGTCTTGAGACCGAGCAGGTTTCTCTCGAGGTCTCTGGCTCCAGCAATGGCGTTTACGGCAAAGTCGGCTGCTTTCAAACCAGCAGCAAAACCAGCAAATGTAATAGCAGTAAGTCCGGCTGTCCTGCCTACGCTAGAAATGCCCTTACCAAGAGCCGCCAGTTGTCTTTGCGTATTAGCAATGCCCTGGACGGCGGTAGTTATTGGAACATTTATCTTCCCAGCCATTTAGCCTTGTCTCCAATCTGCACCTTTAGCTTGCGCATCAAGCTTGGTTTGAATTCTTTGATTTACTGCAAAAATCACTGTTTTCATCTGGTAGGTAACCTTTGGCATGGCAGATTCAACCGCTGGGTAAACAATACGGGATGCTCGACCATAGCCCGACTTAGCCAATCCCTTGGCGAAAGCACCAGGCACGACCCTGTGCTTACGCTTACCAGGCACGGTTCTACCATTTACCCTATAGATGTAGTCATACTCAGGGGTTAGCCCCTTACGACCTTTGGCGTAGTTGGCACGACCAGCCATGTCAAATAGCACGGTTCCAGGAGATCCGACTTGAAGTCTCACGATCGGAGCCTTCTCCATCTCACGGTATTTCTTCCTGCGAGTGTTAGGCAATTGGACCAACACGGACTTGGAAGGGCGTGGCGACTCTGAGCCGACACCGCCCCAAGTGGTGCTCCATGCCAATCGACCGAACCAGACCTGTCGCATACCACTTAGCGGTGGCTTGCTCTTGCCTGGAATTCTTCTTTTGACTACCTTGGCAGCCTCATTACCGACCTGTTTGAATTGCTTGCGAAGCGTAACTATGTAATCAGAATCTAGCTCTTTTAGAAGCTTGAGAGTTTCTGCCCAGTTTGTGATTTCAAGTCTGACGGTATTTGACGAACCGAATGCACCTGACTGAGTGCTAATACCAAAGTTTGGATCAATGCTCGCCAAAATTACCGCCAATCGATTGATACAAGTTTACCCCTAAAAAGAAAACCGCCCCGAAGGGCGGTCTCCCGATTATGTTCTTGGCAAGTTCTTTGCCACCAACCATCTATGCATAGTCCATAGCATGCGTTCTGATTCTTGCATCAAAACACTCGGTGCTATGCCGGTCTCGCAAGCTAATCCTGCGATAAACCAATGTGCTGAGGAATCCCCCAGACCCGTTATTTTGGGTCTTTGGTTGAATCTCCAACCGAGCTAACCTTTTCGAGCCATGTATTGAACTCGTCTTTGGTTGCTCCTGTTCGCTTCTCGGAATGCCAAGCCAAGAAGAGCAAGTGGCTCAACTTGGTCTCGGCTCCGAGGGCTGCTACTGAAACTGAGTATTTATCTTCGAAGGCAACAAGATCAGCTGCGTTGCAAGTGATTTCTTTAGTTGTGCCATCTTCAAATGATACTTGTAGGTTGAGTTTCATTTATCTCCTTATGCAGTTGCGTAGGTAACTTCTCCGGTAGTTGGGAAGGTTACTGAGAAGGTGCTTAGGTCTCCGACAGCACCGCTTACTGGGGTGAAGCTGTTGATTAGAACAGTTGCAGTGTAAGCAGGTGTGCTCTGTGAAGCAGCGGTTCCGTTAGCAGCAATAACTGTAACAGTTCCGATTGTGCCAACTAGTGGCTGGAAAATGCGGGAAACCGCTCCAGTTCCGTAGTCAGCGTGGAAGTCAAGTGAAACCTGACCTGATTTTAGGCCTCCGATAACTTCGGTCCAACCGTTGGATCCGAAATCGGTTGTGGTTACCTCAGCGGCATTGATCACCAGCTCTGCACGGGCACATGAGCTAGAGAGATCGTTTCCGTTCAAGGTCACCTTAGTGCCTGTAGCAATGAACTTTGCCAATTTATCTCCTTATTATGCATAGACGGTGACTGTGAATTCAGCCGCCAAGTAGGTTTGATCGTTTACTTGTATAGACCCAATCGAACCAGCACTCACTACCCGTAGGTCTTGAGCGTAACCCGAAAGAGTTCTATCTGATTCTACAGCAACCTTGACGGATTGCTCTCCGTCATTTGCCAAGTAGCCATCAAGCTTGCGTTGTGCAGTTCTTTCGGCTGCACGACCGACAATTACCACAATGGTGAAGGTATAAAGCGTTAGCCCTCGCTGATAGGACTGGTCGTATTCGACCGAATCTAGGCTAACTAGAGCAACTGGCGGGCTTGGGTTGTCCACTAACTCGGCTGCAGTTCTTAGCCCTGGGATGGTTCCTAGGTTTGTCGCTAGACCATCACGCATTGCGCTGATTGACACTAGGCCATCCTAATCTTTTTGAATGGGCTAATCATTGCATCGATGTCTGGATCTATACGGCTCACTCGGATAACTCCGATTTCTCCTACACCAGCCACGCCGAGAGGTGAGTCCATGCGCTTGTAAAGTCTCATTGCCAACATAATCGTTGCTAGCTTGATCGGCTTTGGAACTGCGCTCCAACCGAATGTTCCGGTTACCTCGACAGTTGCTTCATCGTTTGCTAGTGGGAACCAGTAGTCATCGACAGCACGGATTTGTGTCCAGGGTGTTGGAATACCGCCAGCCAGCGAGTTTAGAGGCTCTAGCTGGTAGTCCTTGGCTGCCCAAGTCACATCGTAAACCTTGTCAGCTGCACTTGAGGTCTTGAGGCTAGTCAAAGAAACTAGGTCGTCAATCTCGCAAACGAAGCTGTCTCTCGGAACGAAGTATCTAGTTGCTCCAGCGGTAGTAAAGAATTGGCGTTCACAAATGTCATCTATCTGCCTAGAAGCTGTTTCGATGTGAAGCTCGAGAATGTTGTCATCTACGCCGTCAGTTATTCTGAGGGCATCTTTCACATCTTGTAATGTGCAGTAACCGTTAGTGATCGCCATGGGTCTAGTTTACCTTGATTCTCCGCTTTACCTCAGTCGAGCTTATGCCCTGAGTGTATGGAATGTAAATCAAAGAGATGTCATGTTCGTCCAGCCAGTCTTGGTCAAACTCCATTTGGTAGTAGTAATCCCGCCTTGCCCAATCAGATCCGATGGCAATGATGTCTGGCATGACTTGCAAAATCGATGGCTTTGAGTCAGCCCCGCCAGTGTTTGGAATTACCCTGTCTACATAGCGACAAGATGCCAAAACCTCCAGCCTTTGCTGGTAGGTCAGGACTGGGGCTTTGCCCTTGTATTCCTCGATGAATTCATCAGTATTGAGCGATACGACCACGCTACCGAGCTGTGAGCATCGCTTTAGAAACCTTGCGTGTCCGCTGTGAAACAGGTCAAAGGTTCCACCCGTGTAAACAATCAATCCCATCTGTTTGTCCTCCTGACATCTAGGCTCCATCCGTGAACCGAATAGTCGCCGTTGTTTATTTTGTCGTGATAACGCTTTTCGTTCAAGCCCCAAGTTATTGCGTTCTTGTCTAAAAAGTCTTGGCGAGTTGTCATCGGATCGTGATGAATGTGGGCAGATAACTGCCTGACCTCTACGCCAGCGTTTCTAATCCTTCTTTCGAAGTCATTGTCATCGAAGTAAATCGGATAGAAGGCTTCGTCATAAAGCCCAGCTCGCCTAATACAGCCCTCGCCAAAGATTGGGGCTGCCCAAGGTGTCTGATCTACATGGGCAAAGTTCAAAGCTTCTGTATCGACTTCTCTCTCGATGGTTTCTAGGGCATCTGGATGGAACCAGGCATCGTCATTCACCATCACCCAGTAAGGGGCGTAGGGCGTGGACTTGATGATCAAGTTCCATGCGCCTACAAGCCCCAGACCGTATGGCACTTCGATGTGCCACATCTTTTCAACCGAATCAGGCTTCATCGGTTGCCAAGTTTGCTTACCAGAGTTATTGACTATGACCAGATGTTCTACTGGGTAGTTGATGCTGGCTAGTAGCCTTTCGGCTAAGTCAAATCTGGTGACTGTGGCAAAGCCAATTACTGGAATCATACGGATTGAACCACTTCGTTGAACCGCTTCCCGATAGCATCCCAAGAATACCCTCTGGCAAGCCCTACGCTGGCTTCTGAGACACTTTTATAGTAACTAGGTGTCTGGAGTGCTTCGAGCGTTTCTAAGACCTCCTGAGCCGTTCTAGCGATCAAACAGCCATCTCCGTAGCCCCTTGCTCCAATCTCACTGCTAATGACTGGCAGTCCATAAGCCAAAGACTTGATTACCTTGAGGGATGTGCCAGATCCACCGCCCATGGCGTTTACAAAGGCAAAGGATGTGCGGAGAAGTAAGTCAAGGGCCTCTTTACTTATGTGCCCGACTAGGGTGACATTATCGGCTGGAGTGTCTATGAAGTTGCTACATGCCCCAACAATAACTATCTGGTAATTAGATAGTAACGGAGCCATGTTCGCCAGCGTTACGGCTGCTCCGATGTTTGGCGGGTGGGCACTTCCCATAAAGACTATGGTTCGGCTCTTGTAGCCAGACTTGTTTATGTGATCTGGCAGATTTACGCCATTGGGTATGTGGGTCATCGGCTTAGTAGATTCCAGAAGGTCATCTGTAGAGCAGAAGGTGATGTGATCGGCTTGAAGTGCTTTTGTTTCTAGTTCTTGCGTTCTGATCACGGCATCTGGGCTTGAGATAAGTCGCTTCATGGCTGTCTCATTGTTGTGAGCATCGTAGATAAACTTCTGCCCGTTTAGGGCTTCTACCTGCCAAGGATGCTCGAGAATGACTAAATCTGGTTGGGCGTGTTCGATTAGCTGACCGAATACTTCTTTTGCCGTATCGGCTACCTGAAAATCCCATTCCTTGCGACCATTTGGCTGAGGTATCTTTACTGCTTCGACCTGAAGGTTCTTGTATAAAAATTTGTAGTCCTGATCGTAGCTTGGCACAAATACTTGAACCGAATTTTCTACTCGGGTCAAAAGATTGTGAATTCTTTCCCCGCCACCGAACTCGGCTTCAACAAATGGGAAGGGAGCTAGGGCAACAATCTTCATTTCAGTTTCTCTTTGAAGAATGGAAGCCACTTGGTTTCCCAGATCAAGTCAGCATCAAACTGCTTGGCGAAGTCGATTGCCTTCTGGCTTCTACCACGCTCGCCTTCATAGGCTTCGTTTAGAGCTACCACAATGCGATTGACATTTGGAATTTGGAAGAAGCTCCCCTGCGCTTCATCCCAGAATGGCTGACCGTCAATCTTCCAGCTATCCTCTGAGGCTAGATCCTTAGAGGCAGCGAAGTTACTAGTGATCACTCGGGTTCCACACGATTGTGCCTCGACAGTCGGCAGACCGAATCCTTCGCCATAAGAGGTGCAGAGCAGAACATCCATAGCCGTGTAGAAACCAGCCATGTGTTCTTCTGGGTAGCCGGATCGAAGCAAGAACGGATCTGGCATCAGGACATTCTCTTTTGGAATTCCCATTGCCTTTAGCAGATTGCCGATGTCGAAACCACCGTATCCACGGCTTGGCTCAGTGTGAATGTAAAGAAGGCTGTCTGGATGCTTCTGTAGGTGCATCGCAAACGCCAGTAAGTTTTCGGCATAAGCCTTGCGGTGAATCTGACCATTGGCTTTATTTGCTGCCACCATTCCAACCAAGAATGCATCTTGCGGAATGCCCATGAAGTCTCGGACATTTGTGCCAGCGATTTCGTAGGTTGGCTTATAGATGCTGGTGTCGATGCCGTGAGGAATGTAAGTCGATTCAAGACCGAGTGCTTGCATAATTTCTTGACCGTGCGGAGCCATCGTGATTGTCGTGACATTCTTCTTGGTTACGAACTCACGGACACCAGGAGTGATAGTTAGGTGATCCATTGGAACCCAAGAGATTATTTCGCCGTCATACTGAAGTCCGTTGTAAACCCAGACATCGTAAAGAGTGAAAAGCAAAGGCTTGTAGTCAGGATGCTTTGCAAAGAAGTCTGCCGACCAAATCGGCATTACATCGGTGGAGTAGCCAGTCAAACCACGGGGGTAGTGCGGAACCTTGTGCTTGCCGAGTGTCAGCTCGCTTTGTTGTCCTTCTAGCCCATAGTTACTGAGTGATGCAACTTTCATCCCATGACGGAGCATGCGGGTTGCGATTTGCTTGCCTTGCTGACCGTAGCCAGTCGGAGTGCCGAGCGTGTTGCTTGCTATAGCGATAGCGGCTTTGAGTTGTTCGTAGGTTGTCATGTCTGTAGTGTAATAAAGAAACCCCCCATTGCAACCTACAACAATGGGGGGTCTCGCTTATTTCATCGGATTAGGAAGCTGCACCGATGAAGGTCTTGATGTGTGAGCTGTGGGTCAGGTCACCGTCTAGACGAATTAGGAATCTCCAAGTGGTGAGATCAGTGTTGAAAGCGAAGTCCTGGCTGGATGCAACCTGGATTCCACCTGCTACACGAACCTTGTAGGAGGAGAGGTCACCGAATAGAACTGACTTTGCACCAGTTCCGGTGTCGGCAACGTGTGGGTTTTCGATGACACGGAAGCCAGCGAAGGTGTCTGGGTAGCCAACGCCTACCTGGTATAGGTAGTTTCCGGCTGAGTCCTTCAGCTTGCGCATCTTTCCGATCGAAGCACCATTTGCCATGAATGCTGCACCTGGCATACGGCGAACTGCGCCGTCTACCGAGTAGGCAAGGTCGATCAGGTTGTCAGCGGTGAATGCACCTGCAACGCCAGTGCCACCAGTGATACCAGAACCAGCAGCGGTTACGATACCGTTTGGCTTGCTTGATCCATCACCGACAGTTAGAACATTGTTCACTGCATAACCAATTCCGTTACCAGCCTGGTTTGCTAGGTGAGATGCTAGGTCAAATCCTGCATCCTGGACTAGTTCGTTCGCTGCCTGGATGAGGAAGCCATACTTGAAGGCCCCTAGAGTGATGGAGCTGTAGGTAGGCTCAGAAGCCGATACAGTTCCACCTGCAGAGGTTAGGGTAGCGGTCGAGTAGGCAGTTAGGGTTGGGATGGTTAGATCTTCACCTGAAGTGGTGTTGATAACCTCTGGAACCTCTAGCATTGGACCTACTAGACGGGCAACATCGAATACCTGGTCGTAGAACGACTTTGGAACGGTGTTGGTTGATGGGGTTAGTGGTGCACGGAACTCGTAGCTACGCTCTTCTCCCTTAGCAAGTGCACGGAAGATGTCGGTAGCGGAACGGTTTTCCGATACAGATGGAACGAAGCCCTTGGCAGCGACAGAAGCCTCTACCTTACGCTCTTCGTTACGCTGTGCGACAGCAATGGTCTCGTCAGCCTTGCGGATGTCGGCCTCAATGCGGTCAATTTTCTCTAGCTCAGCAGCATCAAGCCCACGGCCTTCCTTCTCAGCACCTTCGATAACATCACGAATTTGCTCAGTAAGGTTTGCACGAAGCTCTTGCTGAGCCTTTACGAACTCAGACATTTAGTCTCCTTTGTATGTGAATAAATAGCAGTGGCGTTTACGCTCAACTAATTACGGCAGAGCTAACTCACATCCGCTTATAGCAGTTTACATCAAGTAGGACTAGACAAAAGAGAAACCCCCCGAAACCAAGAACGGGGGGCTTTTTATTATCTCTTCTCAGAGGGGGTAATTATCTGAGTTTCTCGGTTCACCTTGTCGAAAGTAGGTTCAACCGAATTTTTTACTTCTGGGTTGTAAAGCTTCTCTACAGCCTTCACCATGTCATCGATCGCCTCGAAGATGCCACCTGATTCAGGGTCTCCAGCTGCCTTGAGCAATGCCTTTTTGATTTCGTCTTTGCTTGCCATTTTAGATTCCATTCAGTAGAAGTTCTAGCTTCTTTTTCTTTAGAGCTAGCATAGCCTGACCAACTGATCCGTCAGGCTCTCCACCCTCGGCCTTTGGCATTAGGGATTCAACGGCTTGCTGAATTAGGCGACCCTCATCCTCAGATAGGGTTTCGCCCTCTTCAAGCTTGTAAACAGCATCGGCTAGTGCATCGGCATCGATTGATGCACGCTTGGCAACCTTGTCCAAACCACGAACGGCGACAGTGCCACCAGTAGCGGTGTAGGCTGGCCAGCTCACTAGCGAGACCTCAAAAAGACGGACTGACTTTAGGGTTCTTTCCGAACCATCTTCAGACCACTCGTCTCCACCGGATGGAACCGAAAAGCCAAAGCTCATGGAATCGATGTCACCACGGCGTAGAAGCTCGGCGGTGTCTCGACCACGGCTAGTGTTTGGCAAAACGCCTTCAACTCTTAGACCACGCTCATCTTCGTAAAGGTTTAGAGTGCCAGCACGAGTTGAACCTAAAACTTCACCAGCATCGTGATTCCAGAGAAACTTGACATCGTTGCGTGAGCGAAGCGACTTACGGAATGCACCTGGAGCGATTCGCTCGATGAAAGGTAGTGGCTCGCTGGCTGAGTTGAAGATAGCAGCGTAACCGCTGAATCTCATGCCCTCGCCATCTTCACGAACCTCAATTTGCGTAGGTGTCGTGCGAGTTTCAATCTTTGACAATGCTTCGCCTTTCGCTCGGCCTTCGTTTTCTTCTTCAATTCTAGCAACAACGCCCTCGGCATAAGCAAGTGCTCTTTGCGCTGCACGCTTTGATGGACCAGATCCCCATAGCAAATGTGCGACTACACCAGGGCTAGGATAATCAGGCGAATCAGGTCTTGCGGCTGGACTGTCAAGATCAGGAAGATGACGAGCAATCCAAGCCCGAATCCTAACCCATTTATCAGCAGTGACATTGCCAGAAGCCATGGCTCGTGCTTCCCGAATCGTTCTTTCAACCAGTCCATCTCCACCCAAGCCTTCTTCGTAGTAAGCGAGACCCCTACGGGCTGCTGCACGCATGTAGGCTGGGGGTTCTAGGTTTACTTCACGGTATTCAGCACCAGAAGTTTCCATTTCTTCTTCGTCATCTTCATCTTCGCTTTCAGGCTCATCGGTAGGTTCTGGAAGCGGAGCTATCTTGGTTAGTGTTGAAAACTTGTGTGCGACATAGACATCGGTATCTTCCCAGCCGTCTCTAACTCGCTCGTAAACCTGAATTAGTGCAACTGGATCTTTTTCCGTGCCGTTTATTGTGACCGAACTATCTGGCGGTGTGATCGAACCGTCTGTAACGATTTCTTGGATTTCACCACGGGCACGACCGCCTGAGCTATTCCATGAAACATAGTCGCCAACCGAAAGGTCTCCTGGTAAAGCACGAATGTCTCTTTCGCCACCTGGTTCGATGCCTTCTGACAATGAGATAGCAACCATCTGAGCCTGAGCCTCAGCCTTTGTGTTGTGGCAAGCCATTACTTCGCCATCTTCTTTGACAACTGCCCATGATGAGCATTCAGACGACTGGTCTGTTATGAAATACGGCACTATCCCAACCTCGCTTCCACGACAACCGTGCCACCGAGTGCGACTGCCGTTCCATTTATCGTAATGCCAGCAGCGTTTACATCGATGCCAACTGTTTGAGTTCCAGAGTTGTAAGTGATCGGTGAAGTTGCTGTTACAACTCCCGTAGGGCCTGTTGGACCCGTTGCTCCAGTTGGTCCTGCTGGTCCAGTCTCGCCTTGAATTCCTTGTGGGCCTTGTGGGCCAGTCGCCCCAGTAGGACCAGTAGGGCCAGTCGCACCAGTAAGTCCAGTATCCCCTTTGTCTCCCTTGTCACCTTTGTCTCCTTGAATGCCTTGCGGTCCTTGCGGTCCAGTTGCGCCAGTTGGTCCAGTCGGACCAGTATCTCCGGTATCACCCTTATCACCCTTTAGACCTTGCGGACCTTGTGGACCTGTAGCTCCAGTCGCACCAGTTGCGCCAGTTGCACCAGTTGGTCCTTGATCTCCAGTATCACCTTTATCGCCCTTGAGTCCTTGGATACCTTGCGGACCAGTAGGACCAGTTGCTCCAGTTGCGCCCGTGTCGCCCTTATCGCCCTTGTCGCCCTTGGGTAATACAAGACTAAGTGTTTGTGATGGAGAAGTTCCAGTGATCGTGGCGGATGCTGTAACGCCACCAGTTACCGTGCCAATAGTCAGAACATTGGCTGGACCGATTTCACCTTGGATGCCCTGCGGTCCTTGTGGACCAGAGTTCCCAAGCTCAATTGTTGTAGAGGTCTCTGTAATCGAAACATCTACGCCAGTCTCGACAACGGAGACAAGCGTGTTTGTTTCAGTAAGAGCTACAACCGAATTTGACATTACTTGGTGACCTCGGCTTGGATTTGGAAAGTTCCCTGAATAAGTCTTGTAACTGCGGAGCCTGAGTTCAATTCAAGATCGTAAACATACTGACCAGCGGTAGCAGCACCCATGGTGGTGGAATTGATTTCGATGTCGATAGTGCCAGCGGTTCCGCCGAGTGTGATGCCCGAGCCATTGGTCAGGCTAATGATTGCCGTGCTTGCATTAGCAGCGGTCCTGACTTGCATAGCAGCGGTGTAGTTCGTGAGATTTACAGCCGAACCGCCAATAGTCCAAGTTAGGTTTAGGTCGTATGTTGCACCTTGGTATGCCGTGATGTTGTATCTGCCTGGTTTGATCATTAGATAGTGTGCCTCATCCAACTGATCACATGACCAGTTTTGTCGCTGACTGCATAGATTTGCTCAAGTGGCTCTAGGTCAATTTGATAACTTTCCTCTTTTAGTAGCAATAAGCCATTGGAAGAGCTGACCGAATTGTTTCCTAGATAAATGTTTGTTGCGTTGTCGTTATTGTGAATGATAATTCTTGATGGATTTGTCCAAACTCCATCAATAGCAGTTGCAACCGTGCCGATTGACACCTGACCGTTACTGATCGCCATCTTCTACTCCATAAACCTGCTTGGCTACATCTGGGTTTTCGGCAATAGTAGGTGTCTGTAGTTGAACGCTTGGCATACCAGTGTGAGAAATAGCAGGTAGACCGAACTTCGCCAAAGTATCGATTGGATCGAAACCAACCTGAATAAGTTGTTGTGCCATGTCTACACGCTCGGTCTGAGCTGACAGATCTGCTGCATCGATGTTCACATTTGCCAGTGGCACACGAACGGTGTCTGCCGATGGGTCCATGATCGGAGTGAAGTCCTCAATCCTGCGAACATCGTTGATTGTCAAGAAGCCAGCCTGAAGTCCAGTCGAGTAGGCGGACATTCTGGAATTGATGTCAGCTCGTAGCAAGCCATCGAGGTTGAACTTGATGAATGCGTTTTCTCCCCCTGGGTAGCGAGCCATGAGCGGGGAAAGAGCACCTTCAATCTTCTGCACGATTGGGCGAAGGCAGTGAGTAACCCAAGCGAGGTTGTTCTGCTCGACAGATGCGTAAGAAGTTGTTCCGGGTAACCCGAGTAGGTGTGGTGGAATGTTGAAAGCACGAGCAACATCCTCGACTGCCATTCTGCGGCTGTCTAAGAACTGAGCTTGATCGTTTGGAACATTCGTTGGCTTGTATTTTGCACCGCCAGACAAGATTGCAGTCTTGTGAGCCTTTGACCAGCCCTTGTGGCGTGAGTCGAATGCTTCTTGCATAACCTTGGCTTGGTCGGCAGTAAGGTTTCCATCGATTTCGATGACACCTGAAGTCTGAGTGCCAGAACCGAAAAACTTAGCAGCGTAGTTCTCAAGTGCTTTTGCTAGAGCAAAGTTCTCCTTGAGTGCTTCTACACGAGATACGCCACGGATGTGACCAGGGCGAACTAGGTCTGGAATGAAAAGAACTTCATCACTAGATAGAAGTCTGCCTTCGCCTTCGACTCGGAACATAACCTGACCGATGCCGTTGCGCTTGATTTCGACATCCATCGGGTTCAAAACTGTCATGTTTACAATTTCGCCTGACTGATTTGAATACAACCGAATAAATGCGTTGCCGTCAAGAAGCATCGAGACGATTACTGCACCATAGAAGGCTTCTTTGGTTGTATCGACATCTGGCTTAGTGATCCACTGTGGGCGAGGGCGGAATGGAAAGCGTGCACCATCACGGCGGATGTAGGCATCGACAGGGAGCGTAGAGATTGTGTCGCTGATTAGCGAGACTGCTCCAAAGACAGCGTTGATTTGAAGTGCTGTTTGAGAATCGATGCGAACATTCGACAGGCTAGTTGCCTCTACGAAGTCGCCAGATCCCCAGATGGTCTGAAACGAGAGTGCTCGTCTATCAAACAAATTATTGAGCATTAGCTCGCTCCATCGCTAAACCGAATAGTAGGGTTGCAGCACCACCTACAATTAGACCTGCTGGCAAGAAGATAAGGCTTACGCCTACCGTTACCAGTGCAGCTCCTGCGATTTGTAAAACTGTAGCCAAAATAACCGCCTATACAAATACTTGTGGCACTATCTCTTCCATTCTACCGACAGTTGCTCTGTCATAGGCAATAATGAAGGCGATAGCGTTGTCGATCTTCTTCTTTGAGTTACTACTCTCTTTTGTCACTCTCTGCCCACGATGATCAATCTTGATTACGCAATTGTCGATGTGGCGAGCTAGAGACGGGTTGCCGTCATGCATGAAGGTTTGCTCCATGACCGCATCGAACACTTTTTGAGTTGCCGGAATCATCAGATTCAGCAAGTTCGTCTTGTATTCGACAATCGGAAGCCCCAACTCGTCTAGTTCTTGCATCATAGATGCCCATCGGTAGGGGTCACAAGCAATTTCTCGGACTTTTGGGTATTTTTGGGTGTAATCGATGATGGTTTGCTTGACTTCTTCCATTGGAACCCGCCAAGAGTCGTCATCTACACCGAAATTCTTCTCCCAAGTGCGAATTAGCTTCACTTTTGGCTTTTCGCCCTCTTTTGGGATCGTGCAAACGCATAAAGCGGTGGAATCCGAGGCATAAGAGCCGTCAAAGCCCAAAACATACTCTTCATCGACCGAAATCTCGAAATCTTCAGCCAATTTCTCCCAAGCACCCGTTGGTAGCCATGCTGATTGTGTTGAAACCCACTGATTACAGCGTTTAGTCCGAAATTCTGCTTCTGGTGTTCTTAGAACAGCACTTTCGAAGTCAGTCTTTGCACAAATGTCGTCATAACCAGGGTTGGCTGCTATCCAAGTGCTCTCTAGTCGGTGATCTGCTTCGGCTGGAGCCTCCCACCATGCCATGAAGAAGGTCGGGTCATCGACTTCACCACGGACAATCTTCTGCCCTCGCTGGTAGAGGTCATAGGCGATTGTGTCTTTACCTGAGTTAGCCTCGGTCTTGACACCAGCCGTTGTGATTGCGATCAGGGTCGAAGCCTTACCACGAGCACCCTGAGCCAGCGACATAACATCGAAGAGCGATCGATTGGGCTGGGCGTGAAGCTCATCGAATAGAACCATCGTTGGGCTGAGACCTTCATGCCTTGGAGCATCGGCTGATAGCACTCGGTAGACATTGTTCGTAGCTGGAACCAAGATGGCATCTCGGTAAATCTTCACATGCTCTCTCAGCTCACAGTTCTGGATCATGCGCTTAGTGTCCTCGAACACGATGCGAGCCTGATTGCGGTCGGCTGCGACCGAGTAAACCTCAGCACCTTGGGTTTTGATGTCCATTAGTCCGAAAGCGGCTATGACAGATCCGAGAGCCGACTTACCTGACTTACGGGGCATACCGACCAACTGGATGCGGTGGCGTAGTCCGCCATCTTCATCACGAGCGAATAACTGGCGAAGCAGGGTTTTCTGCCATTCACGCAAGACAAGCTTCTCGCCCGAGCGACCTGCCACTGAGTCTTTGGTAATTGTGGCGAACGCATCGGCAAAGCGGATGACGAAATCACCATCGCCCCTGTCGATCGCATCTTGTGGCACGGGAGTGAGCCACGCTGGTGAGGTCATTACGCCCTCTCAGACATCAGCTTCTCGTAAGCAGACTGGGCTTTGATTTCTGCCAAGCCTAATTTGGCTCTGGCATCCACGGTCATCCCAAGTAAACCGAGATTGATGACGATTGCCTTCTCTAGTTCGAGTAGCTGTCGGTGAATGTGAAAGTCGCTTTGGTCCTCAGCCCAGAGTCTTTCAAGCTCAAGGCTACGGTCAAGCTGTTTGCAAGTTAGCAAAAGAAGTTCGGTGTCTGTCGTTGCGACCCAAGGCGAGCCGACTGAAAAGGCTCGATCCCACAACATTTTGCCCGCACGACCCAATTCTCGGTGCGGTTCACGGTATCCACCGCTAACTGAGGCAATTTGGTCAGGATCTGGCAGTTTTCGCTGTCCTGGGTTTCCGGTTAGTCGTTTTTGCTCTATTGGCACGGCTGGATTAGGCATAAAGCAACCCTAGCGGATTTTGTTCTGAAATGCAGAAAAATACACGAAGGGGGCGGGCGGGGTGTCGGCGACACGCCGAAGGCAGGATTTGACTACCCCCCCTAGATACACGGGCGGGGGCTACTAGATGTAGTGGTCAATCCAGGGCAGAACCCCTAGATGTTGTGGTTTTGGGGCTTTGGCGCAGCGGTTCCCCATCCAGGGCGGGCGGTAGTTTGCCCTAGGTAGCCACGGGGGCGGGCTTTAGTATCTAGGTAACCCTAGGCGGGGTAATGGGCTGTAATCGCCTTATAGGGCTAATTAGGGGCTATTGCGTGGCGTATTCGATCGCAGCGGATTTCCGGGGGTTTTGATGCCTGTATTGGCGGGGGTTTCGGGGGTATTGGGGTGAAGGGCTAGGGTCATGCCTTGGGCTTGAGAATTGTTTCTTTTTCTTTCCCGCCTGATCTTTCTCGGGGGT
>JACCDG010895917.1_pt1 | contig 16895 bp, 11 predicted proteins | sample 7442471 | NCBI WGS metagenome assembly JACCDG01 (sample SAMN15323444, study PRJNA562643) | freshwater metagenome | isolation source: river surface water | place: USA:Blue River Watershed | collected 2017-08-17 | reverse complement strand
CTTCAAAGGTTACGTACTGCACTGGGAAAATCACTTCTACCGCATCAAACCAAAATCAGAGTAAAGGAAACCATGTCATATCAATACATCTCCTACGTCTTCTGTGGTCTGAACGCTCTTGATGTCGTTCCTTCGCTGGATGATTTTGAACGCGAAGAATATTGGGATATTTCAGATGATTACGATGACGAAGGTCTTGTTCTGATTCATCATCCGCATGACGTTTATTCGTGCAATGTAGGGATGATCATCCGAGAAACCGACCCGTACCGCATCAATCTTGAGATTGAAGAAGCCCGACGGATGTTCTTCAGTAAGTTCGGGGTTGAACCTGCTGTCTATGCTGTGACGGTTTGGTTTTGAGTCGTAGACGAAAGACTCGTGGTTTTAAGCGATAGATAAAAGTAACACAAAAGGAAACCAATGCAACAAAAGCACCAAAACAAAACATCTCGTACTCCCATCAATCTCAATGAATTCGTCAGCATGATCGAACAATGGGAGCACCTTACGGGCAACAAGCACAGCGCAGAAAGCGTCAAAGACCAGATCAAGGTTCTTGTCGAAGAAGTCAAGGAGACAGTCTCTGCTGTAGACGAAAGCAACCCAAAGCTACTCCTTGACGGTCTAGTCGATACTGCTTTCTGTGCTATCTCTGCTTTGATCAAGTTGCACAAGCAAGGGTTTGACGTGGTGGGTGCTGCTGAAGCTACTGCTGAAAACAACCTGAGCAAGTTCGTTCATGTTGAAGACCAAGACGCTGCTACGGATCTGGCTAATGCAGCACAGAAGAATACGTGGACGATTCGCTGGAGTCCTTGTGGTGAGTTCATGCACCTGCAAGATTCTGAAGGTAAGGTCCGGAAGCATCCTCGGTTTGTATCGAACGATCTGTCTAGGTTTGTTCCGATGTCGAATCCTTGGGTTCTGAGTTAAGGAGAGATTGTGGCTTATTTTGTGAATGGTCATGAAGTCAAGGTTGGTCAGGTTTGGCGAACCGCTGAGGGTGAAACTGTTAAGATCATTGCGTTACTTGTTGAGGAAGAGGAATATCCTATTGTCGCGGAGGATAATTGTGGCGGATACTATTTGTACACGTCACAAGGTTGGTACTTTGAGTTTTCTGAGTTCGAGAAAGACCTTCTTGAACCTGTGGATTTGATGAAGTCATCTGTCCCGGGACTCAAGCAGCCCGAAATCGGGCAAAAGCACGATCAAGGTAAGCTCCGACCAACCTTGCTCTTCCAAAGCCTTCCGAACGCCGTGCAGCAGACTATTGAAGTCCTGCAATACGGTGCAAACAAGTACGGTGATGAGAACTGGAAGCTAGTTGAACCACAGCGATACAAGGACGCTCTCTTGCGACATATTCTCAAGTACATTTCGGGTATTGAACGCGATGAAGAAAGCGGTTTGAAAGAACTAGCACACATCAGCAGTAACGTCCTGTTCCTTCTGGAGCACGAAGCAATCGCAGACAAGGAGAAGAATTGAGTACCGACGCAGCAAACGAAATCCAATCTGATACCCAGAAGCCTAAGCGCAAACGCGGTCCTCGTAAAAATCCTGCAGTCACCCCAAAGCAGATGCAGGAAATGCAAGCAATCCAATGGGAGTATGATCCAGATGACGAAGGATTCATTGAAAAAGAACCAAAGCCTGAAGCAGCGTTTATCTCTAGGATTTACGCAAAGCGTTATATTTCTCTCGCAGATTTGGATTACGTACGAGTTAGCCTTCCTAGCTTTCGGAATGCTTCTGATGTCAATCTGCTTTGGTTGCTTGGTCTAGATACCAATCAGCCTTATACACAGCAAGAAAACATCTGGCATCGAAACCTGCAGAACAAGATTGTGTTTGGTATGCGATATTTTGGTAACGAACGCCAAGACAATGAATGGTTGCAAAGCGGTTGTGCTTCCCGAGAGGCTTTGGATAAGCATCTGAACAATCGTCTACTTGACGATCACTACCGCGAACGCAGTGCTACGGAAGATACACAAGAAGTCCTTGAGTCCAAGGATAGGTATACAGTTATTGATACGGGGGTGCAGCTTGGATATCCATGAAGGTCTGAAGTCTGAAATTGTTCGTCTGTACGATTGGGACGATATTGAGAAAGAAATCTGTCGTCGGCTTGACACCAAAGACGATTTCCGAGATTATCGTATTAACGGGCAAGTCTACGATTGCTGGCACGCATTTGTTGCTTACGTGTTCTTTGAAGACATCCACAACGGTCACGCTTGCTGGCTGTATGAATGTGACACCGAATACTTTGAAGATGATCAACAGTGGTTTATTCCTGTTGTAGAGGTATACAACGAAATCATCCGTGAAGAATCCGGTGCAGAGAACGGAAGTATTCTTGTGATGTTCGATTGGTAACAAGAGAATCAGTTCGATTGGTGATCCTTCTGTAAAATAAGCTCTCTACACCCTGAACCCTCGACTAACCACCGAGGGTTTTCTTTTATGCTCTAAAGGAACCGATCTGATTACAGGTCCGTTCCTTGCTCTAAAGGAAACTATGTCCGAAGAAGTAATCAATACCCCAAAGCATCTAATTCCCGTTGACACCTACAAAGAACCTGACGAGTTCTGCACGCAGCAATTGCACGTCTTCTGGCTTCCTGAAGAGATTGCAGTAGAGAAGGATATTCAGGATATTCTCGTGCGCTGTACTCCTGCTGAACGCCACAGTATCATCACTACTCTGAAGCTGTTTAGCCTGTATGAAACGCATGCCGGTTCTGAATATTGGGGTGGTCGATATCGCAAGATGTTTGATGGTCCTGAGTTTGAACGCATGGCAAGTACATTCAGCATGTTTGAACTTGCGGTGCATGCTCCGTTCTATAACAAGATCAATAAGCTACTGCATGTAGACAACCCCGAGTTCTACGAAGAGTACATCAATGATCCTGCAATGCTGCAGCGCATGCGTCATATCTGGAGTATCATCGACAGTCCTGATGATCTGCTTTCGCTTGCTGGTTTTAGTCTTGTTGAAGGCGTTGTGCTGTACAGCAGCTTTGCCTTCTTGAAGCATTTCCAGAGCGCAGGCAAGAACAAGATGATGAACATTGTCCGAGGGATTAACTTCAGTGTTCGTGACGAGAACCTGCATAGTCTTGCTGGTGCTTGGTCGTATAACCTGAAACTACAGCAGTACAGAGAATCATTTGATGGTACTGACGATGTTTGGAATGACGATCTGCAGTACCTGCATCTTGCTGTTCAGCATATCGCAAAGAAAATTGTCGAGCACGAAGACCTGCTGATTGACAAGCTTTTTGAGATGGGACCGATTGAAAATATCGATGCTCAACAACTCAAGACCTTTGTTCGTTCCCGTGCTAATCTCTGCCTGCAAAAGATGCAAGTCCCTGTAATCTATACAGCAGAAGAACTCAAGGACAATCCGATTGCTGAATGGTTTTACGATGGTATCAACAACTATCAGTTCAATGACTTCTTCAGTGGTCAGGGTCGGGAGTACAACCGCAATTGGGATGAAGATGCATTTGTTTGGGTTAACGAAGATCAAGAACAAGAATAAGGATTGGTATGCAAGAAAAGAAGCAAAAGAACAAGTACGAAACCCTAAGCGCAGAACGTAAGCTCCTGCAATCCAAAGGTCTAGTACCAATGTGGTACACAACCGCTGGATACCAGATGTTCAAGGAGAAGTACGAGTACGATACAGCAGAATCAGTCAAGGGTCAGTTCACTCGTATTGCCAAGACAGCAGCAAAGCATCTGCAAGGAACGCGTCTAGAACACGAAGCCGAACAGAAGTTCTTTGACCTGCTTTGGAACGGTGATCTGTCTGCTAGTACTCCTGTTCTGGCTAATACAGGTACAGACCGAGGAATGCCCGTATCCTGCAGTGGTAGCAAGATCGGTGACAGTATCGATGGTTTCTACCAGAACCTGCACGAGACAGCTTGCCTGACCAAGAACGGTTTCGGTACTAGCTCTGACTTCAGTTCTATCCGTCCTCGTGGTTCTCCGATCAGTACAGGTGGTGCGAGCAACGGTGCTGTTCCTGTCATCAAAGAGCACGTCCAAAGTATGCGCAATGTCTCGCAAGGTAATACCCGCAGAGGTGCCTTCGCTGCTTACTTGGATGTTGAACACGGTGACTTCTGGGAACTGATTGAGCATCTGATGCAAGAGCCTGACGACTTGAACGTAGGTTGGATTGTCAAGGATTCGTTTGTTCAACGTCTGAAGTGCAACGACCAAGAAGCGCATCGACGATTCAAGCGCATGCTGAAGGTGAAGATGGTTCTCGGTAAGGGATACTTTGTATTCGTTGACAAGATCAACCGCAAACGACCTGAAGCATACAAGCAGAACAATCTGTATGTTAGTGCTTCAAATCTGTGTTAACTCTAGGCACAGAATAAACCTCGTGAACTCAGTGAACATCCTTCGGGACAATACTGAGCGAAGCCCGAAAGGGAACGTGCAGAGACTATCGAAAGCATCCTTCGGGAGAAGCAAGTAGAGTAGGTAGCAAGTGCTATCGAAGCGCGAGGGTCCGAAAGGACAAGATATAGTCCGATCTTGCTGGTAACAGTAAGCTGCTTAGGCAGGGTTTGATCTAACGAATCAAACTGAACACAATGTCAGAAATTACACTCTTCAACGACACAGAACATACCTTCACCTGTGTCCTTAGCTCCATCAACGCTGCGAACTGGAACCAGATCAAAGGCACAGACAAGGTTTACTGGAGCACAATCTTCCTCGATTGCGTCGCTGCTGAATTCATCCAGAAAGCCAAGGGTGTCCCTGGTCTAGAGAAAGCAGTCCTGTTTACGGAAAAGAGCCGAGCACTCGGTCTGGGTCTTTGTGGATTGCACACGTACTTCCTACAAGAAGGTATTCCTTTTGAATCCTTTGAAGCACACCGTCTGAACATGGATATTCAGTACGAGATTGACAAGGAAAGTCTTCGTGCTAGTAAGGACCTTGCCGAAATCTTCGGTGAACCCGAATGGTGCAAAGGTCTTGGTGTCCGTAACTCGCATCGGATGGCTATCGCTCCGACGAAGAGTACCGCTGCTTTACTTGGTGGTGTCTCCGAAGGGATCAACCCTGATCCTGCTATGGTCTATACACAAACGACGGCTGCTGGTGAAGTCCCTCGGATCAATGCGGTCTTTCTGAAGGTCTTGAAGAAATACAACAAGTACGATAAGAGTACACTTCGTCAGATCCAAGATGCGAACGGTTCTGTCCAAGGGCTTGACTTCTTGTCAGAAGATGAGAAACTACTGTTCCGTACTGCTTTTGAGATGGACCAGAGTGCTATTCTTCGGATGGCTTCTGGACGTGCAAGGTATCTGGATCAGTGGCAGTCCTTGAACTTGTTCTTCAGTGCAGACGAAGATCCTGCGTACATTGCAAAGATTCATCAGCAAGCCTTTGAAGACGAGAGCATTCTTGGGTTGTATTATGTGTATACCCAAGCGGGTGTGCAGGCTAGTAAAGAGGAGTGTCTTGCGTGTCAGTAAGTCTGACGACTTACTATCGCTCAGGCAAAGCCTTCGCTCGCAATGAGTACCAGAATCACAATCTGAAATAACAAAACGCCCGTATACCCAAAGGATGATTCCTCGGGTATACGGGCGTTTCTACTTCCGTCTTCGTTTTGTATCTCAAGGATTGACCAGAGCCCTTCCTTCTGCAGCACGTCTAGTTGTCAATCCTTTCAAGACCTTTCCGTTAGCCTTGTTCCACTTCATAGCTTCCTTTTGAGCGCCTGCCCAATCCCTTGCTTCAATACGCTTCTTGAAGGTGCTAACTCTGTAATTCCCAAAGCCGATGTTGTATACCCAAGAGAGTACAGCAGCAATACGTCTAGGATGCTCTAGGATCAGTTTTGGGCTTGTTTTCAGGAGAGTCAATAGGAAGGCATTCAGAACGATTCCTTTGACGTACAGAGCCTTCTTAAGCGTCCAGACAGTACCGGGTTTGATAGGACTTCCGTCTACGTCAAACGTACAACCGTATCCGATCGTCCAAGGTACTCCCCCTGTTCCTGGATCGGGATAGGCTTGACAATCTCCATTCGGTAGACGCTTTGCATATCCCTCAAAAGGCACAAGGAATTCTTGTACGCAAATACTCTTGACAAGTTCTAGTTTCTCCTGCGTAGACATCGGTACAACAGAAGAATACGAAGGAGAGGTTTGCATGCTTACTTGCTGTACTTCTCAAGAGGACGACCAACGAAGTGAAACGTCAGAATCATCATGAGCATTCCGATGTCGTCATTCGTCCAATTCTTCGCAAGTACCAGCGCCCATTCGTCAGGGTCAACGAAGATGCCTTGACAGATGAAGGCAATCTTGATGCCGATATACAACGCAAACATCAGGTACGTAATAATCGGACGAACTAGCGCAGACATAGCAGCAACCCAAGCAGGTGCTTTGCTCAATGCTTCTAGTTCAGTCTTCTGTGTACTTTCGATAGCTTGCAATTGAGCTACGCTGAAATCAACGTACTTCTCTTCCATGCGGTATTCACCCTTGACCTTTTCTAGATCGGTCTGTAGGGTAAACATCTTGAGTTCGTGCTTGCGTTCATCCTTCTTGTCGACTAGCTTGAGAAGTTCTGGTGCTAACCGGAATGCTCCACCTACTAGACTACCGAGAACACCAGATGTAATAGTTTCTAGCATTTCATTTCTTTCATTTGATCTTGATTCCCTGGAAATACATGAAAAAGGCCGTCACAGCACCGGCACAGATAATCAAAGGTTTTGCAATACCACCAATGAATTTGATGATATTGATCAACCCTTGAATATTACGGAATGCTTCAAGTAGATCCTTTGTACTTTCCTTGAAAGCCTGTAGCTCCTTCTGCTGATCAGTAATAGTATCTGTTAGGTTGTCAATCTTGTCTTCTAGTGACTGTGCTTTAGCTTCAATACGCTCATGTCGTTCAGCTAGCTCTTGTCTGTATTCACGATCAAATCGATTGACTTTCTCTTGAATCGTCTGGGGCAATCCCTGCCAGATTTCAGGGTCAATAGCATCTTGCAATTTACGTTCTTTCATGTTGTCCTTTGGTTTGTATTAGTAAACGTTACCAAAGGTAATTGTAACAGCGCCTAATCAGAATTGATGATATTAACCCGTCAGATATATCTGGCTTGTTTGCGAAGTACTTCCGATTCATAGGACTTCTTGCAATGCTCTTTCTGCAAAGGACTGAAGAAGTAATCGATCAGAGGTCTGAATAGTTTTCCTTGTACCTTACCCTGCATCTCCATACGATAACAACCAGCAGAGATTGTCTCGTCAGGAGAAGCATGACCAAAGGTACAAAGAACCCAGAGTAGCTGATCGATTGCAATCAGGATATTAAGGATTCTTTGTTGCATGCTCATTGACCACCACCACCGGTCTCCGGTGCGTTGCTACCCCATTGGTCACCCCCTACAAACCGCCACCAAGTAGACCCGTTAAAGATGTACATAAACATACTAGGTGCCTCTCCTGATACCTGACCAAGATAACCAACTACAAATCTAATTTCACCAACAGAAGGAGAACTGCTTACGTCGTTGTAATCAGAAGGAGCACCACCAATCACGCTCTTTAGAACAGTCTGACCGATATTCAAACCACCAGAGAACGTCACAGGATGACTGAAGGTTGTTCCGGCAGAATTTGTATCGATGACAGTGTTACCACCGATCTTCGTGCGAACACGAGTATCAACATCTAGAACAACATGCGCTGCATCTACTGTAAGATCACCACCGCCTGTATTCTGAATCAGAGCGTTGCCGTCTGTACCAGAAGCACGAGAGATCGTCATCGTATTTGTAGTATCACCCTGATTCGTTAGAACCAGAGGCTTGTACGCGGTCAGAGCAGAAGAATCGAAACGAGCTACATTCGTAACCGTACCGACATCAGTAATCGCAGTATCAATCTGTAGTCCCGAACCGTCAACATTCCGAATCTTGACCTGACCACTTGTACCGTACATCCGCAGTTCAGACGAAGCAGAGCCTTCCAGTTTCTCAATAACCGCAGTCCCCTTGATGTGCAGATCAGCACTCGGAGAAGCATTGCCAATACCAACAAGACCAGCAGCGTTCACCACAAAGATACTAGTATCAGCAAGTTCATCAAAAACTTGGATGACATCGCCTGTACCTGTTTGAGTAATCCGCATTGCTGGAGTACTAGCATTCTCAAGGACTTCAAAACGAGCTACAGGAGCGGTCTGATTGATACCAAAGTAACCAAGACTGGTTGCGGTCAAAGCCACCGTACCACTAGCAGGAACAAGGTTGAACGAACCAGCGTTACCAGCGGTACTACCAGTACGAAGATCCCAAGTACCAGCATTTGTTGTGAGCTTGATACTGCTGTATGCCGAAGCAGCACTGTTGGTGTTACTTACACGAGCACTTGTAGTATCCGCTTGAGACTTAGCAACAGTAAGTAGAGCAGAAGGCGACAGAGCATCGGGACCGATACCCACAAAACCAGTAGAAGCTACAGTAAGACTCTGTTGCATCGTACTCGCAGCACCAGCACTTGCGCTAGCATTTGCATTCACAAGAGCGAACGTACCTGTACTCTGGTCAAACGTCAGAGCAGCCGTATAACCAGCAGCCTTAGCGTAGATACTTCCGCTGCTGCGATATGCGTTGAATTGCACAGCAGGATTCGATCCGTACAGCGAAGTATTACCGTTGACAAACAGATAGCTGTCTGAAGCAGCGTGCGTGCTACTTGTATTTACAAAGACACGACCTGTATTGTCTACAGCAAACTCTTCGTTTTCAGAACCAAGAGCACCTGTATTAGCTTGCAGAAGCAGACCAGTACCTGTACCAGCAATCTTGACAACAGGGGTGCTCGCAGCAGAACGCACATCAAGACGAGCAGCCGCAACACCACCTACACCAATAGCTAGATTCCCGCTACCGTCGGTACTGACATTACCTGTACCGCTGACAGGTGTCCAGTTCGTTGCATCTGCGCTAGGATCAGTCGTACCAGAACCACTGGCTGTAATCCTGCGATATGTCAGGTAGTTACTCGGAGAATACACAGCAGCCCCGTTTGCGTACGTCGTACCACTGACCCACTTCACAACACCCGCAACCGATACAGCAGAACTAGCTGCAGCAACAGCAGTCGTAGCAGCCGAAGAACTATTCGTACCAATTTGGTTGAGCTCAGCAGCCAGTGTATTTGTTTGTGTAACGAAGGTAGGAAGAGCGGTCAGGAACGTATCAGCACGGTCACTGAAGTTAGTTGGATCGCTCTGAGTCGGAGGAGTCGGAAGAGCAGTAATGATAGTAGTCATATATTTCCTTAGATTAGACCTTCGATTTCAAGCGAACAAAGGGATGTCTGTGGGTAAGAGATTGCAGTCGTAAAGTCCTTGTAGAACCCGTACACAATCAAGGTTTCTTCAAATCGTTCATCATCCGAAGCAATCCAGAGAGAAGGAGTAGCACGAAGTTCGTACAGAGCCTTTTGGACAACATTCAGATTTGAGTTCAGAACAGTTACAGTAGCAGATAGTTTCTTCGTGAACTTGCGCTCGACAAAGGTTGTATTACCATAAGTATCAGTTTCCTTCTTGCTGTAGTCAGTAATACCGGCAGTAGCGCCGTAGTCTGTAGTACCAAGCGTACGCATATTACCGAATAGACAGATACCACAAGCAGCAGTACCGGAACTGTTGATTTTGATTGTAACGTGCATACCTGAGTTACTAGGAATACCCTGTACGATCAATTGCGTCTTGCGTTCAAGTGGATCAGAAAAGAAGTAGTCATACCAGTTCGTGATTGTGTAGGAATCACTCAGATAGTACGTCTGTTGAAAAGTAATCGTTCCGCCTAGGGTTTCACGAGCAGTAACCACTACAGAACTAGCCCCTAGATTACCCAGATAGATTGCATCAATCGCACCAGTACGAATAGTAACTTCGATACCGGATGAATTTGTAGTCTGTGTACTAATCTGCGAATCAAACATAGCAAGTCGATTCGTTGGACTGACATACGTCCATTTGGTACTGGTATCTGACGGGATGTTGTTTGTATTACTCGCAACAGCAGATTCCCAAATAGAACTGGTGTACACAACCCTGTCTCCAACAGCGTACGTACTAGCAGAAGACCAGTTGCTATACAACTCCGTTACATCGGAAGCTACTAGCCTATCTTCGGTAAAGGTTACGGGTTTTAGGACTTTCATAGATTCCTTTGTTTGTTCTTATATAGAAGAAAAGGGAAACCCTTTCGGACTTCCCTTTGGTCTTTATTAGCTGGCGCTTGTAGTACTAATCGAATCACCATCAGGCGTAACTCGCTCCAGAATCTTCAGCATCTTGGCATCGTACAGAGCACTAGCCTTGGCTGCGGTTTCCAGAAGGATGATACGTTCATTCAGGATCTTCAGTTGCACTACGACTTCAGTATCGTCAGAATCAATATCTGTATCAGTACTTGTATCCGAAGTGCTTGTACTCGTAATCGAATATAGTGCATCGGAAGTACTCGTACCTGTATCAGTACTGACAGAAGACAAAGCACTAACCAGAGATTGAACCTCTTGTTGGACAGTACTTGTATCCTGCATACTCTTCAGCAAGGATTCTTGTTCAGCAGTAATCTGCGAGTTCTGAAGCAAGGACTGCACAATTGCTTGTACCGTAGCATCACTTGTAGACAGCATAGAAGCGTCTGTACTCGACAGAGAACCCGAAGCAAGGGTGTCCTGCATGACCTTGACTACAGACGACGTAGCAGCCTCTAGAGCACTGCGTTGGTCATCCGTCAGCAGCGTACTCGTAGCAGCTTCAAGATTGATGTAGCTTGTAGCATCCTGACCAGCATTCAGCAAAGCGTTCTTGTCGCCAGAAGACAGACTAGATACAGCAACTTCGTTAACCAGAGAACTCAGTGCAGCAGCGTTCGACAAAGCAAGCTGGATTTCGCTAGCCTGCATATCCGAAGACTGAACACTTGCAATCGCAGTACTGATACCTTCTTGAATGCCTTGGATTTGACTCTTGACATCAGTAGAGATATTCAGACCTTGAATCGCTTGTGTATTCTGCTGTACAGCACTCTTTACGCTTTCGGAATACAGCACCAATTCAGATGTCATATTACCAACAGCAGCAGGAAGAGCACCGATGTATTTCTGAATTACCTCAAGGACATCAACAGCACTTTGCAGTTTTGCATCTGCAAGGTTCTTGCTAGATACCGCAGAGTTGTATTCAGATACCAAGTCAGTATCAGAAGCAGTCAGACCAGCACCAATCTTCAGAGCAGTTACCAAAGCAGTAGCCAGATCGGCTTGTACGTCAGCAAGTTCTTGCGTAGCCGTAATCAAATCTTCGTTACTAGCAAGGATACGATCCTGCAAGCTAGACCCTTCGATATTGATATACGAGTCAGCAATCTCCTTGACTTGCGCCAGAATCTTCGCTTGAGCAGCATTCGCTTCGGCTAGGGTACTTGCGTTATCCCTCGCGTCTTCGATAGCTGTTTCAGCAGCAGATTGCAGATTACCAGCGGCTTCCAGATCACCCGAACGAGCAGCGTCCAAAATACTCTTGAAGGATGTATTCGCAGTAGTACCGTACGAATTGACGAACTCAAGGAGAGATTCACCAACGTCAATATACTCTTGCAAAGCAGCCTTCTGAATATCCGAGACATTCTCCAGAGCACTAGCTACGTCCTCTTGCAGACTGATGTAATTTTCAGTAGCTTCTGTACGAATATCGGCAATCTCTTGCTCTGCACTCGCTACGTCTTCAACAGCACTCCGAGTATCGGATACAGCAGTGTTGTACGCATCAAGAACTTCAGCAGCGTCTTGCAACGCATAGATTTGCTCTTGAATAGCACGTTCACTATCCGACAGAGAAGCAAGTTCAAGCGCACGGATTTCGTTCGTCTTACCTTGCAATTCCAGCAGAGTACTCATCAGAGAGATGCTTTCTTCAGCAGCAGTCTCTTGCTCTTCAACCAGAGAAGAATACGTACTCGACAGCGTAATCAGATTAGCCATCAGTTCCGTATCACCACTCTTCTGTGCAGCATCAATCCATTCACGGAGTTGATCCTTGCTATCGGGCAGGGTCTTACCGAGAACAGCAAACGCAGCAGTCATCGCCTTGGTGCTGTTAGCTAGACGTTCCTCTTCGCTGTAATACTCATCGTAGTACGTGCTCAAGGCTGTAGTAGCCTCTTCAATACCGCCAAAGAGATTAGCGAAAGCATCCGCTGCTGTGAAACCAGCAAGACTAGTCTCAAACAGAGAATACCCAAGGTTGTCAAACATCTGATTCATCGTACCAAGGACATTGGCAAGACGAGTCAGAGTTTCTGTAGCTGTTTCACCACTACGAGCGTACGTATCCATGTCGATATACGCAGCAGCCATTGCGTCAGAAATCTTACCGAATTCTTCTTCAATAGCAGTGATCATCTCTTCATCCGTCAAACCCAGAAGGTTCAACTTCATACTGTACGAGAAATCATCCAGAGCGGTATCGGCAAGACCGAGCGTTTCAGCCATCGATGTGATACTGAACTTCGTCTGGTCAAACAGACTTTGCATGTATTGCGTACTTGCTGCGTCTAGTTCAGACGTGTTCGTATAACGCTTGCTACTACGGAAAATACCACCCTTTTCGTAGATGTCTTGGTAAGAAGTACCGGAGAACGTTCCGTCAGTGAACGTACCTTGGATACCACTTGCAGTCACCTTCGGGGCAGCACGACCAAAGAGCTTAGAGATGAAGGTGCTACCGGACAGCAGACTGGCCCACTTTTCAGACAGACCAAGTTTCTCAAGACCACCTGCAATCAGAGAATCAATCTTGCCAATTGCAGCAGGGCCACCCATCAGCAGAGCAGAAGACGAGCTACCGATGTTACTGGCAGAACTCTTGCCGAAGCCTTCGTCATACCACTTGGAACCCATCTTGTATGCCATGTAAGCAGCCGCAGCGTAAATAGCTGCTGTACTTGCCATAGCGCCTGCAGATGCCCCTGTAGCAGTAGTCGTAGCCGAAGCACTCGTACCAGCAACAGACAGACCCGTACCCGCTGAACCAGTGCTCAGGCTATTACCCAGAGCAGCAGAACCCAAGCTGTATTGACTTGCAGTAGCTGCAGCAACGCCAGAACCTGTCGTACCACCAAGCAGAGAAGCCAAGGTTGTACCAGCAGAACCCAACGAAGACAACGTGCTAACCAGAGATTGAGTATCGCCAGAAAGAGCTTGTAGCACCTGAGTACCAACACCACTTTGAGTAAAGAGTGTATTCACCCAAGCATTGATCTGCACTTCCAGGGAGAGTTTCAGCTTGTTAGCCAGGATCTTACGGAGAGAGTCTTTCAGGTATTGAGTACCGGTCTTTGTACCATCGAAGAAAGCATTGGAAATACCTTCCGCAAGACCAGACGAGAACTCTGTAATCATTTCTTCTTGCTGCTTGCGCTGCACCTTGATGATTTCCGTATCCTTATCCAGTTTAATAGCATCGATCTTATTCATCATTGTCTTGTAAGACTTCAGAATAGATGCTTCCTGCGCAACAAGATCCATGTCCTTGTTAGAACGAATAGCTTGGATGCTCTTTTCGTGGTCAAGGCGAACCTTAGCAATGGACGCAACCGCCTTCTCTTCAATACTCTGTTCCTTTGTCAGACCGATAGCCTTTTGAGCTTCTTCGTTCCGAGCACGAGCAGCAGCCAGTACGGATTCACTGTTGTCCAGGTCGTCTGCGTACTTACTCTCCGCCTGAAGGATCTTGTTGCGAGCTTCATGAATCTTATTAATCTCCTTCTCTTGGTTGATATACCAAGGCTGGATCTTCATAAGTTTGTCAGTACGAGCATTCTTCAGCAAGTCAGCCTGCTTTTCACCCATCGTTTCAATATCACGAAGATACTGCAGATAGATAGCTTGTTCAGTCTGAGCGTGCGTAGCTGTCCAAGAGCCTTCCTTCTCAGCAAGGTCAAGGATCAGTTGCTGTTGCTTCTGAATAGCAGCAAGTTCGTCTCGGTCTGCTTTATCCTTGTCTCGCTTGGCTTTGTCTGTTTCTTCCTTTCGGAGTTTCGCTTCAAGGGCACGCATGTTCTTAGCATGCTCATCAGGCTTGAGAAGGTTAGCAGCAACAGCAGCTTCGCCTTCATTCTTAGCCTTCGTCAGTTGCTGTTGAATCCACAGTTCCTTGTTGGAGTCCTTGAGGACATCCTTCATGGTCGTGCTGTAGGACTTGTATGCATCTGCACCAGCAGCCATCGTAGCGTTAACAGCAACCTGCGATGTATCTACTTTCTTCGTAGCGCCAGACAGGTCATCAATCACCTTACCGTAGGATTCAGCGATATCCTTCTGTTTCTGCATACCTTTCTCAAGGACATCCAGAACAGAAACCTTACCACCAGAACGAGACGCTTGCAGAGCTTCGATCAGAGTACCGAGAGCAGTAGCACCAGCATCAGCAGCGTATGCAACACCAACAACTGTCTTAGCAATCCAACGAATACCACCAATGATTGCGTTCATGAATCCGCTATCACCAAAACTAGCTAGTTTCTCCTTGAAGAAGTTCCAGGTATTACCAAGGTCGTGCAGCAACCTATCCCAACCGGACATCTGGTTATAAATCTGGTCAGCAGCGGCCTTGTTGCTAGCTACAGCAGCATTCACCGCAATAGAAGCAGCTTCGTGCATCTTGCCAGCCTTCTCAGCATCCTCAGCAGCTTTGATCGACGCAGCAGAAACGAAACCTTGCGTCTCAACAAGTTTCAGCAAAGATTCAACAGGCTTCTCAGACATATTCTTGAAGTTCTCTGCGAGTTCAGCCAGAGGCTTACCTGTCAGACGATTCATTTCAACAATACTCTTTGTGACAGCAACGATATTTTCTTTAGTAGCAAAACTCTTACTGATCACAACCTGCATAGCTTCGCTGTACTTCAGGGAACTTCCGTTTCCATCCGCCATAGCCTTGGTCATTGCAACAGCTTGATCCTTGACAATACCGATGGTTGCACCAGTAGTAGCCAAAGCCTTGTTCAGAGCAAGTGCCGACTCATTCTGCTTCAGGAGAGAAACAACACCAACCATAGCTGGAATAGCCAAAGCTATTGCACCGATACCCGCTACCGCTACAAGGAACGGAGCAAGCCTAGTCATCACAGAAGTAATACCAGAACCAAGACTGAACAGGAACTTGGCTACACCAGAGTTACTTGCCTCAACATCGGTTTGCATCTTCTGGAATGCCCTGCTAACCAGATCGACACCGGGAACCATTTCCGCAAAGCGCATGCCCATCTGAGCAACGCTCTTAGCAGCATTGACACTCACTTGACCAACCGTATTGATAGCACCCACCAAGAACCCTTGCATCATGATCCCGAGGTTCTTGACACTAGCTGTCATGACACCAAAAGCACCGGACATGATTCCGCTAAGATCCTTAGCTTCGACACCGCTTTGCTCAAGCATTGCACGCATCTGATCACCTTGCTGCAGCAGCACGATGAAAGGATTCTGACCGCTAGCCAGAGAGATACCAACGTCACCAAGCTGAACAGACAGAGCACGGGCAAGGTTGTTGATTTGTTGTGAGTTCTGTTGACTAGCAACCTTGCGAATCTTGCTATCCAGTCGTTGCATGTATGCTTCGGCTTCTTGAGTACTCAGATTCAAGGCTTCGATACTCCGACGAACCTTCTCAAGCTGATTCGTATGCCGCTCTTGCAGGGCTTGATTACCTTCCTTCAGTTGAGCATCAAGACGACCTTCAACATCGGTCAGATATTGTTCAGCCTTAGCGACCTTAGAAGCTGCAGAAGCAACCTTCTCCATCGCCTGAGCTTTCTTCAGAAAGTTATCAATGACTTCAGCCTGAACACCACCGACCTTCATCGTTGCTGCTTGAGCACTGAGTGTTGCACTAAAACCCTGTTGCATGTACTGAGCCTTAGCCTGCAACTTATCTTGCGTCTGTTGCATACGCTTCAGAACTGCATCTGCTTCTGCATTAGCCTTCGCTTCAGACTCTTGGATATTCTTGTAGTAAGCGTTCATATCCTGCAGTTCAGTATTCGTAGAACGAGTACTTTCAGGATTGACGATCTTCTCAAGATTAGCTTGCTTCTTGGCTTGCTGGATACTCTGATACGTCTGAACAGCTTCAGTACCATACGAGCGCAGAGCGGTGCTTTCTTCAACAATAGCCTTCAGAGCTTCTTGCTTCTGTTCCTTTGTCATATTCTTGACAGCAGTGCCATAACGCTCTTGCAGGGTCAGCATCGTATCCAGACGACGCAGAGCAGCGAATTCTAGCTCTCGCTCACCCTTGATGGCTTGATCGTAGGTGTCACCAAACAGAGCAGCAAGGTTGTACTTCTTAGCGTTACGCTGTAGATCCTGAAACGAATCAGTCTGAGTAGCGTCTGTACCGGAAGAGCTATACCGTTGACGTAGACCAGCAGCAATCTCAGCCTTTTGCTTCTCAAGTTCTAGCGTTCGCTGGATTGCTTGCGCTTCTTCGTGCTCAAGAGCAGCCTTCTCTTGCAGAGCCTTCTTGGCTTGCGTCTGACGGATCTTTTCAGCTTCTGTCAGAGCGTTGACACTCTTTGCTGTCTGTAGGTACAGAGCTTGTTGTTCTTGCAAACGATTGTTGAATTCGACAAGATTCTTACTGTCTTGGAAGTTACCCGACTCATCAATCAGCTTACCTTCACCGTGCATCTTCATCTTGATTTCATTAGCAAGACGAGAATACTCGGAAAGTTGCTTGGTACTCAGGAAGATTTCCTTGGATGCCAGTTCAGCACGTACCTGTAG